>WNGR01006225.1_pt1 | contig 12740 bp, 12 predicted proteins | sample 5407581 | NCBI WGS metagenome assembly WNGR01 (sample SAMN13153383, study PRJNA577476) | soil metagenome | isolation source: 80 cm soil or saprolite under Garry oak tree replicate 2 | place: USA:California | collected 2016-06-15 | reverse complement strand
CGTCGTAACGGACCTGGCCGCCGACGACGGTGGCGAGCACCTCCAGGCCGGCGATGCGCTCCGGGCTGACGGCGGTGGGATCCTCGGACAGCACCACCAGGTCGGCGAGCATGCCGGGGGCGATCGAGCCCCTGACCTGCTCCTGGCGGCTGGCGTAGGCCGAACCCCAGGTCCAGGCGCGCAGCGCCTGCTCCGCGGTGATCGCCTCGGCCGGGTTGAACGGCGCGCCGGAGCCGGTGCGCCGGTTCACCATGTCGGCGATGCCGAGCAGCGGCGCCCCGGCCACCACCGGGCGGTCGGAGCTGCCCGGGAGCACCATGCCCGCGGCCAGCAGCGATCGCTGCGGGTACAGCCAGCCGTGCCGGGCCGGGCCGACCGCGGCCAGCATGCCGTCGCCGAGCTCGGTGGCGAACCGGCCCTGCGGCACGGCGATCACGCCGAGCTCGGCGGCCCGGACGACCTGCCGCGGCCGGACCACGCCGAAGTGCTCGATGCGGTGCCGCGGGTCGCGCCGCGGGTACTGCTCAAGCGCGCGGGCATAGGCGTCGAGCACCACGTCGATGGCCAGGTCGCCGATCGCGTGAGTGGCCACCTGCCAGCCGGAGCGGTGCGCGGCGATGATCGCGGCCTGAAGCTCGGCCGCGTCCGCCTGCAGGTAACCGCGCCCCTGTCCGTTCCCGGGCGCGTCTGCGGCGTAGGGATCGTGCAGCGCGGCGGTCCGGCCGACCAGGGACCCGTCGGCGAAGATCTTCACCGGGCCGAGCCGGAGCCAGTCGTCGCCGAAGCCGGTCCTGATGCCCAGGTCGAGCCCGGCCACCAGGCCGTCGCCGGGGTGCGCGCCGAGCGGGTGCAGCACCTCGCCTGCCGTCATCAGCTCGACCCGGACGCCGAGCCTGCCCTGGTCCCGGGCCGCGGCATAGGCGGCGAGCTCGGCCGGGCTGTGCGCGACCCAGCCGCCGCCGATGCCGGCCTCGGTGCAGCTGGTGACGCCCTCCTTCAGGTACTGGCCGGCGGCCCGGGCGATCGCCTCGGTGAGCTCGGCCAGCGGGTAGGGGTAGACCAGGCTGCCCACCAGGAGCTGGGCGCGTTCCTCGAGCAGGCCGGTCGGGCGGCCGCCGTGGTCGGTGGCGACCCGGCCGCCGGGCAGCTCGGTGGCGGCCGCGTCGAGACCGAGGTCGGCCAGGACCAGGCTGTTCACCACGCACATGTGCCCGGAGGTGTGCCGCAGCCAGACCCGGCGCCCGGGCGCGGCCCGGTCCAGGGCGTCCCGGTGCGGGTGGCCGCCGAGCTTGTTCTGGTCGTAACCGGAGCCGACCACCCACTCCCCCGGGGCGGTCGTCCCGGCGCGGCGGGAGATCGCCGCGTACAGCTCGTCGAGCGTGCCCGCCGCGGCCGCGCGCAGGTCGACCTCGGCCAGCGACATGCCGAACCCGATCATGTGGTTGTGCGCGTCGTGAAACCCGGGCAGCACCGTCGCGCCGCGCAGGTCGACCACCCGGTCCGGGCCCGCCGAGACCCCGGCCCTGGCGTCCAGGGCCTCGATCCGGCCGGCCGCGATGGCCACCGCCGAGGCCCGCGGCGAGGCCGAGGGGTCCGGGTTCATGGTCAGCACGTTGGCGTTGACCAGCAGCAGGTCCGTCACGGGCGTCCCCGGCCTACTGGCCGGCCAGCAGCGCCGTGATGGGGGTGCTGGCGAGCCGGTAGCGGACGACCCGGCCGTCGCGCTCGGCGATGACCGTCTGGCTGGCGCGCAGGTAGCGCAGCGTCTGGGACACCGTGGCGCCGTTGATCCCGGTCGCCGCGGCCAGGTCCGAGACGCTGATCGGGCCGGCCGCCCTGATGCAGGTCAGCAGCGTGAGCCGGGTGGGATCGGCGAGCACGGCGAACTGCCGGGCCCGGGCCTGGATCGCCTCGGGGCTGTCCAGGGCGGCGATGGCCTGGCAGATCCGCTCGGCGTCGATGACCCGGTGATCGGACCGGTCCGCGGGCAGCAGGTGCACCGCATCAGCATTCCATAACCGCGCGCGCCGCCGCTAAAAGCTGATCATCTGATCAACCTTGACGACGCGCGAGGCCACCCGTTACGTTGGCCGTGCTCCCGGCCCGCCCGGGAGCGGCAGCCCGTCCAGCGAAGTCCGGCCAGCGAAAATCTGGAGAACCCGGCACTGTCCCGCAACGGTGAAGCCCCGCAAGGGGACGAGTCCGGTCGCCTGGCCCGGCCTGCCCGCGCACACCAGTCCTCGGGCGAAGGGCGGAACGCATGCCAGGCAAGGGACGGCTGCACCGGATGGGCGCCGATCTGTCCGGCCGTGAGCGGGGCCGGCTCGCCGCGATGTTCGGGTTCATCCTGGCGCTGAACGCCGCGGGCTGGGGCATCTACCTCCTGGTGGTGATGCCGCACTACTTCGACTACCGGGGCGAGGGCAGCAGCCATGGCCTGGGCGTCGGCCTCGGCGTCGCGGTCACCGCGTGGTTCCTCGGGTTCAGGCACGCCTTCGACGCCGACCACATCTCGGCCATCGACAACACCACCCGCAAGCTGATGGCCGACGGCCAGCGGCCGCTGGCCTCCGGGTTCTTCTTCTCCCTCGGCCACGCCAGCGTGGTGATAGCGGTCGGGGCGGGCATCGTCGTCGCGGCCCGGGCGGTGTTCGGCGCGGTGGTCAACCCGGACTCGGCCTTCGAGACGGCCGGCGGGATGGCCGGGACGCTGGTCTCGGCCGGCTTCCTGTACCTGATCGCGCTGCTCAACCTCATCGTGCTGGCCGGCATCGTCAAGGTCTTCCGCGACATGCGCCGCGGCGCCTACGACGAGGCCGAACTCGAGAACCAGCTGCAGGCCCGCGGGCTGATGTACCGGTTCTTCGGCCGGTTCATGCGCTCCATCAAGCACACCTGGCAGCTGTACTTCGTCGGGCTGATCTTCGGCGTGGGCTTCGACACCACCACCGAGGTGGTGCTGCTCGCCGCCACCGCTTACGCCGCGATCCAGGGCCTGCCGTACTACGCCGTGCTCGCGCTGCCGTTCCTGTTCGGCGGCGGCCTGATGCTGTTCGACACGCTGGACGGGCTGTTCATGAACTTCGCCTACGGCTGGGCGTTCGCCAAGCCGGTCCGCAAGGTCTACTACAACCTGGTCATCACCGGGCTGTCCATTGGCGCGGCGTTCATCATCGGCACCATCGAGATCCTCGGCGTGCTGACCGACGAGCTGCACCTGGACGGCGGCTTGTGGTCCGTCGTGGGCAACTTCGACATCAACACCGCCGGGTTCTGCATCGCCGGCCTGTTCGTCGTCATCTGGGTGGCCGCGCTGGCCTACTGGCGGTTCGGCCGCGTCGAGGCCCGGTGGACGGCCGACGTGGAGAAGTGAGGCGCGGGGCGGGCGGGGAGGCGGATACCGGGTCCGTTCGGGATTATCAAGATGACCCCGAACGGTCCGGGTGTCACGGTCCCGGCGCCGGCGGCCAGCCATGGTGGGGTTGGACCGCGGGCTCTACGTCCGGTGCGCCGCCGGCGTCAAGAGGTGACCGCACCCGGCGCTCAGGCCGGCGGCCGACGCTTACCCGGAGACCGCCACGGGCGTGGCGAAGATCTCCGAGTTGGGCGAGCCTCCCACCGCGCTGCCCCAGCTCAGCATGACCGTGTGACGGTCCCGGACGGCCGAGATGCCGAAGGTGTCGCCCGGCCAGATGGCCGTGCTGCCGTACCGGGCGGAAATCCGCCGCGGGCCGGACAGCCAGCCGCGCGTGATCGAGAACGTCCGCAGGTACTGCGCGTAGCCGCGCGGGGAACTGTCGGCGAGCCAGCCCGCGTACGCGACACCGGGGCCGCCGCCCGCGACCTCGACGATGTGCGTCGCGTTGTCGTTGTCGGGCGTCACCCGGATCGGCGCGGACCAGGTGCGGCCGTGGTCGGCGGAGTAGGACAGCCAGCCGACGTCGGTCCTGACGCCTTGCGTGTCCCAGGTGATGTACAGGTTTCCCGCCGTGTCACGGGCGATCGCGCCGTCGATCCACCACTCGGCCAGCGACATCGTGCCGGCCGACGGACCGACCTGGACGGGCGGGGACCAGGTGTGCCCGCCGTCGGCGGAGGACGTGAAGTACGTGTAGGCCGGGCTCATCGCGTAGGTCTTGAGGTTGTAGATGTTGTAGCCCTGGTAGGACATGTCGATCCGGCCGCCGGGCTCGACCACCATCGGCGCGCTGTCGCCGCCGCTGGCCGGGAAGCCCGGGCTCACGTGGACCATCGGGCCCCAGGTCCGGCCGTGGTCGGTCGACTCCTGGATGACCACGTTGAGGTCGCCGGTGGCGAACGCGCAGCTGCCGTTGGCCGCGCAGATGAACTGCACCAGGTCCGCATTCGGCCCGTAGTCCCACGTCAGGTACAGGACGCCGTTGCGCCCGGCGATGGCGGAAAATCTCCGGAGCATGACCAGGCCCTTCCATCCTCATGGCACCGGCCGCCTGCAGCCAGGCGGCCAGTTCGGCACACAATACACCCCAGGTTCGGTCTAAGTCGGACACGTTTCGCCAACATGCCGGCGGCAGGCACCCTCCCCGTGATTGCGTGACTGGTGATGACCATGCGCCCTGCCGAACCTGGCGTTGCGGCCGATAGGGCTTACGGCCCTAGGGAGGGAGACCTTGGTCCGCTTCCCAGTCTGAAGGAGGCAAGATCCAATCCAGAAGATCGAACAGTTTCTTACCGAAACGGACCTGCCATGACCGACACCACCCGGCGCGGATTCCTCAAGTACGGGCTCGCGGGCGCGGCGCTGAGCGTCACCGCCGCTCGTCCCGGCGCGGCGGCGGCGGCCGTCACCACCGCGCGGCCGGCTGGCCGGGCGGTGCGCCTGCGGCCGTTCGCCGAGCCGCTGCCGGTGCCCGGCGCCGGCATCGTGGTGGCCACCCCGGCGGCCCCCGGCGAGTACCGCTTCACGCTCAGGCAGATCCACCGCCGCCTGCACCCCCAGTTGCCGAAGACGCCGGTCTGGGCGTACGACGACGGTTCCGGCCTGGGCGGGCAGGCCGGCTCGTTCGGCATGGCCATCGCGGCGCAGACCGGAACCCCGGTCCAGGTCAGCTACACTCACCGGCTGCCCGCGAGCTACCCTTCCTGGATACCGGTCGACACCCGGCTCACGCCCCTGGGCCGCCAGGTGCGGATGATGGCGCACCTGCACGGCGCGTTCGTGGCCGGCGCCGACGACGGCAACCCGGCGGTGACCCCGGACGGGTTCGGTCCCGGGGAGACGCAGACCGTCCTGTACCCAAACGAGGCGCCGCAGCAGTCCGCCCGGCTGATGTGGTTCCACGATCACGCCATGGGCGCCACCCGGCTCAACGTGTTCGCCGGGCTGGCCGGCGCCTACATCCTGCGGGACGAGCACGACACGGGCACCGAACCCAACCCGATCGGCGTCCCCGGCGGCGCCTACGAGATCCCGCTGGTCATCCAGGACCGCCTGTTCAACCCGGACGGCACCTTCGGCTACCCGGTCAGCACCATCCCCGGCGTCACCTGGATCGGCGAGTACTTCGGTGACCACATGCTGGTCAACGGCAAGGTCTGGCCGTACCTGCACGTCGAGCCGCGGCTGTACCGGTTCCGCGTGCTCAACGGCTGCAACGCGCGCATCATGAGCCTGGACCTGGGCGGCGCCCCGATGTGGCAGATCGGCGCCGAGGGCGGCCTGTGGGACCGTCCGGTGCCGATGCGCCGGCTGGTGCTCGCGCCGGCCGAACGGGCTGACGTGATCGCCGACTTCCGCGGCTTCGAGGGACGCACGCTGGTCGTGCGCAACATCACGCCCGCCCCGCCGGTGTCGACGCCCGCCCCGCCGCTGCCGACGGTCATGCAGCTCCGGGTCGGCACCTCGGTGACGCACCGCGGGCCGCGCGACATCCCGCGCCACCTGCCCGGTCAGGCCGCGCGGCTGCGGCGGCCCGACACCACCAGGTTCATCACCCTGAACGAGGTCGAGCCCGAGACGGCGGCCTGGTTCCTGAACCTGAACGCCGCGCACTTCGGCCGGGCGCCCGAGCATCCGCGGGCCGGGACCGTGGAGGACTGGGTCTTCGTCAACATGACCATGGACACCCACCCGATGCACACCCACCTGTTCACCCACCAGGTGGTCGGCCGGGTGCCGTTCGACGCCGAGGCCTACGAGAAGGCGCACGGCGGGCCGGACGGGGTGCCCGGCGGCATCGACCCGCGGCCGTTCGCGACCGGCCCGATGCGGCCGCCCACCCCGGACGAGCGCGGTTTCAAGGACACCACGAAGGTCAACCCCGGGTCCTTCACGATCATCCGGGCCCGGGTCGAGCTGCCCAGCGGCGTGCGGGCGCCGCAGTCGTACGTGTACCACTGCCACATCGTGGAGCACGAGGACAACGACATGATGCAGTCCTTCACGGTGCTGCCGCACTGAGCGCGGCCTGCTCCACCTCGATGTAGGACTCGCTGCGCAGCCTGGCTTCGTAGGCTTTCCTGCCGCCGCGGACGCCGAACAGCCGCTTGGTCCAGACCAGGTAGACGACGAGCAGCAGGTTGATCACCAGCGCCCCGACCCGCAGCCAGGTGATCTTCACGGTCAGGTCATACACCTCATACGGCAGGAAGACCGAGGTCGCCACCATGGCGAAGTACTCGCCCCACCGCTTGCCCAGCCACAGCCCGATGCCTTCAAGCAGCTCGATGAGGGCGTAGACGGCCAGCCCGGCCGCCAGGTAGGTGAGGGTGCGCGAGTCGAGCGTGAACGAGTGCTGGATCAGCCCGAGCAACTTGGAATGGTCGACGTTGAAGCCGAGATCCCGGTACAGCGCCCGGATGGCCGGCAGGTCGTTGTTGAACGCCCGCTGGATGCCGGCCCGGTCGTACCTGAACCGCCACACCCCGTAGGCCGCGCCGCCGAAGATCACGAAGCGGACGAACCGCTCCACCGCGAAAACCCGCAGGATCAGCTCGTCGCGCAGCTCCTTGCCCCGGCGGAGCAGCGGCGCCGCCGCGGCCGGACCGCTGCCATGCTGGACGTTGCCGTGCTGGCCGCCGGTGACGAACGCGCCGCAGCGCAGGCAGCGCCAGGCCGTTCCGCCCGCTGTCGGCGCCATCAGCCGGTCCCGTAGCTCCGGTTCGTCCGGGGCGTACGTCACGTGTCCCTTGCGGGCACAGCCGAACAGGCTCCAGTCCACAAACTGCTCCTCTCGGGCGGGTCCTTTTCCTCCCCACGGAGCGCCGCCGCGGCCCTCAGATACACCGATTGCGGCGTATCTGCGGCGGCCCCGGGCCCTCTTCAGGATAACGGCGAGGACGGCGCCTGCAATCTCCGGACATTGACTGGGCGAGGGAAGAGAGAAATGACGGACAGCGGGATCTCGATTCGCAGCCAGGCGGCCAGGTTCTCGGCCGGCGGGGCCAGCCGCGGGCGGGGCATGGTGCTGCTCTACCCGGACAGGCTGGCTGCCGTGATCACCCCGACGGACACCTTCGGCTACCTCGTGGGGCCCGCCATCTACGCTGCCGTCGCCCTCCCTTTGTTCCACACGATCGGGTGGCTGGGAATAGCGGCCGGATCCGCGATCGGCGGGGGGGCCGGGAATGCCATCCTCAAGCGGCGGGCGATCAGGAAGGCGGCGGCCGGCGGCGACGGCGTGACCGTCATTCCGCTCGACCAGGTCACCGGCGTCCGGACCAGGAAGCCCGCGGGGATCGGCGGCTGGTGGGGATACCGGGTCCTCGCCGTGACGACGGCGGACGGTGTGGAGTACGGGTTCCACGGGATCATGGAGAAGTGGCAGGCCCATCTCGCCCGCGCCCTCACCGCACGCGGACGCCAGGTTCACACCGTGCCCGAAGGCATCACGGTCGCGCTGCACGTTGCGGGTGAGGAAGACTTACGGCGCGGATGGAATACGGCTCGCCTCAGCCCCCGGCGTCGGCGGACAGGAAGAAGACGGTGTCCCCCGCGGCCAGCGGGGTCTGGCCGTCCCGGGTGATCTGGTCCCCGTTGAGCGCCACGGTCACGTGCGCGCCGAAGTCGACGCCGGCCGCCGCGGCGGCCTCGGCCACCGTGGCCGCCTGGACTATCTCCGGGGCCCGGTGACCGTCGGCCAGCACGCCGAACCGCCGCACGGTGACCTCGGGGCCGGGCCGGGCGCGGGCCCTCCGGTACTCGTCCGGCCCGTTGAGGTTGAGCACCGAGTCCAGGCCGGGGTCGAGCGCCGCCAGCACCGGGTCGTCCGTCAGGGATTGTTCGTCCAGCCTGGTCACCGTGCACTGCTCGAAGAGGAAGGCCGGCCGGAGGCGTTCTTGCAGTACGAGCCGTTCGGCTAGTGTCGCGAGCTTGGTGCGGTAGGCGGCGGCCAGCGGCTGCGGGTAGCCGCGCGCCACCGGCAGCCCCACGTCGGCGCCCTCGTGCACCGCGCGCAGCACCCGCCGGACGAAGGCCGGGTGCAGGAACGGCATGTCGGTGGAGCTGACGAAGGCCACCTCCGCGCGGTCCACGAGGGCACCCAGGCCGGCGGCCAGGCCCTGCACCGGGCCCTTGCCCTCGCGCGGGTCGGTTATTACCTCTATGTCCGGGGGCAGCGCGGGAAGGTCCTGGCCCGGCGCGCGGACGACGACGACCGGCCCGCCGGTCGCCCGGGCGAGGATGCCGACGGTCCGGCGCAGCAGCGTCGACCCGTGCCACTCCAGCGCCGCCTTGGGCGTGCCCATCCGGGACGACCGCCCGCCGGCCAGCACCACGCCCGCGGAACCCGGCATCCCCTCATGCTAGTGGCCGCGTCAGGTGCTGAGCGTGCGGGCGCTCCGGCGCCCGGATCTGGCCCGCTGCCAGCCCGATCCGGCCCGATCCAGTCCGCTGCCAGCCCGATCCAGCCCGCTGCCAGCCCGATCCAGCCGGCTCTATGTCACATCGTGCCGGTGATAGCCGGCTCTATGTCACATCGTGCCGGCGGGCGGACGAGCCGGTGCGGGACACACGAGTGGCGTGGGGCGCATGGGACGACGTTGCCGCTAGCCCGCCGTCATGCTTCCGGTTCCGGGACGTAGTGCCGGCTCTGGTCGGCGGGATCGACCCAGACCCGCATGATGGCGCGGGTGGCCGGGTCGCGGAACCGCTCGCCGGTGGGGATCCACCCGGCGGCGGGCCGGTCGGCGTGGGCGTGCCCGCGCCGTCGCTTGGCCCGTCGCGGTGCGGCGGCGCCGGCGGGCGCGGCGGTGCCCGCCGCGGCGGTGCCCGGCACCGGGACCCCGGGCAGGTCGGCGACCGCCGCGGCCGCCTGGTCCAGGTACTGGGCGCTCAGCACCAGCCCCACCCGGCGGTCCAGCTCGTCCAGGCCGAGCAGTCCCACCGCGTAGTGCTCGCGCAGCAGCGCGACCAGCCGCTCGCGGTCGGCCTCGGCGGCCAGCGGGCGAGGGCCGCCGCCCGAGACCGGACCGGGCACGGCTACTCCGCGGGCCGGACGACGACCGCGGTCCCGTAGGCCACGATCTCCGTCAGCTGCTGGCTGATCTCGGAGGAGTCGAACCGCATGGCGACGATCGCGTTCGCGCCCAGCAGCCGCGCGTTGTCGATCATGCGGTCGATGGCGTGGCGCCGGCTGTCCTCGAGCAGCGAGGTGTACTGGGGCACCTCGCCCTGGCGCAGCGCGGTGAGCCCGGCGCCGAACGACTTTGCGAAGCCCATGCTGCGCACTACGAGGCCGAAGGTAAGTCCCAGGTCACGCTCGATAATCATGCCCGGCAGCCCGAGGCCGGTGGTGACGGGAAGCGCCGCTGGCGAAGACTCTGACATGACGGCATCATACGGGTGAACCTCTTCGAAGAAAGGTGGCACCGATGCGGCTCGCCGTCTGCGCCGAGATGATCTTCCTCGACCTGCCTGTCACCGAACGGGTCCGGCGCATCGCCGAGGCCGGCTTCGACGCCGAGATCTGGGACTGGACCCGCCACGACATCGAGGCCCTGGCCGCCACCGGGGCGATGTTCTCGTCCATGACCGGGTACATCCGGGGCGACTTCGGCGACGGCGCCGACGAGCTGATCCGGACCGCGCGGGAGTCGATCGCGGTGGCGGAAACGCTCGGCTGCCCCCGGCTGAACCTGCACGGCACCGGTCTTGACGGCAAGGGCCTGCCGGTGGTGCCCGGGGCGGAGATGCCGGGCCCGCTGTGGATCTCGGCCGCGCGTACCCTGACCCGCCTGGGCGAGCTGGCCGAACGGGCCGGGGTCACGTTCTGCCTGGAGAACCTCAACACCGCCGTGGACCACCCCGGCGTCCCGTTCGCGCGGGCCGCCGACACGCTCGCCCTGGTGGAGGCGGTGGGCCACCCGCGGATCCGGCTGATGCTCGACCTGTACCACGCCCAGATCGGCGAGGGGAACCTCATCGAGCTGGTCCGGCGGGCCGGGCCGCTGATCGGCGAGATCCAGGTCGCCGACGTGCCCGGCCGCTGCGAGCCCGGCACCGGCGAGATCAGCTACCCGGCCATCGCCGCCGCCCTGGCCGACATGGGCTACGACGGCACCGTCGGCCTGGAGGCCTGGGCCGCCGACGGCGACAGCGAGCGCGCCCTGGCCCGGTTCCGGGCCGCCTTCACGTCGATAGTGAGCCCGAACGCGGGCACGCTTCTCCCGTGACGCGATCGCGACCGCATTGTTACCACTGCGGCGGCGGGTTACGCGTCCCATTGAGCACACGCTGCTTCCTGGGGGGACTCATGACACGGGTAAGAAAGACCAGCCTCGCTGTGCTGATCACCGCACTGGTGATGACGGCGGTGACCACCGCCGGCCCGGCCACCGCGTTCGCCCGGCCGGCCGGCAGCCCGCCCCGGCACGCGCTCGACCTGCACCACGTGAAATGGGGCAGCGTGGCCATCCCGGGCCAGCTCTGCCGGGTCAAGGGCACGATCCGGCTGCACAAGGGCCAGGCCCGGGTCCGCCACAGCGGGTTCGGGCCGCTGCAGGTGTCCACATCCGGGCCGGCCTACGGGTCCCTCGGCGCCGGCCAGCAGGTCGCCGCGCTCCAGGTCTGGTGCAGCAACCAGGGCGGGACGGCGGCGGGACAGCTCGCCGAGGGCCTCATCGTGTTCAGCGGCGCCGGCGGCAGGCTGCACTCGCTCGGCACGCTCACGCCCCGGTACCGCCCGCGTTCCGCGGTCCACATTCCCTTCATCACGGTCAAGGGCATCGGCGCGGAACGCGTCGTCACCACCGAATTCTTCTACGCGTCCTCCGACGCGGATTGCTGCCCCTCCGGGCGCGCCAGCACCACCTGGCACTGGAACGGCCGCTCCTTCACGCCGGGCCGGACCACCGTGATCAGGTCCTGACGGGGATCAGTCCTTCCTGGCCACCCCGCCGAGGATCCGCATGAACTCGATGCTCGTCACCGGCGCATCGCTGTCGGGCCGCCACGCCCAGACGTCGGTCAGGCCGGGCTCGACCAGCGTCAGGTCGCCGAAGAAGCCGGCGATCTCGGCGCGGGTGCGGGCGGGCACCGACGCATGCGCCGGGTTCGCTTCCACCAGCTCGCGGGCGGCCTCGCTCAGCCGCTGCGTCCCGACGGCATGCGCGGGCGATACGTCGGCGTGGGAGATCACCAGGTAGCTGCCCGGGGCCATCGCGTCGCGCAGCCTGGCCACCGCTGCGGCCGGGCCGGCCTCGTCCGGGATGAGGTGCAGGACGGCCAGGATGAGCACGGCTACCGGCTGGCTGAAGTCGATCAGCCGACGGACCTCAGGGGCGCCGAGGATGTCGTCCGGGTGGCACGCGTCGGCGCGGATGGCCACGGTCCCGCGGCCGGAAAGCAGCGCCTGCGCGTGGCTGACCACCACCGGGTCGATGTCCGCGTACACCACCCGCGCGTCCGGGTTGACCTGCTGCGCGACCTCGTGCACGTTCTGGTTGGTGGGCAGCCCGGAGCCAATGTCGAGGAACTGCGTGATGCCCTCGCCGGCCAGGAAGCGCACCGCCCGCCGCAGGAACTCGCGGTTCTGCCGGGCGAGCCACGGGAGCTGCGGAATGGCACGCGCCGACCGCTCGGCGGCGGCCCTGTCGGCCGCGAAATTATCCTTGCCGCCGAGCCAGTAGTCATATATGCGGGCGATATTCGGCGTCGTCGTATCAATGCCCGGTACCGGTTGGCTGGCTGCTGCCACGATTGCCGAGCTTAATGCATTCCGGCACGTGAGCTTATGCGCCGCCCGGCTTGTCACCGCGCCGGGGCGCTGACCGCAGGGGGGCCGGCTCGGGCGCGGAGCCTTCGGGGTCCAGGTGCGGCGGTGATCCGGGGCGTTACCCCGGGCGGACCGGGGGACCGTGGCTGTGCAGCACCTTCGTCCGGTCCTTGTTCCACGCGGTGGTGGTGCCGTCCGGGTTCAGCACGACCGTCCAGCCCTGCTGGTGGATCACCACTTGATGGTGGAAGGTGCAGAACAGGGCGCAGTCGGTAACGCTGGTCGTGCCGCCGTCGGCCTTGTGGGTCAGGTGGTGGACTTCGCAGGCGGCGGCGGGCTGGTCGCAGCCGCCGGGGAACCGGCAGTGCTGGTCGCGCAGGGTGACGGCGCGGCGGATCGCGGCCGGGATGTCCCGGGATACCCCGACGTCCAGCGGCAGGCTGGGGCCGCCGAGGCGGGCGCCGAGCTGCCGGCGGCGCAGGAACGACGCGAGGCCGCCCGGACCCGATACGAGGGCGACGGCTTTGCTGATGATGGCCTGCTCCAGGG
>WNGR01006223.1_pt1 | contig 12741 bp, 10 predicted proteins | sample 5407581 | NCBI WGS metagenome assembly WNGR01 (sample SAMN13153383, study PRJNA577476) | soil metagenome | isolation source: 80 cm soil or saprolite under Garry oak tree replicate 2 | place: USA:California | collected 2016-06-15 | reverse complement strand
GCAGCATATGAACGCGCACTCGAACTCCCCCCTTACAAGAACTAGCAGACCCAAGAAACTCAGCCCTCAGACTAGACCACCTGCCGCAAGATTGGACTCGGACAGAGATGAAGGGTCTGACACTAAACGCCCAAGACAGCCCACAACGCGATTTCAGATCAAGGAACTCGGAAAGGAGACATGGCCCGACTTTGAGCGGATGGTAGAGAAACACAATGGAGTCTGGGGTGGCTGCTGGTGCACCTTCTTCCACCTCGCCCCTAGCGAGCATAAGCAGTGGTCTGGGAAGCACCAGGAGTACAAGGAGAAGCTTGTTCGAGCGAACCGGTCCCACGCAGCTCTAGTCTACGATGGGGCGGATGTCGTTGGGTGGTGTCAGTTCGGACCCCTTGTGGAACTCCCGGGTCGGATGAGGGGGTATGGTACGATGGACGTCGCTCCGCCCGATTGGAGGACTACCTGTTTCTTCGTCGACCGCGACCATAGACGCGAGGGAGTTGCGAGGGCCGCGCTGGAAGGCGCACTCCGCTTCATCAAGGCCAAAGGAGGCGGTACGGTTGACGGATATCCAATCGCGATTCCTCAAGGGAAAAAATACTCGAGCTCATTTATCTGGGGCGGAACCGAGTCAATGTACCGAGACCTAGGATTCCGTCCACTCGGTTCTTTCGGCACAAGCAATCGCGTGATGGTCATGCGAAAAGTCGTTCGAAGCCGATGATATCATTGCCTTTAGACTTATGGAACGCGGTGAATCTCTAAGGCTGGGTTAAATAGGTAGAATAGTGTAAAGGTATACTGGTATACATCGTGGCCTCCGATACTACAGTAAAGATTTCACGGGAGACTCTATCGAATCTAGAGCGTCTGAGGGAGGAGATGAAGGCCAGGAGCATTGACGAGACGGTCATGGCTCTGATCAAGAGTCACCGTAGGAAGATTCTGGCAGGTGTCTTCGGCGCGGACAAAGGCCGGGTTAGACCGTTCACGGATGAAGATAGGGGAGAAGACCGTTGAGGGTTCTTGTCGATTCTTACGCATGGGTCGAACTCTTTCTCGGAAGCGGTAAAGGTTTTCGGGTGAGGGAGCTCATCGAGTCGGCTGACGCGGCCTTTACTCCTGACACAGTTCTTGCGGAGCTCTCTAGAAAATATCTCCGTGAAAAGTTTCCTGAGAGGCTGGTCAGAGAGAGGCTATTGGCAGTGCAAGGAGCGTCCCATGTGCTGCCAATAACTCCGGAACTTGCGATGTCCGCGTCAAAGGCCTACCTCGAGCTTGTCGAGACGGCTCGGAAGAGAAGGCTTCGGTCCCCGAGTCTCTTCGACGGTCTCGTCCTGGGAGCCGCCAGACAGCAAGAAGCCAAAGTCGTGACTGGAGACCCGCACTTCAAAGACCTACCTGAGACCATCTGGCTATGATTTAGCAAATAATCTGACTGAAGATCAGCCCTCCACGCCCAGTAGGCAGACCCAATTTTTGCGACGCTTCTGTCTTGTCTTTCCCTGGTCAATCTAGAGCTCCAAGCTAGCATCAAATAGCAGAAGGAAACGAGACCTCCATTCATAGAGGGGCCTGTTTTCCGAGGATTATTGGCAGAGCGGTTGGATCTTGGCGGTGTTGTGGTCAGAGGTTCCCGAAACTCTGATTGCGCGCCATTATTTAATTTAGCGGGCTTTTCATAACGGCTTTTATTGTTGTTGCATAGTACTCCCGATGGCAGGGCTTGTTACAAAGTCGGCGACGGCTCGCGGCCATAATGTTCACTGACATAGTGGGCTACACTGCTCTGGGCCAGAGGAACGAGTCACTATCCCTTGAGCTAGTGGGAGAACAGAGAAGAGAGATCAGGCGCGTTCTCAAGGACCACAACGGACGGGAAGTCAAGACGATGGGAGACGCTTTCTTGGTCGAATTCCCCAGCGCTCTAGACGCGGTTCGGTGCGCCTACGACATCCAGAGAGTAATCAGAGAATCCAATTTCTCTGTCTCAGACGACCGGAAGGTTCACCTTCGAATTGGTGTTCATCTTGGCGACGTAATGGAGCTTGAAGGTGACATTTCAGGAGACGCAGTAAACGTGGCGTCGAGAATTGAGCCTCTCGCAGAAGATGGCGGAGTGTGCATGTCCCGTCAAGTCTACGACCATGTCCAGAACAAGTTCGATCTGCCGATCGTAAGCGTTGGAGTCAAGACCTTGAAAAATGTCAACACTCCCATGGAAGTTTTCAAGATATTGATGCCATGGGAAAGAGAGAGGCCTAACGCGTCGGTCCCTTTGGACTCCAAGCGGATCGCCATCCTTCCATTTGCTAACATGAGTCCAGACCCGAAAGATTCCTACTTCGCCGATGGTGTCACCGAAGAACTCATCTCGACAATCTCAAACATCAGCGGGCTACAGGTCATCTCCCGCACATCCGTCATGGGATACAAAGGCGCAAACAAGCGGATCCCGGAGATAGGACAAGAGCTCAAAGTCGGGAGTGTACTGGAAGGCAGCATCAGGAAAGCAGACAGTTTCGTTAGAATCACAGCCCAATTGGTTGACGTGAACACGGACAGGCACCTGTGGTCACAGAGCTACGATCGGGAACTGAAGAACGTATTCGCACTCCAGAGCGAGATTGCGAAAAATGTTGCAGACTCGCTTAGAGTCAAGATACTGACCCCCGAAACAGAACAGATTGATCGGAGGCTGACCGAGAACACGACAGCGTATGATCTCTATCTAAAGGGAAGATCGCACTGGAACAAACGCGGCATTGAAGATGTCAAGAAGGCGATGCAATACTTCGAGCTCTCAGTGCACGAAGACCCAGACTTTGTCCTAGGATACGTCGGGCAGGCCGACTGCTGCCTCGTACTCCGCAAGAATTGGTCCCTCGATCCCGAGGCGAATCTGGAGAAGGCCAGGGAGATGGTGGCGAAGGCTCTGAGACTCAACCCGGAGCTCGCTGAAGCCCACGCGACAAACGCGCTCATCCTGCAAGAGGAATACCATCTACAAGAGGCCGAAGGGGAATTCAGAAAATCAATCGAGCTGAAGCCGAACTATGCGAGCGCCCACCAATGGTACTCCATTCTGCTACGAGATCAACTGCGATGGAATGAGGGCCTCGAGCAAATCTCGAGGTCGTTGGACCTCGACCCCTTGTCCCCCATCATCACTCTCAACATTGGCCTACTCCACTTCGCGAAGAGGGATTATCCCAAGTCGCTTGAACCCTTCAAAAGGGCCGCGGACATGAAGTTAGCCGCTGCACACACTCTTCTAGCCGCTACCTACGGCTGCATGAAAATGTTCGACGATATGAAACGCGAAGCAGCGATTTTCGTAGAACTCGTTCAAAAGATGTATCCCTTGGCAAGGACCGGAATGGACGCCACCATTGCTTGCCTTGAGGATGATTTGCAAACTCTCAAAGGTCTTCTCCCCATGCTAGAAACGAATCTCGAAGAAAGTTTGACCGACGCGTATGGGATTGCCTGTTTCCATTTCCACCTCCGCGAGAACGATGAAGGGTTCGAATGGTTGGAACGCTCCTACGCAAGACGAGAATCCAGCCTCATGAGACTCAGGTGGGACTGGGATTTCGATCGGGTTCGCGATGATCCCAGATATCTCGACATGCTGAAAAGAGTGGGATTCGACTAGGCTGACGTATTTCGTCTTAGAAGTTCTTCTACGAAGGCACCGTTTTGCCAAGAATTAGAATCTCACAGTCAAGCGAAGAGCTGAAAGTGATTCCTCGAGAAACCGTGAGAGAGCCTAACAGCGAAACGATCACACTCCTGTTGGGCAATTGTTGTACAAGGAACTCGCTAAGTTCGAAGAGGCCGATGGTGCTTAACGTTAAGATTCGTTAAGACGCTGCATCAAGTAAGCCTGCGGCTTCGGCTTGGAGTCCAGAAGGGAGTCTGAATTTGGCTTATGTCATGACACGTAATCCAAGAGTGGACCAGATTGTCCTTCGAATTGGAGCAGCTGCGAGAGGCACCCGAGAAATACACCTATCATGACGCTGGCACGCACGCGGTCTGGCCGAGGCGAGCGTCGAGTCTTGGCAATTAAGACTCCACGTCGAGCTCTGAATTGATTCTTGGAGACAGGTTGCGTTCTCGGAATGATAATAGGAAACTGCTAGGCAGATAGATTGGTTCCCGTAATTGGTCTTCGCACTCTTCTCTGATAGAGGTCGATGAACCAGGGAATCGCCAAGACCAGCCCGAGCGGTATGCTCCAATAAGCGAGAGTGGCAACTCTGGAGGCGGGAGCGACCTGCTGAGAGACCTTCCAGCTTGTTTGAACATTCGCCGGTGAAGAAGACGGGTCGGAGATGATCAACGTGGCGTTAGTGATCTTGGTCGGGGTGTATTGATAGTTGAAGGAGAGAGTGGCTTTCTGAGAGTATGCGACGGATTGTGTGAAATTTCCCAAGAACAATTTGAGATATGTCACATTATTGTCGTAGTACTTCCCATTGTTTCCATAATGGGAATAGATCCACTGGTATAGGAATGCGCTACTGACTTCGACGAGGTAGATGTCAATAGTTGTGTCGGATGTCACGGTGAGGGTTGCGCTCTGTTGAGGTGACATGATTTGACCGAACAGATTGGCAGTGTAGGTGCCGGCTTGAATCTGAGTGCCAATCTGCGATGAGCTCCCGGACGAGCTGGAAGGAATTAGGGAGATTAGAAGAAGTGCCAGGCCTATCGCCGTGAGGGATGTGCCTATCCGGCTGGTGAGGGCTAGCCAGCGGTTCATAGGTTTAGTCTCCTCGAGAAGTACATGTATCCCAATAGGAAGACAATGGCGACAATAGTGTAGCTCGCCGCAGTGTACGCTAGGACGTCGGTGAAGGTTGGAGTCCAAGATGTCGTCGGGCCGAAGAAGGGCCCTGTCGATTGAGTGCTAAAGTATCGACCTTCAATCAGACTTGGCGATATTACTGATAGGATTTGGAGTCCTGTAACATTGTTTGTAAACGCTGCTATGACGCTGACTATTCCTTGAACTATGAAAAGCGCAAAGTATGTGACTATTCCCAAGACCAGTGCCAGAGCGCCACGCTTGAGAAGCAACGTAACCAGAAGAACTATGCCTGCCACCAAGAGCGGCTCACTCAAGCTGGTAGCGAAGGTCAAGAGTACAATACCGATGTGAGGTCCAACTACGTCGGGAGCGAGGACGTACATGCCCGCGGTCAGAATTCCAACGAAGGGAATGAGGCCCACTCCTACTGCGGACAGAAGTTTGGCGGAAAGGATCCAGCGTCTTTTGATCGGATATGAGAAGAAGGTTTGGACGATACCCTTCTCTAAATCGTTACCCAGCCCGAAGGCGACATTCTTGAGAATTAGGACGACGAATATGAAGAGGGGGAAGCCGAGTAACGAAGAGGTCAGGCCATAAGCGACAGCGTCTCCCGATGCACTCGGCCCACCAAGACCAAACAAGAAACCGGCGAAGATGAAGGCCCCTATTGCGTAGAGAAAGCAGAAGATTTCCAGCAACGGAAACCGATAATCCTCATTGAGGGCCGACGCGAATAATTCTACGAAAGGTCTGCCCTTGCCCCCATGGGCCTTGGCCAAGACTCGCTAAGCCTTCCCGCTTACTACCATATTGTAGAGCTCTTCCAGTGAGGCGCTTCCAGTCTCGATTCCTTGGATTTTCGCGCTTATAGCTCGGGCGAGCCTAGGCGAGTCCTCGTAGAGCTTGTCCTGGTCTTCAGGCTGCACCTGAACCGCGACGGATCTATAGTCTAACTGAACTCCTTTCACGTACAGTAGCTTTCTGAGTTCAACGGCCAACGCGTCAGGCTTGTCGGTTGTAATCCTAACGGTGCCTGCGCTATACCTTGCATAGAGTTCGTTCACATTTCCGGAGGCTAGAACCTTCCCCCAATTGATGATGGAGACGGAATCGCAGACCCTGCTCAACTCCGGTAGTATGTGAGAGGACAATAGGAATGTGACCTTCTCATCTTTTCTTAGCTGAAGAACTAGATCGAGGAGAGAGCTCCTTGCCTGAGGATCTAGGTTGGACGTCATTTCGTCGGCGATAACGAGCTGTGGATGGTTGATCATAGCGTGAGCTATCGCGAATTTCTGTAGCATCCCGGCCGAGAGTCCCTTGATCGGACGGTCCCTCGCATATTCCAGCTGCACCATTCGCAAAACCTCGAGAGCCCTAGATTCAGGGACGCCATAAATTCGGCATACTCTCTGCAAGTAATCAAGAGCTCTCTGATGGGAAGGGAAGAGGGCTTTCTCGTAGACCACGCCCATTAATTTGCGAATCTCCGGATTGTCCCACGGATTCTGACCGAAAGTCTGGACCCTTCCACCGTCCGGTCGTAGAAGGCCGAGAATCATCTTGATCGTAGTGGTTTTCCCTGCGCCGTTCGGTCCAATCAGACCTGAAATTGAACCGTCGTCAATCTTGAGACTCAGCCCATTGACAGCTCGAACACTACCGTAGGACTTTGCTAGACCTTCAGCCGTGACAAGGACCATGCGTCTGTCTCAAGGCATGACCCTCAGGATTTAGCGTTATGCTACTCTTTCAGTCCGTTGATGTGAGACCACTGAGCTACGGGCTCTCCACTACGCGCATATACTATTGATGAAAGCAAGTGCGTCAGATTGAGCTTCGAGCCGGAGCAACTAAGGGAGGCAGCCGAAACGTATGTTGGTCACGGGGCTGGTACTCACGGGGTCTGGCCGAGGCTCGTATGGGAACGGAGAAGCAGATCTCCGGTAGCGAGACTCGATGACGCTGTCGAGTTCCTGGGTAAATGGAAGGCCCTCCGCTTCAAAGGTGGAGGCGCAGCCTTCCGAAGGATTTGTAGCATCTGGCTAAGAAAGAATCTGACCGACCTACAACGTCTTCAAGGCAGGGTCCTCTACAGGCTTGCCCCTGAGGACTTTCAACATATTCTTGAGCTAAGTTCGAGGTTCCGAGACGGCGGGGCCCCTCCAACCACTATTGGTAAGGCACTCCATTTCTTCCTCCCTGAAACTGTCATGCTCTGGGACCAAGCAATAGTCAGGAACACATACAAACTCCGCCCGGACCCAGAGAGCTTCGTCTCAGACCAGCGCTTCGGATGGAAACTACTACACCACATTACACGCAACACAACCGTCAACGCGCTACGACAACTTGAGAGAGACCACGCAAGATCCATCGGATACTTTGAACCGATGACTATGATCCTGGATCACCTCGCATTTTCACCCAAGCTGTCAGCCAGAGCCGTCGTAGCCCTAGGCGGATCTTCGGAGGCGTTTTCAGACGATCTTTCATGATGATTCGTTGTCGGTTCATTAACCGTCGTCCTACACGCTACAAATCCCTCCGATCTTGGTCGCAAAGGCCGCAGCTTCAGCGACTACGTAGTTTGAAGCGTTGGGATTCTCGATTATTCGTCCCTTCGCTCTAACCAGCAACACAGTTCTCATACTATTGACTTTCACTTCAGTCTTGCAACAATAACTTCCATGCTATGACGCGAGTTCCATGCGTACCCTGAATAAGGATCTCGAGTTCTTCGCCCGCTTTTCACCACCATGGTGCTAGACCTGCGGCAGGGTCACGACGCATGAGATAGTGTTCCGGTGGGGCGGCAGATGCTTCCTCTGCAAGGAGTGTGGAAACATAGTCGCAGAAGTGTTATGAGTTCTGGGCTTCGAGAGACGCATGAGAGACAGCCGTCCAATATCTTTCAAGTTCAATCCGCAGATACCGGCAGCGTTAAATTCTGACCAGCCTCGCGGCGAGACACGTACTGCAGACAGGTGAGAAGAATAACAAATAGAATCGCATCGTTAGGAATGACGGCAATATTCGGCATAGGACTCTTGCTACTGGTTCCAGCCGTACAGCCAGTCTTCGCGGCTTTGGCATTTATACAGTATCCTGTGCCCACTCCAAACAGTACCCCGGTCGGTATCACGGCAGGACCTGACGGTAGTCTCTGGTTCACAGAGCTTGATGGCAATAATATCGGGAGAATCACTGTCAACGGCGCGATCATCGAGTATGCCGTGCCCACGACCAACTGTAAGCCGATAGAGATCACTTCTGGTCCTGACGGCAACCTATGGTTCACGGAGGAGTCCGGGAACAACATTGGAAGGATCACCATCGCTGGCGCAATAACAGAGTACGCTGTGCCTACACCGAACAGCGATCCAGAATTCATCACTGCTGGGCCTGACGGCAATCTCTGGTTCACGGAGGATAATATCAACGTCAATAACATTGGGCGCATCACTACAACAGGCGCGATGATCGAGTATCCGGTCCCGACGCCCAACCCCGGACTGTCGGGCATCACTGCCGGGCCTGACGGCAATCTCTGGTTCACGGAGAACGCCGCCAACAAGATTGGGCGCATCAGTACGACGGGATCAATCATCGAGTATTCTGTTCCAACGAGCGCCAGCAACCCGCTTGAGATAACCGCTGGGCCTGATGGAAATCTCTGGTTCACAGAGGGATCTGGCAACAACATTGGGCGCATCACTACAACCGGTGCGATAATCGAGTATCCCGTGCCTACGCCGAACAGTGATCCGTTTGGCATCACCGTGGGTCCCGACGGTAACCTCTGGTTCACAGAGGTCAACTTCAGCGTCAACCAACTAGGGAGGATTACTACCGCGGGGGTTATCACTGAGTATCCCGCACCTACGCCATCGGGTCTCGCCGGAGACGTCCTTGGAGAGGTTACCTCCGGGCCTGATGGTAATCTCTGGTTCACCGAGACGGATGGCAATAATATCGGCAAGGTAGTCCTGCATCCGGTCGCCCTAGGGGTCACCAAGTTCTTCACTGATTCGAGCCTCAACCCGCTTCCCCTGGACTCCAATGGCAATCCCTCAGTGAAGGTCACTCAGGCTCGAGGCATCGTCAGGAGTACGAATCCTGGTCAGATCATTGCCTGGGTGAATGTTACCAACACTTCCGGCTCGCCGCTTCAATCCCTCAAGGTCAATGAGACACTTCCCGTCGACTGGCTGGTTACTCCGGCCTGGACGCCTCCCAAAGGGAGCGTCGGCGCAATTCATGTCTTTTATGCCAACACCACGAGCCTCAGCACAAACCCTGAGATCACCCAGCCTTCGACCATCACAGTATCCTCGGGCAATCCTGAAACTGTTCAACTGGCCATATCCAACTTCACGGCCACGGGCGTCGGCCACCCATTGATGCCGGGCCAGATAGTACTGTTGTCGGTGAAGCTGAGCTATGGCCTCATCGGCACAAGCCAGTCAGCAGCAAGCTATCCAAGAAACTATACTGACACAACAGTGGCCGCGGCCTGGACGCAAGCCAGCTTCAGTGGTACGCAGTTCAACAGTAACGGCTCTGGCTTCTTCATAGCCGACGCCAAGGTCGTAGGCTAGCGACCAACAAAACCTCCCCTTTTTTCTTTTCTTTGAGTTCCCGGGACTGGTAACTGGGTCTGCCGTCAGTGTCGGTTTCGCTACAGGAAATATCTCAAAACGCTCCCGTTCTCGTGATGGGTATAAGTAGCATGCCTTGGATATTCGTCTGTAGGAGCAATAATAAGCAGACATAAGATCGGGGACTTTAGTGGCACCGACGTTCTTGAGGGTCGGTGCGAAGGATGCGAAACCTCTCTATTGTCTCGTCCCGAGAAGTTGAGAGGCCAGTGGTTCCTTTTGCCAGCTTGGACTTGGCAATGCTGTGGTCCACCTATGTTGTGTCCGAGCTCAGCTGTTGAGGTAGGGTAACGTCCGATGTTGTTGGTTCTGGTTGGACCCGGGTAACGTTTTTGCGCACTGTCGGGGTAGGTAGTCCAGGTCTCGCGTCGTTAGCTCCTTTGTCGGCTCGAGGTAGTGGAGCTTCTCGTATCTTGTTTTTGTGATTCGCTCTAACTCGACTACTCCGTTCGCGCGGGGCCGTTATACCTCAGCCCTCTCATCTCGCCGGAGAGGAGAAAGATGGCCGACGATACCAAGATGCCGAACGCGGCCACCAAGTAGTCGAACTGAACCCCGTTCACGGTGATGAGGAAAGCGCCTACGACCTGGCCGACTGGCACTACTGCGAAGCTCCCGAGCTGATCAACTCCGAAGTAGCGACCCTGCATCTCTGTCGGCACTATCAGCTGGACGACCGAGAGCCAGGTCGTGTTGCTGTATCCTGAGACGAATCCGAGGCCGAACGCCGCAGTGAAGGCGACATATTCGCTAGGGGCAAGAGCTAGCACAAACGCGAAAGCGCCCGCCGCAACCCCAGAGACTCCCCACACGAGACCGGCGGACCTTACAGCGTTCGTCCTGCCTACAAGCAGCGCTCCAGGTGCGAACCCCAGACCGAACAAGGACAGCAGCGCGCCATAAACGAAAGCGCCACCACTGAGCACTCGCGCGGCGTACACAACGATGAACGTGGTCATCATCGCGAAGAATAAATTCATCAGGGCCGCGGAGACGGTGATGTAGAGAAGCCCTCGCCACCTGACGAGGTATCGGACCCCATCAACGGCGTCAGACAGGAAGCTGCTCTTGCGGCCTGACTCTATTTCAGGACCCTTCCAGACAGAACGCCCCGTAACAATCGACCCGATGAAAACAGCTGAGACTGCGAATGTGGCCGAATTCAGGCCCAGCGCAGCCACCGCTCCCACCAGGGCAACCAGCGCACCACCTGCACCATTAGCCACCGCTTGGAACAACGCATTGGTGGTCATGACAAGTCCGTTCGCGTCCTCGACCTCGTCCTTCCGAATCAGAGTAGGCATCAACGCGCGCTCGGCAGGGTAGAAAACAGTCGAGAACGCCCCGAGGGTGAAGGACACCGCCAGGATGAGGAGCAGGTTGAAACCGAACGCGACGAGGGCAAAGGCAAGTATCACAAGGCTAGCCGATCGCACCAGGTCGCAGATTATCATCATGAGGCGACGGTTCTGTCTGTCGACCAGAGTGCCAGCGACAAGGCTCAAAGCCACTGTGGCAACTATGCTCGTCAAGGCCAGGTAGGCGACATTTGTAGGCGAGCCAGTCTGGCTGTACACGAGCCAGTTCAACGCGACCAGTCCGAGGGAGGAGCCACTGATCGATGTGGCCCCCGCGTAGAACAAGCGAGCAAAGTTGCGGTTCCCCATTACGCGGAGAGGATTCGAGTTGACCACCCTCCGGTAGCTGATCCTCAGGTCCTCGTCTGTCATCGCCACTGGACCCGACTCCCGCCAACTGACATAACGTCGTCCCACATCAAGAACTCACATCAAGTTACTGATAGGCCATTACAAACCGGTGAGCGAGACCTGAATGAAAGAGCTTGTTTTTCGAACTGTCTGTTGTCCGGCGCGCGAACCTTTTTTCTGCGGGGGCATTTGTCGTGGACTGGAATCAAGTACGTTAGACTTTCCTGTTACCATTTTACGGTTACCAGATCCGTTACCAATCCTGAAATGTCAATTGCAGTTGAGTTTCGCGACGGAGAACTGCCCTAAGTATCCTTGAGGCCCGTTATTACGAATAGTGGGTTTCAGAGACGTGGTTGTTTATGCGGCTTTCTCTAGAACGGTCTCGATCGTGTAGACGTTTCGTGCAACTATCCCTAACTTAGGGATGCTATTTGTGCTGCGTATCGTTTGGTCGCTACGAAGAAGATGTAGAAGGCTGTGAGTCCGGTTATGTAGAATGCGCTGGCGATAAAGAAGGGCAGCTGTAGTAGTCCGAGTCCTAGTATGAATCCGCCGAAGTAGGTGCTCAGACTGTTTGGCAGTCGGAATGTAATGTTGCTCAAGGCGCTGACCAGGCCTCTCTGTTCTGCAGGGAATATGCTCATGGAGAATGAGTCCATGAGCGGGCCCGCCATATTCATGAGCGCTGCTCTCACTATGTAGACTCCTGCTGCTAGCGCGAAGATGGGGATGAAGGCCATGCTTAGCATGAAGAGCATAGATGAGCCTGTAACGAGGATGATGGCGCGCATCTGCCCGAACTTAGTCGCGAGTCGAGGACTAGCGTACGCGGAGAATCCGATGAGAATATTGGAGAAGGCGAGGATAGGCCCGCTGTAACTGTCGGAGACGTTGAACCGGTAGTAGAACCAGGCGCCCACGAGCGGGATAATGAATCCTGCCCCGAACCCTATGGTGCTCGCGACAAAGCCGAGCTTTGCGAGCGTTCCCTTGTTGGTCAGCCCGGACCATCTCCGCTCGGGATTATGGGTCTCCCGGTGGTTTCGGAGTAGAATGTAGAACATCAGGGGACTGATGAAGCTCGCCAAGCCTAGAATCAGGAGCGTCTCTCTGTGAAGCGTATAGTTTGTGAAGCCAGTGAGAGACTGCAGGGCCGGAAACGCTCCGGGCAGGACGAGGCCGATTCCGGTCGTGACATTGATCATGATGAAGGAACGCGAAAAGACCCTGTTCCGGTTGGAATTATCAGTAAGATCAGCCAGAAGCGCATTCCAAGTGGTCACGCTGGCTCCTTCCGCGAATCCCAGGGCTACGCTCGCGGATATGAGATACGAGAAATTCGTTGTAAGCGCGAAGACCAGTAGCGCGGCAGCGCCCGCTAGATTTCCAAGGATCAGTAACTTCTTTCGACCGTAGATGTCGGAGATGATTCCGAGAGGAATGGATGTGAGAACGACGGCGATGCCTTGGACTGAGATTAGTAGTCCTGCTTGTACAGCTGTGAACCCGACAGTGACTAGCCAAGCTCCGAGGACGATGTAGAGGAAAC
>WNGR01013515.1_pt1 | contig 12743 bp, 9 predicted proteins | sample 5407581 | NCBI WGS metagenome assembly WNGR01 (sample SAMN13153383, study PRJNA577476) | soil metagenome | isolation source: 80 cm soil or saprolite under Garry oak tree replicate 2 | place: USA:California | collected 2016-06-15 | reverse complement strand
GCCCACCCCGGCATAGAGCAGGGTATTGAGCAGCCAGCGGGTATAGATGCCCCCGTTGTAGCTAAAGAGTTGCTGCAAATTGCTGAACAGATTAAAGTTGGGCGCGAACCACAGCCCGAAGGTGCCGAACAAATCGGCCTGACTCTTGGTGGCCGAGACCACCAACCAGAAAAAGGGCACCAGAAAGTAGACCGTGAAGACGAGCAGGAAGGTCATGACCCCCAGCGTGGCCAGATTGAAGCGCCGCGGACGCTTCGGCCTGGGGAGGGCCAGTTCCTCGGCGGTCGGCAGGGAGACGGATGCGGCAGGTTGACTCATAGTGGTTATCCTCCTGATTGTCGCTGCGTGACATTGAGCACGCTGAACGAGAAGATACAGGTGATCACGGCCAGCACCACCGAGAGCGCGGCGGCATAGTAGTAGTTGTTGTTGCTAAAGGCGGTGGTGTAGGCATAGAAGACGGGCGTGTACGCATTGGAGATGTTGTTGGAGATGGCCGAAAGCACCTGCGGCTCGGCGAAGAGCTGCAGCGAGCCAATGATCGAAAAGATGAGGCTCAGGATCAGGGCCGGCACCACCAGCGGGATTTTGATGCTCCAGGCGAGGCGAAAGCCGGTACAGCCGTCGACGCGCGCCGACTCGTAGATCTCGCTGGGGATGGCTTGCAGGGCGGCGAAGATGATGAGCATGTTGTAGCCGGCGTAGGTCCAGACGGCGATGTTGGCGATCGACCAGAGCACGGTGCCCGGCCCCAGGAAATCGGGTCCGGGCAGGCCGACGGCCTGGAAGCCTTTGACGATGGGGCTGAAGACCGGTTGGTAGAAAAAGGCCCACAACAGGGCGGCGATGATGCCCGGAATGGCAAAGGGCACAAAGAAGGCCACGCGGAAGAAGGCTTTGGCGCGCACCACCGCCGAGTCCAGCAACAAGGCCAGCACCAGGGCTAAGATGAGCATGACCGGCACTTGCACGATGCCGTAGAGCAGCACGCGGCCTAAGCTGGTATAGAAGTTGTGGTCATGCAGGACATCCAGATAGTTGCCCAGTCCATTGAAGCTGGTGGTGGCCGCTCCCAGTCCCAAGCCACTGCGCTCCGAACGGTACAAACTTTGATAGAGCGCATAGAAAATCGGCAGGATAAAAAACAAGATGAACAGCACCCCGAAGGGCAAAATAAACAGATAGGGGGCCAGGGCCTCCGCCCGCAAGGTGCGGGAGGTCCGCTGGGTCTGGGTAGACACGTGATCGAGTGGGGTGATCTTCACATCCATCTGCTCGTTCTCCTCTTTTCCTTGGACGTACATCCTTGGACTGGCCGCTCACCTGCACGGCCCCCGGGGGCCGTGCCTGCGAGCGAGGCGTTCTAAACAATACAGTATCTCCTCTGCTCAACGGATAGGCGACCAACAGAGCAATCCTGGCCCCGCTAGGGGGTACTGACACTAAAGCCTTGCTTTTTCATGTAGGTGATCGTACTCTGTTGTACCGCATTGAGCGAATCCGGCAAGGTGCCCCTGCCAATGACCACGTTGGCGAAATTGTCACCGATGTCATTGAAGACCTGGCTGGTGGTCGGCCCCCACTGGAAATTGACATTCACCTCCGCACTCTCCTGCTTTAACACCTGACCAACGACCTGGTTGCCAAAGAAAGGCTGAGGCGTTTTCCAAAAAGGGTTATCTAATCCAGCCGTATCGACCGGATACAGCGTACTGCCCTGAATTATATTGTTCAGACTCTGCTGATTGCTCGCAACCCAGGCGACGAAATCGGCGGCCTCCTTGGGATGCTTTGAACTCTTGAACACCACGTTGCCGCCCCCGCCCCAGTTGCCATCAACGCTTTGACCCGCCTGCCACTGGGGGACCAGGGCGACGCGCCAGTCTCCAGACGTCTTCGGCGCATTTTGTTCGAGCACTGCAAGGCCCCATGGACCTGAGAACCAGGTGGCAATCCCACCCGTCTGCAGGTCGTGGAACCAGGCGTTATCGAAGTCCGGATCGGTTTTAACCAGCTTCTTGCTGATCAAATCTTGCCAGTAGGAGGCAATCTGTTGGGCTTGAGGACTATTGATGGACACGTTCCAGGATTGGCCATTGATGCCGAACAAGTGAGCTCCTGCCTGCCATGCATACCCGATGAACTGCCCTGGTTGCCTGGGTGGAAAGTCGGTGATGTACGCATTCGGGTTGGCGGCATGTAGTTTTGCGGCATCATCGGCATACTGCGCCCAGGTGGTGGGTACCGGGAGATGATACTTCTGGAAGAGATCGGCCCGGTAGCTCATGATCATGGCACCACTATCCCACGGGATCATGTAGACCGCATTGCCGAGGGTGGACTGGCTCCAGGCCCACGGCGCAAACTGATCCTTCACCGCATTCGCACCGTATTGGGACAGGTCAACAAGCGCGCCTGTCGACTCAAAGGTCGGCATGTACTGGTACTCCATCAGAGCCATATCAGGCTCATTATTGGCTTTGATGGACGTAAACAACTTGTTGTATTCAACCGGGCCTGCACCCACATTGCTCAACGTGATATGGATGTTGGGATGAAGCTTAGTGTAGAGTGCGATCGACTTATCAAGACCATTAGGCACCCAGGACCAGATAGTCAAGTTCACTGGACCGCTCGCGGTACTCCCTGAACTGGAGCTACCGCCACAAGCGGCGAGAGGGACCATGATCAGTAGCGCGACACTGACAACGGCGAACCCGGATACAAAACGTCGCATCCAGGGGAAAGAGGAGAAAAGCTGCATTGTTTGAAGCCTCCTTTGCGTGTGTAAATAAGAAATTTGCAGTGACACTTTCGGTCTGCTCTACGAAAACCTACCTACGATATCTGATCTACATTTTTGCCGGAATAGTGTGCGATCATATCATCTAGGCCAGTGCCCTCATCCGAGGGAGTGGCGGATTTTGCCTTCCAGCAGTCGTAAGGAATTGCTCCAGGACAAGCGTTGCCGCTCCCATAGCCACAGCATCTTGACCAAGCTGGCTGAGACCAATCCTCGTAGCGGAGAACGGCTGTTTGAGAGCATAACGCTCGACGAATCGGCGAAGCTCTGGCAGAATGGACTCGCCGATCTGCAAACCGGCCCATCCACCCAGTACGATGAGCTGTGGGTTGAAAAGATTAATGAGATTTGCGATACCCGCTCCTAGATAGTGGGCAGTGTCTCTGAACACCCGGGTTGCAGCAGGGTCCCCGTTCCGGGCTGCATCAACAATGGCGGCGAGAGTGCGCTCCTGGTCGTTACTCTGGAGAAGTGAACTCTGTGGTTCCACTTCTCTCAAGCTTGCGATAATGCCTGGCGCTCCAGCGTAGGCTTCAAGGCAGCCGTGACTGCCACAACGACACAGGCGTCCATCAAGCTCGATAGTCGTGTGTCCCCATTCTCCAGCACCATTGCTCGCACCGCGGTACAGGGAACCATCAGCAATGATGCCGGCACCGATACCCGTTGCTACAAGCAAGACCGCTACATGCTCGTACCCTTGACCTGCGCCAAACAAACTCTCGGCCTGTGCCATGACTTTATGCGCATTATCCAGATAGATGGGCATGTGGAGGTGTTCTTCGAGAAGAGTGACTAATGGTACGTTTTGCCATCCCCAACCAGCTATGTAGGCGGATACCTGTTCAGCCTGTTCGATCACGCCTCCCACGCTAACCCCTAGCCCAATCACTTTCTCTAACGTGACACCGGCTTCGGCCAGTAGAGCTTTTACTCCCAGGTGAATGTGCTGCACCACTTGCTTTGGCTGATACGTATCGAGAGCCAGAGGATACGCAACGGCTCCCAGTTTGTGTAAGGTCAAATCAAAGAGCTCAATTTGCGTGAACGTTTCACCAATCTCTACGCCGATAAAGTATCCGTAGTTTGGATTGATCTTCAGGATTGAACGGGGTCGTCCGCCCTGCGATTCCTCCACGCCAGCCTCGATAACGATCTCTTCCTGGAGCAACTCCGCGACAACATTGGTGATAGTGGCTGAGCTCAGGCCAGAAAGTTGACTCAGTTCCTGGCGACTCGCCGACCGATCCAGGTAGATTCGTCGCAGAACCGTAGAGCGGTTGATACGCCGCAGGTCCAGGACTGTTGGATTCGATACCCTCATCATTGAGCCCTCTCCGAAAGGAAAACTTATTTTAATACTTGATTTAAGCCTTATTTTAAATCATAAAATAAGTTTTGTCAAGAGGGTTTTGGAATGAATTTGATGGATCATACAGACATATTTTCAAACCGCTTCTTCACCAACCCCTTGTTCTGCTCAAAGCGCTACTCACGCTTACGGCTTCGTCGTAGCCTGGGCCCGTACTGCGCGTCACTGCCAGATCGACTTGATTCCAGTAATCGTCCAGGTGATCGTGGATAGCTTTCAGATGACGCTGACGGGCTACTTGCTCCTGCTCGCGCTTCTCGCGTTCCAGTTGGGCTTTCATCGCCTTGCTTTCGGCGAGCAGCCTGGCGTAGGTGACATGCTCACCCGTTGGCGGCGTCGCTCTGGTCTTGTCCTGGCCCAGTTCGCGCAACTCCCTGACGAGTAGGCGGCTCAGACCTGGCTCATTGTATGCTAACCGCACCAGATAATCGTTTTGGCGGTCTGGAGGCAGCAACTTGACCCATGCGGCAACATCATCGCCAGTCGATGGCACGGCCGCTTTGCTATATCGAGCTGTCGCGACGAGCAGTTCGTGCGGCACCTGCAACAATTCTGCCAGCGCCTGTTGTGCCGCCGTCAGCGTGCCAAAAGCGGGCGGAACTGGTGGCACACTGATTTCATAGTCCTCTTCTTCATCGTCCTCTTCGTCCTCTTCTTCATTATAGCCCTCTATCATTCGTTGACCTGCCAACCAGACGATATACAGCGCCCGCAGATCGCCTTCCATCAATTCATCACGAATGGCGATGAGCGATCCTAGTTCATAGTCAATCCATTCGTCAGGCCCTTCCATCTCGCCAAACTGGATATTGAGGATATCATAATCCGGGTACCGGGTGAACGTGACGAAATCATCGAGATCGTAGCCATCGATGAGATCGACTGGCAAGATGCCATGCGGAAAACGGAATGCCAGTTGGGGCGAGCCCCAGTTGGCCCAATAGAGGAAGCCATCGAAGAACTTGTGGAGCACGTCGATGGGATCGTGCTTGAAGTCACCCCAGTGATATTCGATGAGGGCGTGGGTGGAAGATGCTTCGATGTGACTGGAAAGGGCGTTGACAGCATCGAGTTGCCCCCGTGTCAGAGGTCGATCAATGGTCATGAATTCGTACCGCTGGTATTCGCTCATTACTAGTGTCCTCCATGTGGTGTCAATGTTAGCATATGAGGTACTCAATATCCTACAGTCATCTCATTGCTAGAGTTTCACAAGCAAATGATGTTGAGTACAGTTTACCTGTGTCCATCTAGATGACGCCCCCCTGCTTCAATTGCTCCAGTCGCTCGGGTGTGAAACCAAGAAGCTGACCGTAGACCTCTTCGTTGTGTGCCCCAAGAGAGGGGCCCAGCCATTGCGTCTCTCCCGGCGTCTCACTGAGCTTTGGAACAATCCCTGGAAAACGAACGATGCTGCGCTCACCGGGTTCGATACTGACCTCGTGATCTTCAATCATGGCCCGCGCGCTGAAATGGGGATCGTTCATGATATCTGCCGCATCATAAATAGGCCCTGCCGGCACGCCGGCCTCGATCATTACCTCCATTACCTCGTCAAGCGTATGTTGTGATGTCCAATCAGAGATAATGCCATCAAGAAACTCCTGGTGGACTGTCCTACCCGGGTTGTCCGCAAAGCGAGAGTCTTCAGCCAGGTCCGGTCGGCCAATCGCCTGCATCAGCCGTTTGAACACGCCATCAGCGTTCCCACCGATGACCACCCACTTGCCTTCCTGGCAGGCATAAATGTTAGAGGGGGTAAGTCCCGGCAAGGTGTTTCCTGTCCGCTGCCGGATAATGCCATACCCATCGTATTCAGGGAGAAGTGACTCGGTGACGGCAAAAACGGCTTCATATAATGCGACATCGATCACCTGTCCGTGCCCAGGTGAGGCTATTGATCCGACGGGCTGACGCGGAGCGTAGTCGCGAGAGCGACGTTGCTCGTCGGAATAAGAGGAAGCGCTCGTAAGCCCTTGCACCCGTTGGCGCTCACGATGAAGCAATGCCATTAAAGCGCCAATGGCTCCAAACATACCTGCCAGTGAGTCACCCAGGCTGACTCCAAGCCTGGTTGGAGGGCGATCAGGGTAGCCTGTCAGGTTGCGCAGTCCCCCTATCGCCTCGGCTATGCCGCCGAAGCCAGGACGGTCCCGGTATGGGCCAGTTTGCCCATAGCCGGAAATGCGCACGAAAATGACATCCGGATTGACAGCTTTCATCGCCTCATATCCAAGATTCCACTTCTCCAGTGTCCCTGGGCGAAAGTTTTCGAGCACGACATCCACGTGCCGCAGCAATTTGAGGACAATGTCCTGTCCTTCTGGTGTACGCAGGTCCAACGTGATCGACTTTTTATTTCGTGCCTGCAAGTACCAGAAGAGTGATGTGTTGCCACGGAAAAGACGCCACTGGCGAAGTTCGTCTCCTGTCCGTGGACGCTCAACCTTAATCACATCGGCCCCAAACTCGGCAAAAAGCCGACCTGCATAAGGAGCTGCAATCAGATTGCCGAGTTCCAATACTCGAAAACCGCTGAGTGGTCCCTTTTGTGTGTGTGTGTCCACGAGTCTACTCCATACAATTCTATTCACTCTTTGGTCAGCCAAGCTTGAAAGGATCGCGAGTCTGACCGGAGAGTTCGACCCAGACTGACTTGGTTTGCGTGTACTCGCGCACACTTTCGAGGCCGTTCTCAGTCCCCATGCCGCTCATCTTGTACCCGCCGAAGGGCGTATTGAAGGAGAGCGTGCGGTACGAGTTAATCCAGACGGTACCCGCGCGCAGGGCGTGCGCCACGCGGTGTGCCCGCCGAATATCGCGGGTCCAGATGCCAGCAGCAAGGCCGTAGCGCGTCTCGTTTGCCTGCTGGATGGCCTCTTCCTCCGTTTGGAACGGGATCACGGAGAGCACCGGACCGAAAATCTCTTCCTGGGCCACGTGCATCTTGTTTTCGACCTGCGTGAAGATGGTCGGCTCAATGAAGAAGCCTTGCTCCAGTTCCGGATCGGTAGGAACCTTCCCCCCATAGACCAGGCGAGCGCCTTCCTCCTGGGCGATGGAAATATAACTCTTGATTTTTTCTTGCTGCTCTTTGAAAGCGACCGGGCCCATCTCCGTTTCCAACTGCAACGGGTCGCCCAGCTTGATGGTGCGAGCGCGCTCGGCAAGCTGGCTGACGATCTCGTCATGGAGTTGAGCCTGTACGAAGAGCCGCGAGCCCGCGATACACGTCTGACCACCGGCCGCGAAAATGCCCGCAACCACCCCGTTGACGACTCCTTCGTCCGCGTCGGCGAAGACAATGTTTGGTGACTTGCCTCCCAGTTCCAGGCTCACACGGGCGAGGTGGTCGGCTGCATCCTTCATCACCCGGATGCCGGTCGCGGTCGATCCGGTGAACGCGACCTTGTCCACCCCTGGGTGGCGCACGAGCGGCCCTCCCGTACCGGAGCCGAAGCCGGTGACGACATTGAAGACGCCGGGAGGAAATCCCGCTTCGGCGAAGAGCCTGGCGAATTCAAGGGTCGATGCTGAGGTTTGTTCAGAGGGTTTGACCACAAAGGTACAGCCGGCAGCAAGAGCCGGAGCCAGCTTGAAGCTGAGCAGCAAGAGGGGGGAGTTCCAGGGAGTGATGGCTGCGACCACCCCGATCGGCTCGCGTCGCGTGTAGACGAAAAAGTTCGCTTTGTCGCTGGGGATCGTCTCCCCCTCGAGCTTGTCCGCCGCACCCGCAAAGTAATAGTACCATTCGGGCAGCGACTTGAGCTGCCCCCCCATCTCCCGAATGAGCTTGCCGTTATCCGTGCTCTCTACGATGGCTAACTGTTCCGCACTCTCAGCCAGGACTGCGGCAAATTGGCGGATCAACCTGGCTCGTTCGGTGCCGGTCATGCGACCCCACGGTCCTTCGTCGAAGGCGGCGCGAGCAGCGCGAACGGCAGCGTCAACGTCGGTTTCATCAGCCTCGGGCATGACTGCCCAGACATTCCCCGTATAAGGGTCACGACTCTCAAAGGTTCGGCCCGATTGGGCATCCACCCATTTACCTCCGATGAGCATCTGGTAGTGGCGCACTTCCCCGGCCACTGGTGTCTCGACCACTTGCATATGCATCTCCTTCTTGATGGTGACCTGCGTTTCATTTACTCTCATGCATGAGGTGCTCATCCACAACCCGCTCTCTCATCAGGAAGAGGAATGTGCTCCCAGAGAGACGGCAAGTACATGGTCGGCGACTCTCGTAGACGAGTCTTCACTTCTCATGGATTCGTTATCAATGTTGTAACATGAAAGCAACAGAGCTGTCAATCTTGATACAGTAAATCAATATATTTTGAAAGGGATGACTGACGAAAAGCGAAAGAGCTAGTGGAGCATGAGCAAACAACTTGATTTGACTATCAATATGTAGTATGCTAGATGAAAACAGGGAAAAGCAGGGAAAAGGCGTTCTCTGGTTCAAGGAGAGCAATGCTCATGGGAAAGAATCGCTACTTGACAGCTCAGGAGGCTGCCAATGAGCTAGGCATCAGCCAGGATACGCTCTATGCTTATGTGAGCCGCGGATTCATTCGCTCAGAAGCAAGCGATGGACAGAAACGCAGTCGATGGTATTCATTGGAAGATGTACAACGACTCAAGAAGCGCAAGGGAGAATACCGTCATCCAGACAAAGTGGCTGCAGGTGCTATGCAGGCGGGCACACCAGTGATGGAATCCGCCATCACGATGATAACGGAAGACCGCTTCTACTATCGGGGTCACGATGCGCTTACACTGGCCACCACTCACTCGGTTGAGCAAGTAGCTTCTTTAATTTGGATAGGAGATTTCTCGGAAGAACATTCCTTATTCTCACGTACCCCACCGGAAAGGATGCTCGCCCGGTATCAGAAGATTTCTCGCCAGCTCAATGGGCTGACTCCACTGGAAGCGTTTCAAATATGTCTTCCACTGGCGGCTCTCGATGACATTGCAGCCTATGATTTGCGTTCGGAGGCCGTTGCTCAGACGGGGGTTCGTATCTTACAACTGTTAGCCGCAGTTGCCGCTGATGGGCAGTACACAATGCACGGGATCGCGCAAATGGTGCAACATGGCTGGGTCCCACATGATGAGCGAGCCATAGCATTACTGACGGCTGCTCTCATTCTGTGCGCTGATCAGGAGCTCAATGTCACCACTTTTACAGCTCGCTGCGTAGCTTCAGCCGGTTCAACCCCCTATGCAGTTGTCTGTGCCGGGTTATCAGCTCTCCAAGGGATCAAGCATGCCGGACAGACAGAGCGAATTGAAGCATTTCTTCGGGAAACTGACTCTCCTGTCAACGTCCGTTCGTCGATAGCGAGCTTGCTCAAACGAGGAGAACCTATTCCTGGATTTGGAGAAGTGGTTCCCGGATTTGGCTCTGTTTTCTACCCGGCTGGCGACCCACGAGGAAAACTACTGCTTGAACTGACTGCTCAAGCCTATCCACAGGCCCTCGAAGTGCTTCTCGCGCAACGTGTCACCGAGGAAACTTTCGACCTGCTCGGTGAACGCCCAACGATATTTTTCGCGCTTGTCACGTTGGCTCGTGCGTTGAATTTGCCGCCCGGTGGTGCGATAGCTCTCTTTGCGTTAGGACGAACGATCGGTTGGATTGGTCATAGCATTGAGCAATATCAGGCAAATCAAGTAATTCGACCCCGTGCCCGGTACATCGGGCCTCCTCCACAACGGTGAAGCGGGCGGGATGGTCAAAAGCATAGCAAGTTCTGCTGTCAAACACCAAAAAATATGCAGACAGTCTATCACTCAGCCAGGGATTGATGTGCCTCGAGCTGCCTGACCCGCTCTATCTGCTGCCGATTCCACTCATCGTCGGAATAGGGCGTAGCGAACCAGGATTCCAGGATCTCTTTGGCGACGGCTTCGGATGTGGCACGCAAGCTGAGGGCGAGGATGTTGGCGTGATTCCAGGTGCGTGCGCCACGCGCGGTCTCGACATCATGGCAAAGTGCCGCCCGGATACCTGCTACCTTGTTGGCGGCGATGGAGGCTCCTGTTCCTGTCCAGCAGAAAACAATACCTTCGTTGGCCTGCCCTGTTGCTACAGCTTCTGCCGTCTTGCTGCTGGTGAGCGGCCAATCGCTGTCGGGATCATTCTCGGCCAGGGGACCAAACAGGATGAGTTCATGCCCACGTTTCCTGAGTTCTTCAATCACGGTATCGGTAAGGTTGGTGCGTTCGTCGCTGCCAACGGCTATTTTCATGGTAGAACCTCCTTGCTCGTTGTGTATGCAAACTTACTTCTCAGGAGACATTCTAACACAGCAGCGACCTGGTAGCTATTTGTGCTAGCCCGGCTGACCCGCCTCAAGCGGGTCAGCCTTTTCTAAACGCTTTACAACCCGATACAGACCGATTTGACCTCGGTGTAGTTTTCTAATACCTCATGGCCCATCTCGCGGCCCCATCCTGATTGTTTGTACCCGCCAAAGGGCAAGGCAGCATCGAAGACGTTATAGCAGTTGATCCACACGGTGCCCGCGCGCAATTGTGCCGCAATCTGGTGGGCTTTGCTGAGATTTTGCGTCCATATTCCAGCTCCCAGGCCGTAGACCGTGTCATTCGCGAGCGGAAGAAGTTCGTCCAGTTCTTTGAAGGGCTGAGCAACCACGACAGGACCGAAGATCTCCTCCCGGACCACCTTCATGTGCTGTGTCACATCAACGAGCACGGTTGGCTCGACAAAATACCCCTGTTCCCCGTAGCGCTTCCCACCACAGAGGGGGGTGGCTCCTTCGGCTATGCCTGACTCAAGGTAGCCAGAGACGCGCCACAACTGTTCATCAGAGACGAGGGGTCCCATCTGGGTGGAGGGATGAAAGCCATGACCAAGCTGAATCTGCTTGGCATGTTCAGCCACGCCCTCAACGACGTCTCCAAACACGTCTTTCTCGATATACAGACGTGACCCGGCACAGCAGCATTGCCCATGATTGAAGAAAATGGCATTCGCAGCCCCTGTCACTGCCAGGTCTATGTCCGAATCCTTTAAGATGATGTTGGGGGACTTGCCGCCCAGCTCAAGCGACACTTTTTTGAGATTGCCTGCAGCCGCTTTGACAATGATCTTGCCAACCTCGGTTGACCCCGTGAAGGCCACTTTATCAACAGCATCATGCGCGACAAGCGCGCCGCCAGCGGTCTCGCCGTATCCTGAAACGATGTTGACCACACCTGCAGGGAAACCCGCCTCCTGGAACAGTTCACCGAGTCGTAGCGCTGTAAGTGGCGTCTGTTCCGCGGGCTTGAGGACGATGGTACAGCCCGCCGCCAGTGCTGGTCCAAGCTTCCAGGCCGCCATCAGCAGCGGGAAGTTCCAGGGGATGATCTGCCCTACAACACCTATAGGCTCACGTAAGGTGTAGGCAAAATAGTTACCGGGCATAGAAATGGGAATGGTATTACCTTCGATCTTGGTCGCCCAGCCTGCCATGTAGCGGAACAGGTCTATCGACAGCGGAACATCAGCGATGCGTGCAACGGTAAGAGGTTTGCCATTGTCAAGTGATTCAAGCTGTGCGAACTCTTCGGCGTGCTGCTCAAGTAAATCCGCTAACTTCCAGATAAGCCGTCCACGCTGCGAGGCAGTCATCTTGCGCCAGGGGCCCTCATCGAAGGCCTTGCGTGCAGCCAGTACCGCCCTGTCGATGTCTTCTTTATCCCCCTCAGCAACGGTAGCCAGAACCTCGCCTGTGGCCGGATTGTACACGGGGAAGGTTCTGCCAGATGCTGCGCCAACCCATGCACCGTCGATGAGCATCTTTCTTGGCTGGGCAATAAACTGAGTGACTTCTGATGCAATTTTGATCTCTGGTTCGGAAACCGCCATAGTTCTTTCCTTTCTGCTAACTTGTATGTTCATGGCCTCAGGCCATGTCGAAGACGAGTCGTGCCGGGACAGCCGCCTTCTCTACTTCCTCAAAGGCGTGATTGACATCCTCAAGGTGCCGGGTCTCATAAATCACTTTCGTGCGACCATCTGCGTGCAATTCGAAGACTTCCGCCAGGTCCAGGCGGGTTCCCACAATTGAGCCCACGATCTTGATGCCATTGAGCACGGTTTCGAAGATCGGCAGCTGCATGTAGTTATCTGCTGGTAGTGCGACAAAGACCAGCGTTCCTCCACGTCGAAGTGCGCGGAAGGCTTGCTCGAAGGCACGCGGCGAAACAGCCAGACTGATGGCCGCGTTAGCTCCGCCCAGCTTCTGTATGGCCTCCACTGGATCTTCTGCCTTGCCGTTTACTGTATAGTCTGCGCCCAGCTTCTTTGCCAACTCCAACTTCTCGTCAACCAGGTCGACTGCGACAACGGTAGCCCCAGCAATCTTGGCATACTGCAAGGCCAGGTGGCCCAGCCCACCGATGCCGAAGATGGCCACCAGGTCGGAGGAGCGGGCTCCGCTGACCTTGACCGCTTTATAGGTCGTGACCCCAGCGCATGTCAGGGGAGCAGCCTCCAAGGAATTCACCTTTGTCGGTACTTTGGCGACATATCTGGCGAAGGCGGGGGCATAT
>WNGR01010229.1_pt1 | contig 12744 bp, 10 predicted proteins | sample 5407581 | NCBI WGS metagenome assembly WNGR01 (sample SAMN13153383, study PRJNA577476) | soil metagenome | isolation source: 80 cm soil or saprolite under Garry oak tree replicate 2 | place: USA:California | collected 2016-06-15 | reverse complement strand
CGCGACGACCCCGACAAGGTGCTGGAAACGATCTTCGGTGGCACCACCAAGAAGACGAGGGAGTGACCGTGATTCAGGCAGCAACCATCGCACGGGTGCCGACGCGACCGGCCGACGACGCGCCGCACCTGTTGCTGGTCGACGACGACCGACGCATCCGCGACCTGCTGTCCCGCTTTCTCTCCGGCGAAGGCTATCGCGTCACCACGGCAGCGAGTTCGTCCGACGCCCGCGCAAAGCTGCTCGGGCTGCATTTCGACCTGTTGATCCTCGACGTCATGATGCCCGGCGAAAACGGCTTCGACCTCGCCCGCTTCATCCGCACACAGTCCTCGGTGCCGATCATCATGCTGACCGCGCGCCACGAGGCGGAAGCGCGCATCGAGGGCCTGCAGATCGGCGCCGACGATTACGTCGCCAAGCCGTTCGAGCCGCGCGAGCTGGTGCTCAGAATCGGCAATATCCTCAAGCGCACCACGCCGCCCCCAGTGGAGACGCTGGAGCAGATCGCGTTCGGCCCTTACGTGTTCCACATCGAGCGCAGCGAACTGCGCGAGGGCGAGGAGATCGTCCATCTGACCGACCGCGAGCGCGAGATGCTGCGCGTCCTCGCGATCGCCCCCGGCGACACCGTGCCGCGCGCGGCGCTGACCGGCGGCGGCACCGTCAACGAGCGCGCCGTCGACGTGCAGATCAACCGCCTGCGGCGCAAGATCGAGAAGGATCCCGCCAATCCGCTGTTCCTGCAGGCGGTGCGCGGCATCGGCTATCGCCTGGTCGCATCGCCTTGAGCCCATATTCTTGAGCCCATATTCATGAGTACGCTCGACACCAGCCTGACGCTGATCCGCAACGCCTCGCTGCGCGTCTCGAAAGCCAATGGCTGGATGGGCAACGCGTTCAAGAGCTGGATGCCGACCGGCCTCTATGCCCGTGCGCTGCTGATCATGATCGTGCCGATGGTGATCCTGCAGACGGTGGTCGCGTTCGTGTTCATGGAGCGGCACTGGAACACGGTGACGCGACGGTTGTCGGCGGCCGTGGTGCAGGCCGTCGCCAGCCTCATCGACGTCTACAAGGGCTATCCGCAGGACAAGGACCGCGGGCAGCTGCGCCGCATCGCCCAGCGCATGCAGTTGGTGGTCGATTTCCTTCCCGTCGGCGACATGCCGCCGCCCGGACCAAAACCGTTCTTCTCGCTGCTCGACCAGACGCTCTCGGTGCAACTGGGCCGCCAGATCGCCCGTCCGTTCTGGATCGACACCGTCGGCAACTCCAATCAGGTCGAGATCCGCATCCAGCTCGACGACTCCGTGATGCGCATCTTCGCCCAGCGCAGCTCGGCCTATGCGTCGAATTCGGAGATCTTCATCTTCTGGATGCTGGGCACCTCTTCGATCCTGCTGATCGTCTCGGTGCTGTTCCTGCGCAACCAGATCAAGCCGATCCTGCGGCTGGCGGACGCCGCCGAAAGCTTCGGCAAGGGCCGCGAGGCGCCGAACTTCCGCCCCCGCGGCGCGCGCGAGGTACGCCGCGCGGCGCAAGCCTTCCTGGAAATGAAGGCGCGCATCGAGCGCTCGATCGAGCAGCGCACCGCGATGCTGGCCGGCGTCAGCCACGATCTGCGCACCATCCTGACCCGCTTCAAATTGGAACTGGTGTTGATCGGCGAAGGTCCCGAAATCGAGGCGATGCGCAAGGATGTCGACGAGATGTCGATGATGCTGGAAGATTATCTCGCGTTTGCGCGCGGCGACAGCGGCGAGATCGCGCAGCCGACCGACATGGTGATGGCGCTGGAGGAATTACGCAGCGACGCCGAGCGCCACGGCCACACCGCGACGGTGGCGTTCCACGGCCTGCCTGTGGTGACGGTGAAACCGGCCTCGTTCAAGCGCTGCCTTGCCAACCTCGTCTCCAACGCGGCGCGCCACGCCAACACGATTTCGATCGCCGGCCAGCGCGACCACCGCTATCTCAACATCACGGTCGACGACGACGGCCCCGGCATTCCCGCCTCGATGCGCGAGGAAGTGTTCAAGCCGTTCCTGCGGCTCGACGACGCCCGCAACCAGGACGAAGGCGGCAGCGGGCTCGGGCTCGCGATCGCCCGCGACATCGCCCGCTCGCATGGCGGCGACATCATGCTCGGCGAAAGCCCGATGGGCGGTTTGCGGGCAACGGTGCGGATACCGGTGTAGGCCGGTTTCCGGCCGGCAGCGTCATCCTTCGAGATGCGCGAAGACGCACTCCTCAGGATGAGGACCTCAGTCCTTCGATTACGTTCTGCCATCCAACACAGTGGTGAAAATTTGCGCAGGCATTCGCCGGCATTGCGGCAGATGTTGCAGATTGGGGACAGCTTGCGATCGACTGAACCGGCGCAACATATTGTAGTGGATTTAAACAAACAGAAATAGTGAACTGCCGGAGCGAGCAGTTTCTCGACGGATATTGTTGAAGTGATCTCGATTTAAAGAACTTTTTTTCGGTAATTTCAGTTGTTGGGTTGGGGCATCTCATATGTTTCCGTTATTTGAATTGCTGCCCCGTGCTGACAGTAATAGCGCCAGCGGTTTCGCAAGGGCTTCCAGGAGCATTTCCGCGAAGGTGGGCAGCCGAACACGGTTGCCCGGTATGGCACTGCCAGCGTGGATTTTCGCCGCGACTGTCGCATGGTCCAATTTTGCGGCCGCCGAAGTTCAGGTTGGTTCGACTGTCAATTCCGAAGGGCCCGGTCCCGCCGTGGGCCCACGGAACGTGGTCGGAAGCGCCGACAACCCGCCAAATGGAACGGTAACGGGCGCGATACAATCGATCGCTGCCGATCCGAGCAATGCGAGCACCTTGTATGTCGGTGCGGTTGATGGTGGGATCTGGAAGACGACCGATGGCGGCGCAACCTGGGTACCGCTGAGCGACCAGAAGGCGTCACTCTCGATCGCCAGCCTGTCGCTCGATCCGACCGACGGCACCCACCGGACGTTAGTCGCCGGAACCGGAAGCACGTCAAACGGCGGCTTTACCTCGATTTCGACGTTCTCAACGCCCGGTAATTTCGGTGGCGTACAGAACGGTTTGCTCTACAGCACGGACGGCGGCGCAAGCTTCACGACGCTTGGCGCGGCAACATTCAGCGGTCAGAGCGTGGTCGATGTCGCCGCACGCGGCAACATCATCCTGGCCGCGACGTTCGAGCCGCGGGTGGCGACGGCAGGCGGCACGGTTTTCACCGGCGGGCTTTATCGCAGCATCGACGGTGGCGCGACGTTCGTCCAGGGAGCCGCTGGCCTTCCGCCTGGTCCAATCACGTCCCTGGTCGGCGACCCGTCGAACCCGAACACGTTTTACGCCGCCGTTACGGCGAGCGGTGCCGGCAATTTGGCCCAGACCGGCATATATCGCAGCACAGACGGCGGCGCGACCTGGATCGCCGTGTTCACCGCGGCAAATAGCGCTGGTACGATCAGCGCCGGAGCCCAGACCACTATCAAGCTGACGGTCGGGCCGGGCGGAACGATCGCCGCGGGTGTTGTCAATACGGCTTCCAGCAATCTGGTGGGGCTGTTCTACTCGAACACGGGCGGAAATCCGGCTCCCAGCTGGACGCATCTCACGACTCCCGCTGTCACCAACGGGCAAGCACCGATAAACCTGGCGCTCGCAATTGATCCAACCAGTACAAACATCGTCTATGTATCAGGCGACAATAATTTCAATACCAACGGCGGAATCAACGCGCTCGCGATCGTAAGGGTCAATTCGACCACCGATACAGCAACCAGGATGTCGGACGACACCTCTGCGCCAGTCAACACGTCAAATGGATCGACCACCCATCCAGACAGCCGGGTGCTGATGTTTGACGCGAATGGTCGGTTGCTGATCGGAACCGACGGCGGCATTTATGCAAGAACAAATCCGCTGAACAATACCGGCCAATGGACCGGAATGAACAATCTTGCGACGATGGAGCTCTATTCACTGGCCTACGACGCCAACAGCAAGCGTCTCGTGATCTCGGCCCAGGACAACGGCTCCTCGCTGCAGGCGGCACCGGGGAGCAAGACCTTCAATCAACTCAATGCCGGTGACGGCATCAACGCGCGCGTCAACGTTACCACGCTGGGCACGCAGAGCGCGATCTACACGACTTGCCAGTTTCTTGCTTGCGCGGGGAGAAGGATTGTGGACAGCCAGGGCAACACCCTTGGCCAGGCCAACATCCAATTCAACGTCGGCGTAGCCGGAAATTTTTTCACCAGCCAGTTCATCCTGAACAATATCGACCCAACCCGGATTGCGGTAGCCGGCAGCAGTATCTACACCACCCAAGACACCCTGAGCGGTGCCAACGGTGTTGGTACCGCAACCGTCAATCTGGCTCTGACGAACCTCGGAGCGACGGGAAGATTCATTACGGCGCTTGATTACGGCACGCGCAACAACGTCAATGCACTTGTTGCCGGCGGTGGTCTGTTCGACAATCCTGCGGGAAGTCTGTTTATCAGCACCACGGGAAGCGCAGGCTCCATTGTCACCCTGGCAGCCTATGCCGGCATGGCGGCGACATCAGTCAAATTTGACACCCGGTCGGATTCCCGCTTCTTCGTCGCGGATAGTCAGAATCTTTACGGCACGGTCAATCAGGGAACGACGTTCCAGACGCTGACTGTCAATTTGCCCGCCAATTTCGCCCGACCGACCTCGCTTGGATTCATCGACAGCAATGGAGTAGCCGCATTACTGGTCGGCGGTCTCAACAACGCCAATAACGCGGGCAATCCGCTGGTGGTCGCTGACAGCGACGCGGCCGGTGCACTGTCGGGCTGGCGGAGGTTTGCCTCGGGCCTGCCAAACACGACGGTTGACAGTCTTCAGTACAATGCAAAATCAGACACGTTGGCGATCGGAACAGTCGGCCGCGGGGCCTACCTGTTGTATGATGTCACCAGCAACTTCGCGAGCGCCTCGGTATTGCAGTTTGGCCTTGCAGATAACGACTCCATTCCCGATCCGGCGCTGCTGTTTGGTAATCGTCCCCTGGTCAAGTATGGAACCGGCATTCTTTCGATCGTCGGCGCCTCCACCTATACCGGCAGCACCACGGTTTTGCAGGGCACGATGGCTGCCGCAGCAGCAGGCGTGTTCGCGCCGTCGTCGACGTTCACGGTTGCTGGCGGCGCTTTCCTCAATCTGAACAGTTTTAATCAGACCATCGGCTCGCTGTCCGGGGCCGGCACTGTTTCATTGGGAACGGCGGCCCTCACGTCAGGTACCGACAACAGTACAACGCTGTTCTCCGGCGTCATCGATGGCATTGGTGGTTCGCTCATCAAGACGGGTGGGGGTACGTTCACGCTGTCGGGCACCAGCACTTATACCGGAGCCACGACCGTTAATGGTGGGATCTTGCAGGTCGACGGCTCGATTGCCGCATCGAGTCTCTTGCAAGTCAATGCGAATGCGGCACTGGCCGGGGTTGGCACGGTCGGCGACACCACGATTTCGGCGAATGGCGTGTTCGCGCCCGGCAGCGGCACGCCGGGCAGCTCGATGACGATCCAGGGCAGCCTCGCGATGCAATCCGGCGCCCTGTATCTGGTGATGCTCAATCCCACGACGGCGTCATTCGCCACCGTGACGGGAGCAGCAAATCTGGGCGGTGCCACGGTCGATGCGGTTTACGCCAATGGCAGCTATATCTCCAAGCGCTACACGATCATGACCGCCGGCAGCGTCAACGGTACGTTCAGCTCACTGGTAAATAGCAATGTTCCGGCCAACTTCTCGGCTAGCCTCAGTTACGATCCGACCCATGCTTATCTCGATCTCACGCTGGGCTTTGCGCCGAGCACTCCGAATTTCGGCCCCGGGCTGAATACCAATCAAAAGAACGTTGGCGATGCGCTGATCAATTTCTTCAATTCGACTGGCGGCATTCCCACCGTATTCGGAATGCTGACGCCGACTGGTCTAACGCAGGTTTCCGGCGAGTTGGGGACCGGTTCGCAGCAGACCACGTTCCAGGCGATGACCCAGTTCATGGGTGTTCTGCTCGACCCCTTCATCGATGGGCGCGGCGATCCCATTTCAGCGGGGTCGTCGACGGGGACAGCTGCCTACGCCTCGCAGGACAAGCCGCGCTCCGGTGCGGCACGAGACGCCTATGCCGCAATCTATCGCAAGGCGCCAGTGATGGCGGATTCATTCACGCAGCGCTGGAGCGTGTGGGCGGCTGGTTATGGCGGCTCGCAGACCACCGATGGCAGCACCGCGCTTGGGTCCAACAAAACGACCAGCAGCATCTATGGCACCGCCGTGGGCGCGGATTATCGCCTCTCACCCTATACCCTTGCAGGCTTTGCGCTCGCCGGCGGCGGGACCAACTTCAACGTTGCAAATGGTCTCGGCTCCGGCCGTTCCGACCTGTTTCAGGCCGGCGCCTTCATCCGGCACAATGCAGGCGCGGCCTACATCTCCGGCGCGCTGGCCTATGGTTGGCAGGATGTCACCACCAACCGCACGGTGACGGTCGCCGGCATCGATCAGTTGCGGGCGCAGTTCAACGCCAATGCATGGTCCGGGCGTGTCGAAGGCGGTTATCGCTTCGTCTCGCCATGGATGCGCGGCATCGGCATCACGCCCTATGCGGCAGCACAGTTCACCACGTTCGAGCTGCCGGCCTATGCCGAGGGGGCCGTGGTTGGCACCAACACCTTTGCGCTCGCCTACGCTTCAAAGAGTGTCACGGCCTCGCGCAGCGAACTCGGCTTGCGCAGCGATAAATCCTTCGCGTTGCAGGATGGCATCTTCACCCTGCGCGGACGCGCGGCCTGGGCGCACGATTTCAATCCTGACCGCAATATCGGCGCGACCTTCCAGACGCTGCCGGGCGCGTCGTTCGTCGTCAACGGCGCCGCGCAGGCGCACGACGCGGCTCTGGTGACCGGCTCCGCCGAGAAAAAGTGGCTGAACGGCTGGTCCGCCAGCGCCACCTTCGAGGGCGAGTTCTCGAACGTCACCACCAGCTACGCCGGAAAGGGCGTGGCGCGATATTCGTGGTGACTTGACGACTTCCGGGGTCGGCGCCGCCACACCACTTACCTTCATGGTGAGGAGCGCGGCAACGCCGCGCGTCTCCGGACGATGCTTCGCATCGCTTTGAGAACCATGAGGCCACCGGATACGCGAACGCCGTTACTTCGGCAGCTGCGGCATCTGCTTCGGCATCATGGCCTTCAGCTTTTCCATGTCCTTGACGTTCATCTTCATGCCGCCGGGCATCATGATGTCGCCGGGCTTCTGGTCGGCCTTGCAGGCGCCGAGCCACTTCGCCTCGATCGTCGTGGTGGTGTCGCGCGTGCCGGCCGGGCCGCCTTCGCTGTGCGAGCTCGACTTCACCGTGTAGCCGGAGTTGAAGTCGCCGATGATTTCGGCGTGCGAGGTGATCGACATGCCGGAGATGCCGCACACGGAATCGCTGACATAGCCGGTCGCGGTCTTCTTGATGTCCTGCTTGGAGCAGATGTCCTTGCCCATCGGCGAGACCGCCGTGCTCATGTCCTTGTCGGTGGTCTCGTCGGTGCAATGCTGCATCGTCATTTCGGGCATCTGCGACCCCGTGCGCAGCACCTTCATTTCCCACAGGCCCGCTTTGCGGACCGGCAGGTCCACCGCGTGGGCGTCGCCAACCGGCAGCGCGACAACGAGGCCGAGCGCCAGACCGAGAGCCGAACAACACAAGCCAAATTGCCTGATCATGGCCAAGCTCCTCGCAGGTCTATCGTCGGGTTCAGGACGGCTCAGTAACGCGCGCGCAGCGGCCGGTCGTAGGCGCCATAGGGCACCCACCGGCAGGCGAACGAGACGTAACCGCCGGGACGCCGATCGGCCGCGAGGAATTTCACCACCTTGCCGTAAGAGGCGCAGTGATCGACCGCGAGCTGGCGGGCATCCATTTGGGTCGCAAGGTCAAAGGCAATGATGCCGCCGGTATCATTGCCCTTGAACGGCGGCACCCAATCGGCCCGCGCCGGCGCGCCGGCCAGCATTCCGCAGCATATGGCAACCAGACCCGCAGCCGTAATCATTCGCATTGCAGACTCCATTGGCTCTGATGTCACCATAGAGCGCGGTGATGGCCGTGAAAAGAACGGGCGCGGCGGCCGCACCGACTTCTCCGCAGGTGTTGCCGCGTTGCACTTGACCTAGACTGGGCTTCACGGCACCGTTCCGCGCGTAGGATCGTCAGGCGGACTCCCATGCGCAATCGCTTTAAATGTTCCGGAATGCTCAGTTTTTGTGCGGCTTTGGCGCTTGGCCTGATGGCGTTCGGCCAGTCGGCGCAGGCCGCCAATCCGCTGGAGCTGAACTTCGGACTGTTCGGCCCCCGCTATGACGGACGCATTGCCCCCTGCGAGTCGGCGCTCTCCACCATCACCAGTCAATTCCAGGAGAAGGAAAGCACCTTCTGGAATTCGCCGCTGGTGATTACCGCCTATGGCCGGATTCACGAAACCGCGTTCCGGCCCTGGCAGTCCGACAACATTCCGCGCCGTTATTGCTCCGCCGACGCGATGCTGAGCGACGGAAAGATGCGCAGCGTGCACTACTCGATCATCGAGGACGGTGGCTTTGCCGGTTTCGGCCAGGGCGTCGAATGGTGCGTCACCGGCCTCGACCGCAACTGGGCCTACAATCCGTCCTGCAAGGCCGCCCGCCCCTGATTCCTGCTGGAATTTCGTAACCCGGCGGCCTGAAGTCGGCCGACGCTGACTCCTGCATACTTTTGTTCTTGAAATGTTCCGGTTCCCTGCTAGGCTGCGGGAAGTCGAGTATGGGAGCGTTTGATGTTTCGATTGGTCGCGATTTCCCGATTTTTGATTTCCGTCGCCAGCCTTGTCACAGTTTTCGCCGGAACGGCCTCCGCCCAGGACCGCCGGCAGAATGCGCCGGGTGAGTTCGATTTCTACGTCTTGTCGCTGTCGTGGTCGCCGTCCTTCTGCGAGGAGGCCTCCGAACGCGGCAACAGCAGCCGTTCGCAGGTCCAGTGCGGCGGACGTCCGTTCTCCTTCGTGGTGCACGGGTTGTGGCCGCAATATGAGCGCGGCTTTCCCGAATATTGCCAGCGGCCCTCGCCACGGATCGATCGCAACATCATGACCTCAATGCTGGACCTGATGCCGGCGCCCGGGCTGATCTTCAACGAATGGGACAAGCACGGCACCTGTTCGGGACTGGGCGGGCGCGCCTATTTCGAGACCATCCGCAAGGCACGAGCGGCCGTGAAAATTCCCGAGGAATTCCTGCAGATATCGGAGCCGAAGACGATCGCGCCCGACGATCTCGAGGCCGCCTTCATCAAGGTCAATCCAGGCCTCTCGAGCTCGGCGATCTCGGTGACCTGTGGCGGGAAACGGCTGAGCGAAGTCCGGATCTGCCTGAGCCGGGACCTGCAGTTCCGCTCCTGCGAGGAAATCGACCGCCGCGCCTGCCGCCGCGACGAAGTGGTGATGCCGCCGATCAGGGGTGGGTAGGTTCAAGGCTCCGTCATTCCGGGATGGTGCGTTAGCACCAGACCCGGAATCTCGAGATTCCGGGTTCGATGCTGCGCATCGCCCCGGAATGACGAGCGTTACTTTTGCGGCCCGATGTCGTAACTCCCATCTCATGAACTACCGTCACGCCTTTCACGTCTCATGAACTACCGTCACGCCTTTCACGCCGGCGGCTTTGCCGACGTCCTCAAGCACATCGTGCTGGTGCGCATCCTGACCTATCTGCAGGAGAAGCAGGCACCGTTTCGTGTCATCGATACCCATGCCGGCGCGGGGCTCTACGATCTCACCTCGGAGGAAGCGCGCCGCGGCGGCGAATGGCTGACCGGCATTGCGCGGCTGATGCAAGCGCGATTCTCGGAGGCCGCCCTGCCGCTGGTGACACCCTATCTCGACATCGTCAGAGCCTTCAATGGGCCCGGCGAACTGAAAGCCTATCCCGGCTCACCGCTGATCGCCCGCGCGCTGCTGCGGCCGCAGGACCGCCTCACCGCCTGCGAGGTCGAATCCAATACGCGCAAGCAGCTGATCGACGCGCTGCGGCGCGACGCCCAGGCGCGGGTGGTCGATCTCGACGGCTGGACCGCGCTGCCCGCGTTCGTGCCGCCGAACGAACGGCGCGGCCTGGTCCTGATCGATCCGCCATTCGAGGCCAAGGACGAATTCAAGCGGATGGCCGACGGCTTCACCGAAGCCTTCGCCAAATGGCCGACCGGCAGCTATCTGCTGTGGTACCCCGTGAAAAGCCGGCGTGCGACCGACGAACTCGCGCGCCATGTCGCTGATGTGGTCGCCGCCAGCAAGCCGGCCGGCAAATGCCTGCGGCTGGAGTTCAGCGTCGCGCCCCAGGAAACCGGTGGCGGCCTCGCCTCGACCGGCCTTTTGATCGTCAACCCGCCCTGGACGCTGGCCGCCGAGCTGAAGACCATCCTTCCCGAATTGGAAAAACCTCTCGGACAAGGCGGTGCCGGGCGGTTCAGGCTGGAGACTCCCAAACCCTAGAGCCTCTTCCGTTTCGATGGAATCGAAACGGGGCTCCAGATTCTTGATTTGACGCGTTTTCTTGATGCGAACCGGTTTCCACTTCGCTGGAAAACGCTAGGTACCTCCAATGGTGAGTTGAAAATTGCGATTGGGGCGTAGGCAATTTGCGCGGAACCGTATTATGCTCGTCATGTTGAGACTGGCTTTACGTTCCGCTTCCGCGAATGGTTGCGGCGGAGTGATCAAGGCCGATAAAAATCCGGGCCGACCGACGGCGTGACGCCGGTCGACTGAAGGTGGCCAGCTTCCGACAGCGAATGTCGGTCAGCCGTTACGCGACATGCGCGTAGCGGCGGAGCAATACGGGGGAGGAGTTTCCCTATGGCCATGACTGGGACAGTCAAGTTCTTCAATGGAGAGCGCGGCTACGGTTTCATCAAACCGGACGACGGCGGCCGCGATGTGTTCGTTCACATCACGGCGGTCGAGCGAGCCGGATTGAAGGACCTGACTGAAGGACAACGCATTACATTCGAGGTCGAACCGGACAAGAAGGGCAAAGGCCCCAAGGCGGTCAATCTGGTGATTTCATCGTGAGCTGAAGGGCTCGCGGCGAAAACGGAATGCAGTGTTGCGTTTGAATGCGCGATCTTAGCCGCTTCGCGGCTCAGGTCGGTGTGGCGTGCATGACATGTCCGCCCCTGGCGGGCGCCGAACGTTCGGCCTCCGGGAAGAATCGCGCGGCAAGCCGTTCCCTGACATCATCGACACGCGCAAAGCCGATCGCGCTATCCACGCGGGATAAAAAAATCCCGGCCGCGGGATACGCGGCCGGGAGGCAGTAGCCAGTCTTTTCTTGTTCTCAGAAGTGGTAGTTTACGCCGGCCCGGATCAAGCCGAAGCGATAACCATTCGACGCCCCCGTGACGATGAAGTTGCTGTTGGCGAGATCGACATAGAGATATTCGATCTTCGCGCTCAAGTTCGGTGCAAAGCCCATTTCGGCGCCGACGCCGACAGTCCAGCCGGCATTGGTGTGGGATTCCGACAGCCCGAAAGTCTCCGCGCGCAACTCGCCGAAGGCGAGACCGCCGGTGCCGTAGAACATGACGTTGTTGAAGGCATAGCCGACCCGGCCGCGCACCGTGCCGAACCAGGGGTTGGAGAATTTCCAGGGCGCGAAGGTGTCGTCGGCGCCGGTCGCCTGGATGTCGCCTTCGATGCCGAACACCCACGGGCTGCCTTGCTGCCAGTTGTAACCACCCTGAACGCCGCCGACGAAGCCCGACGGCTTGGTCGGGTTGTTGTCGACCGAACCCCAGGCGTAGCCGAGGTTGCCGCCGAGATAGGGACCGGCCCAGCTATAGGCGTTGAGCGGCTGGTTGACGGTATAGGGTGCGCGCGATCCATAATTGAGGTCAGCCGAGGCCGCCGACGTTGTCCAGCCAGCGACGATCAACGCCAACACACGCAAAACCAACCGGGTCATTGCCACTCTCCACTCACGCAACTGCCGTAACCCGCAGGCGCAAGAGCCCGGCTTGGTTACGGATTTCCACTGAATTCCGGTAAGATTTATCGAGAGTTTTAAGTTAAAGGGTTGTTAAGCGCGGTTACCGCGCCGCTCATCATTCTTAACGAGGCGTTACCGGGAACAGCTCTCCCCTCGCCGCCCGATGCTGGCGATGTCGGTCGCCAGCGCCTAATTTAGGCCCATGGATCACGATTCTAACGATCAACCGCGGGCGCCCGCCCCCCGCAAGCCGCGGCCCGGCTCCAGCACGGATGTGCCGCCGCAGGACCTCGCTCCGACCTCTGACGACATCGATCCCGCGGTGTCCGCCACCGAGGACGACGAAGAGGCGCGGCTGCCGGAGGCGCCGGAGGAAGGCACTGAAGCCATCGCCGAAGGCCCGCTTTCGGTCGGCCATGCCGCCATCGAAAACGCGGTGCGGCTGGCGCCCACCTCGCCCGGCGTCTACCGCATGCTCAACGTGGGCCACGACGTGCTCTATGTCGGCAAGGCGAAAAACGTCCGCAAGCGCCTCTCCTCCTACGCGCGCGTCAACGCGCCGCTGCCGGCCCGCATCCTGCGCATGATCGCAGCGACCGTGACGGTGGAAATCATCTCGACTTCGACCGAGACCGAAGCGCTGCTGCTGGAAGCCAATTTGATCAAGCAGCTGCGGCCGCGCTTCAA
>WNGR01008426.1_pt1 | contig 12747 bp, 10 predicted proteins | sample 5407581 | NCBI WGS metagenome assembly WNGR01 (sample SAMN13153383, study PRJNA577476) | soil metagenome | isolation source: 80 cm soil or saprolite under Garry oak tree replicate 2 | place: USA:California | collected 2016-06-15 | reverse complement strand
CGGGTTCTCGAAGGACGTAGTGCAGGTGATCCAGCAGGACCTGTACGAGACGCCACTGTCGCCGCAAGGTCCCGACGCCGCGCCGGCGATCCTCAATCTCGACGGCCCCGGCCCGTTCCCGGGGACTCCGTACGCGTCCGTGCTGTTCCTCAATCCGGCCCTCGCCTTCGAGGTCATCAAGCGCGACAGCCTGTTTGGTGTCGACTGGTACCGCTTGCAACAGGCAGGCGCGCGCGACCTGACGATCATCATCACCGCTCCTGCCGTGAAGGGGACATTTGCGGGATTCGTGAGCGACCAGTTCGACGGAGCGAGCCCGTGGACCGTCGGACCGGGCTCGCACAATTGCCGTGGCAAGAAGTTCTCCCCCAACGAGGCGGTCGGCGATTCGACGATCGTGGCCCTCGCTGGGACCGTGGGCAACCTTGACGTGATAGCGCTCTTCAACCAGGCCGGCCGCTATGGCCTGACCGTGGTCGAGGGGTACTTGACGAGCGACAGCCTCGACGCGCGTATCGTGAAGGACGCCCACGAGGAGGATGACTTCTGCGATGCCCTGGGCGCGCAGTTCACGGAGCAGCTTAGTCTTGGTCCCTACAAGGCGTCGCTCACGATCGACAACCCGCACGACGTGGACTGGATCCGCTTCAACGTTCCCGGCAGCATCGTCACGCCGGTCGAGATCGCGACGCGCGCTGTGCCCCTCGTCGTGGGCCAGGATTCGAGCGACATCGACGTGTACGTGCTGCACGAGCCGTCGCCGGGTGCGCAGCTGGACTCGATCGCCGGGGTCGCAACGCCCGGGTCCGACAACAGCACCACGCTCCTGTTGGCGCCCGGAAATTACTACGTCGTCGTCGTGGACTTCGCCGGCGTGCCTACACCCTACGACATCTGCATCGGGGCAGGCCTCAGCAGCTGCGCCACCTTCCCCGCGCCCCCCGCTCAGGCTTCGACCCCCGCCCAACTCCAGGCGGCCACCCGGCGGCGCGCCGCGCTCGAGGCCCGCACGGCCGCCCTCCGCGCCGCGAGGCCGCGCGACTGATGGCGAACGGCGCCGTCGAGTGCATCCACTGCCACACCCCGCTGCCCGAGAACAGCCGCTACTGCTTCGCGTGCGGGGCCGACGTGTCGGGAGGCGACGCGGCGCCGTCCACGAGCAGCGTGGACGTGCTGCGCGAGCGGCTGCAACGGCTGATCGAGGGGAAGTACGAGATCGAGCGCCTGCTGGGCAAGGGCGGGATGGCCGCGGTGTTCCTCGCCCACGACCTCACCCTCGAGCGCGAGGTGGCGATCAAGGTCCTCCCCCCGGATGTGGCGCAGGACGAGCAGGTGGTGCGCCGCTTCCAGCAGGAGGCGAAGACCGCCGCCAAGCTCGATCACCCGAACATCATCCCGATCTATCGAGTCGAGAGCGAGGGCGGGCTCAACTACTTCGTGATGAAGTACATCTCGGGCACGTCGCTGGAGGACCTGCTGGAGAAGCGGCAGCCCCTCGCGTTCGACCACATCCAGCGCGTGCTGTGGGAGGCCGCCTGCGCCCTGGGGCACGCCCACCAGCGCGGCGTGGTGCACCGCGACGTGAAGCCGGCGAACATCATGTTCGACCATCACGGTCGCGTGATGCTCACCGACTTCGGCATCTCGAAGGCGCTGCAGGCGGCGACCGGCTTCACCGCGACCGGCATGATCATCGGGACGCCCCACTACATGGCGCCCGAGCAAGCGAAGGGCCAGACGGTGGACGGCCGGGCGGACCAGTACTCGCTGGGCATCGTCGGCTACCGCATGCTCACGAGCGAGCTGCCGTTCAGCGGCGACTCGGTGCACACGATCCTCTACAAGCACATCTTCGAGGAGGTGCCGCTCGCCAAGACGCGGCGCGCCGACGTCCCGGATTTCCTGTCGACCGCGATCGCACGCGCTCTCTCCAAGGAGCCCGAGCAGCGCTTCCCCACGATGGAGCAATTCGCGACCGCCGTGTGGCCGGAGCAGCCGGTGGCGGCGCCCGCCGGGGGCGCGACGCCGAGGGCGCCCAGGACGCCGCGAGTCGTGACCGCCGACACCCCGACCGAAGTGACGTCAGCGCCCACGACCCCGCTGCCCGCGGCGGCGCGTCCCAAGCCCGGCGTCCGGCGCGCTCCTCCGGCTCCGCGGAAATCGCGGGCGGGATTCGTCGCCGGGCTGGTGGCCGTGCTCGGCGCGCTCGGGGCAGGGGGCTACTTCCTGCTCGGGCGCTCCAAGCCGGAGCCCCCGTCCAGCGAGAGCCAAGCGCCACCGAGCGGGCCCACGACGCCCGCGGTCGAGACGGTGCGCGTGGCCGTGCCGTCTACCACGCCGCCGCGCCACGAACGGCAGCGGGAGCGAGACAAGGCGCCGCCGCCCGCTGCCGCGGAAGCGCAGGGCTACCTCACGGTCGCGGCCGACCCGTTCGGCACCGTGTACATCGATGGCGTGGAGATCGGCGTCACGCCGCTCTTCAGCTACGGCGTCAAGCCGGGCCGCCACGCGATCCGCGTAGAGCGCGCTGGCTACCGGACGCAGAACGAGACCGTGCAGGTGGATGCGGGCAACACCGTGACCAAGCGCTTCACGCTCATCCAGGAGCAGCCATGACGCGGACGGGGGGGACGCGGGGGACGCTGTGGCTTGTGGCGGCGCTCGCCGGAGGGGCGCTGCCCGTCCAAGCGCAGGCGGTGCGCAACCCGACGTTGCGCCAGGCGTTGCAAGCGTACGACCAGCTCAACTTCCCGCAGGCGATCGTGCTGGCGAACCGATCGCTGCGCGAGCCGCTGGGCGGCGCCGAGCGGGGGCGCGCCTACGAGCTCCTGGGATCGGCGTACAGCGCGATGGACTCCTCGCTCAAGGCGGTGGACGCCTTCAAGCAGGCGATCCTCATCGATCCCGACCGCCAGCTCGACCCGACCAAGATCTCGCCCAAGATCACGAGCGCCTTCCTGCTCGCTCTCGGGCAGGTGCTGGTCGTGCGCCAGCTCAAGGTGGATAGTGTGCGGTTCGTGGGCGGCCAGGCCGGCGTCGGTGTGCCGATCCGCTTCACCATTACGAGCCCCGCCCGCGTGCGCGTCCGCGCCCTGAGCGGTGCGACGAGCCTCCTCATCGATTCGTCCGCGGTCACGGGGACGGTGAGCCTGCGCTGGCCGGCCGTGCTGCGGAGCGGGGAGCCGGTGCCCCAGGGCACGTGGCAGATCGTGGTCGAAGCAACCGCCGGGCAGAACAGCTTCTCCGCTTCCCAGGGGGTGCGCGTCAGCTATGGGTCGGTGGACACCGCGGCGCACGTCACGAGCCTGCCCGGCTACCAGGAGCTCTCCGAGACGGAGATCCCGCCGCAGAGCTGGCGGCCCCTCGGGCTCGCTTTCCTTTATACGGGGGGTGCGCTCGTGGGCACGCTCGGGCTCGAGGGGGGCGCCGTGGGCACGGCATCCCGGCGGGAGATCGGCGTCGTGGGGGCGGCGGCGCTGCTCGCGGGCGTCGTGATGACGCTGCGCAAGCCCGCTCCCCGGCCGGCGGAGGGCAACATCCTGTACAACCGATTGCTGCGGGAGCAGATCGCGCGGCGCAACGCCGACATCGCCAAGGAGAACGTCACCCGCCGCCAGCAGGTTGAGCTCACGGTCGTGCCCCTGCCCAAGGCTGCGGGGGGCCAGTGACCCGGCTCGTCGTCCTCACGGTGGTATGGGGCGCGCTCGCCGCTGGTGCCGCCGGCGCCCAGCACCTCACGATCGGGGCGCAAGGAGTGATGGCGGACTACAAGGAGGTGGACGCGGGGCTGCGCTACAGCGGGTGGGGCTACGGCGGCACCGCCACGGCCCAGTGGCGCAAGTTCAGCGCGGAGGTCGCCGTCGTCCGGCTCAGCCTCGATCCGACAGACGGAAGCAGCGCGCCCGCAGGGTTCAAGGCAACGCAGCTCGACGCCTGGATCGGATACGCGGTTTCACCCTACGCGTCGCTCGAGGTGGGGCTCGCCCGGCGCTCGCCTTCGGACGACTTCGAGGCGCAGTCGCTCGGGGCGATCCGGCTGGGCGCGCGGTCGGCGTACGAGGTCGGCCCGGGTGCGGTCATTTCGTTGCGGGCGAACTATCTCGCGGCCGCCAGGTTCTCAGGCGGCGGACACGCGCCGTTCGCGCTCGACCTGGGCCTCGGGCTCGACCTGCAGCTGGCGAGCCGGGTCCATGCCCTGGCGCACTACCAGTTCCAGCGCGTCGACCGGAAGACGAACCCCGGTGGGACGGGGGAGATCCCGGCGCCGTTGCAGCTGAGCGTGGCACGGGCGGGTCTGGCGGTAGGGTTCTGACCGACGGGAGTTGGACCATGGCACCGCGGCGCCGCCACTCTCTGCGCGAGGGGGTCATCCTCGGCCTCATCGTCGCGACGAGCATCTGGCTGTGGATCGCTGTCGTCGACGCCATCGCGGGTGAGCCGTTCCGAACCTTCACGGTGCTGGGCGGCATTCGGCTGTTCACGGTTCTGCACTACGCGCTCTGCCTGGCGTACGGCGTAGCGGCCGTCGCCGTGGTGCACGGCGCGGCGCTCGAGCCGAGCCTGATCCTCGGCGCCGCATTCGCCTTCTTCATCCTCGAGTTCGGGTTCGCCATGCTCACGGCGCTGCTCTCGCAGATCGGTCTTGGTGAGCTCGCCTGGGTCCGGATTCTGGGCGGGAACCTGGTTGGAGCCATCGTCACGTTCGTGATGTTGTCGCGGAGGCACCCCCTGCGGCAGGGCCTGAAGCAGGCGGAGTCGGAAGAAGAAGAATAGCCCCCAGCACAGGCCGGGAAACGAAAACGGCGCCCAGCATAGCGGGGCGCCGCATCGTTTAGGAACCGTGCGTGGTTACAGCTTCACGACGTTCTGCGCCGCCGGGCCCTTCTGGCCCTGCACGACTTCGAACTCAACCCGCTCGCCCTCGGCCAGGGACTTGAAGCCCTGCGCCTGAATGGCGGTGTGATGCACGAAGCAGTCCTTGCCACCGTTCTCGGGCGTGATGAACCCGAAGCCCTTGGCATCGTTGAACCACTTCACGGTACCCGTGATGCGTTCCATCTGGTGTTACTCCTGACGTAATGGTGTTCCCGGCGGCGAGTCGTTGTCGCTGCGCCGCCGGCGAGCGGCCGGGCTCTCTTGCGAGTGCCGATCCAGAAACGACGAAGACCTGGGCGACAGCCCAGGTCCTGCGATCAGTCTCTGGTGTTCAGCGCACGGCACCGTGCCGTGGCCCTTTCGCTCGCACGAAGCATCGCACGGGGGCCACGAAAAGTCAACTCGATGCGCCAGCCGCGACTCGAACGCGGGACCTTCGGCTCCGGAGGCCGACGCTCTATCCAGCTGAGCTACTGGCGCGGGTTGCGGTGCAGGAAGTTAACCTAACCTGGTCAACCGGAGTGTCATGATGGTGCCCAGTAGCTGATTGCCCGCGGCGTCGCCGCCAGCCCCATTCGACCACACCTCCCGTAGGCCACACCCTGCGGCTTGGCCAATTCTTCTATTCGTTTAGCTGTCATTCAATTCGTGCATAAACGGTACGATTGGCCGTACACCCATTCGTATTAACCCGGTCAGGTAATAGCAGAGTGTCATCAATATCGTGCAGATTATGCACAAGTTGAATGACAGTATTGTACCTCTGACCTGGAGACTGCCGTGATGACCATCAGCTTGGAGTGGCCGCTGGCCCTCTCGGCGCAAGCAGCGCCCGTCGCGGACTCGCTCGCTCAGGCCGCGAGCGCCGCCGCCGCCGCGAACACGGTCGCCATCAACTTCGTCTGGACCCTCGTCGCCGGGTTTCTCGTGATGTTCATGCAGGCCGGCTTTGCGATGGTCGAGACCGGTTTCACGCGTGCCAAGAACGCGGCCCACACCATGACCATGAACTTCATGGTGTACGGCATCGCGATGCTGGCGTACTGGGCCGTCGGGTTCGCGCTCCAGGCGGGCGGGGTGGGGGCGCTGGGGACGCTCGGCGGTTACGACAAACTGGCGCACGAAGTCTCGCTCACGATCGGCGGGAAGGACTGGGGCCTGTTCGGCCGCACCGGGTTCTTCCTCACCGGCGTCGCCTACACCGCGCCGGTCTTCGCCTACTTCCTGTTCCAGATGGTGTTCATGGACACGGCGGCTACGATCCCCACGGGGGCGCTGGCCGAGCGGTGGAAGTTCGCCGCGTTCGTCGTGTTCAGCGTCTTCGTGGGTGCCTTCATCTATCCCATCTACGCCAACTGGACCTGGGGCGGCGGCTGGCTCGCCATGCTCGGCAAGAACGTCGGGCTCGGCCATGGGCACGTCGACTTCGCGGGATCCTCTGTGGTGCACATGACCGGGGGGGTGATGGCGTTCGTAACCGCCTGGCTGCTCGGGCCGCGTCGCGGCAAGTACAACGCTGACGGCACCGCCAACGCGATCCCGGGGCACAACATCCCGATGGCGCTGGTCGGGACGTTCATCCTCGCCTTCGGGTGGTTCGGCTTCAACGCCGGCTCGACGCTCGCGGGCTCGGACCTGCGCATCGGCGTGATCGCGACCAACACCATGCTCGCGGGCGCGGCGGGCGGCGTCACCGCGATGCTCTACATGTGGCGCAAGTACGGCAAGCCCGACCCCTCGATGCTGGCGAACGGGACGCTCGCGGGACTGGTCGCGATCACGGCCCCCTGCGCCTTCGTCACCGCGCCGTCGGCGGTGCTGATCGGCGGCATCGCGGGGGTGCTCGTGTGCGCCGCCGTGTTCTTCATCGAGCGTGCGTTCCGGATCGACGATCCGGTCGGGGCGATCTCGGTGCACGGGGTGTGCGGGCTGTGGGGCATCCTGTCGCTCGGCCTGCTCGCCGACGGCACCTACGGGGACGGCTGGAACGGCGTCAACGGGGCCGTGCGGGGGCTGTTCTACGGCGATCCCGGCCAGTTCGTGGCGCAGTGCATCGGCGGCCTGGCCAACTTCGCCGGCGTGGGCGTCATGGCGTTGGTCGCCTACAAGGTCACCGCATTGGTGGTCGGCGGCCACCGTGTCGCGCCCGACGTGGAAGAGCTGGGGCTCGACCTGCCCGAGATGGGGGCGCTGGCCTACCCGGACACGCCCGACGTCGCCACGGCCGTCATCCTCAGCGAGCCGGCCGCCGGCTCGCTGGGGGCGGGGGACCTGGAGCCGGAACCGGAACCTGCGTGAACTGGAGGACGAGCCATGAAACGCATCACCAGCGTCGCCCGCTGCACCCTGTGGCTGCTCGCGCCGGGACCGCTCGCGGCCCAGGCTGCGACGCCCGCGTCCCCCGACACGGCGGCCACGAAGGCTGATCCGGCGCCGCTGCTGGCGGGCTTCAAGCTCACCGGCTTCGCCGAAGGGTCGTACGCCTACTCGGGCCGGAGCGTCGGAGACACGGCCATCGTCGGGCGGCTGTACGATCGCCTGCAGAACCGCTTCATGCTCAACGCGCTCGCGGTCGTGCTCGACAAGCCGTACGACCCGACCAAGTTCAGCGCCGGGTTCCACAGCGAGCTGTTGCTCGGCCAGGATGCCACGCTGATCAGGTCAAATGGGTTCGACCTCGGCGCCCAGGCCGACGTGCCGCATCTCTACGTCACCTTGAACATCCCGACCGCCAGCGGGAACGGCCTGCAGATCAAGGCGGGGCGTATGGTCACCCTCATGGGCGTGGAGGTGATCGAGACCGTCGCCAACCCCAACTGGTCGGAGGCCAACCAGTTCATCTACGTGGAGAACTTCACTGGCACCGGTGTGAGTGTGGAGACGAAGTTCAACAATTACGTGGACGCGCAGTTCCGCGTGATCAACGGCTGGGACCAGGTCTCCGACAACAATACCCACAAGTCGCTCATGGGACGCCTCGGTGTGTATCCGGATGCACGCACGTCGATCGGGATCGTGGGGTTCTGGGGGCCTGAGGAGGCGGGGAACAACACCGCCAACCGGTACGGCGTTGAGGGATTGCTCTGGCGCAAGCTGGGTAAGGCGGCGGTGTGGGTCCAGGGCGACTACGGCACGGAGCAGGCCAACGCCGCCTTGCCGGATCCGACCCAAGACGCGAAGTGGTGGGCACTCGGGGGCTGGGTGACGTACGACTTCAGCTCGTCCCTCGGCCTGGCCGTGCGCGGCGACTACGTGAACGACGAGAACGGCGCCCGCACGAGCGGCGTGCTGGGCTTCCCCCCGAACGCGGGGCAGAAGTTCGGCAGCGGCACGGTGACGCTCAACATCCGCGCCTGGCCGAGCGCCGTGGTCCGGCCCGAGGTGCGCTACGACCGCTCGACGCTCGCGGCGTTTGCTGGCAAGAAGGATCAGGTGACGCTGGCCCTGGGCGTGGCCTATCTGTACTGAGCGCTGACGACGAGGCGACGCGCGTCGAAGCGGTTTTCCGTGTATTTTTTGCCGCATGAGACGCGCGATCCCGGGGCTCGTGTGGGCGGCGCTGGCGCTCCTCGCCGCCGGCCCGCCGCTGTCGGCCCAGGCGTCCCGCCTCGGGATGATCGATTTTCCCACCTCGGGAGCCCCGGCGGCTCAGCCGCAGTTCGTCCGCGGTGTGCTGCTGCTGCACAGCTTCGAGTACCGGGACGCGGCGCAGGCCTTCCGCGAGGCGCAGCGCCTCGATCCCGGATTCGCCCTCGCCTATTGGGGCGAGGCGCTCACCTACACGCATCCGATCTGGAACGAGCAGGACGTGAGCGCCGGCCGCGCAGCCCTCCAGCGCCTCGGCCCGACGCCCGCCGCCCGGCGCGCCAAGGCGCCTACGCCCCGGGAGCAAGCGTATCTCGAAACCGTCGAAATCCTCTACGGCGACGCCTCGAAAACGAAGCGAGACACGGCGTACTCGCTCGCCATGGAGCGGCTGGTTGCGAGCTTCCCCGCGGACCGCGAAGCCCAGGTCTTCTACGCGCTCTCCCTGCTGGGCCTGAGTCAAGGGGTGCGGGACGTGCCGACGTACCTGCGGGCCGCCGCCATCGTCGAAAAGGTATTCCGGGACAACCCGAACCACCCGGGCGCGGCGCACCTCCTGATCCATTGCTACGACGACCCAATCCGAGCGCCTCTCGGTCTGCCGGCGGCCCGGGCGTATTCCAAGATCGCGCCCGACGCCGCGCACGCGCAGCACATGACCACCCACATCTTCCTCGCGCTGGGGATGTGGGATGAGGTAGTGTCGCAGAACGAGCTCGCGTCCGGGCGCGACCGCGCCGCCTGGACGGCCAACCATTACACCGCCTGGCTGGGCTACGGCTATCTGCAGCAAGGTCGGTACGGGAACGCTCTGCGACACCTCAACCTGATGCACAAGAACATGGACTGGAGCCGGCCGCGGCAACGCGCCGAGCTCGCCCTGATGCGCGCCGATTACGTCGTCAACACCGAGCGCTGGGACGGTGGGCCTCTGCAGGGGGGTAAGATCGACCTCGCCGAAGCCCGCCTCAGGGACAGAGCGGTGGACGCGTTCGTCTTCGGGCTCAGCGCCATCAAGCGTGGCGACCGCGCGGGCGCCGAGCGCAACCTGGCAGACCTCGCGACCTTCAGTCAGATGCGTGCCGCGATCGACACCGGCCCGGAGAAAGACCGCGTGCCGAGCATCCTCGAAAAGGAGCTGCGGGCGCTGCTGCGGCAGGCGGACGGGGCCGGGGACGACGCGGTGGCGCTGCTGCGGGAGGCCACGGCGCTCGAGGACGCGATGCCGCTCGAGTTCGGGCCGCCGGCGGTCGTCAAGCCATCCCACGAGCTGCTGTGTGAGGTCCTGTTCCAGGCCGCCCGCCCGCGGGAGGCGCAGGTCGAGTGTGCGCGGGCGCTCCGCCTCGCCCCCAAGCGCGCGAGGTCGCTGCTCGGCCTCGGCCGCGCGGCGGCGGCGGCCGGGGACCGGAGGACGGCGGCCCGCGCCTACGGTGACCTGCGGGCGATCTGGCATCGCGCCGACCCGGACCTCCCCGGACTCGCCGAGGCGGTGCGGTTTCTCGCGATGCCTTCACGGTCGGAGAAAGGAGGCTCATGAGCCCGGTCAGCCTGTCGCGCCGGCGTCTGCTCGCCGGCGCCGCGGGCGCTGTCGGCATCGCCGTGCTGCAGCGTGTCGCCCTCACCCAGATCGAGGTGCCACCGGACCCCACCAAAGTGCCCGGCCGCCCCCTGTCGGCGCTGGGTCAGCGCTCGCCTTTCGAGCGCCCGCGGCGCCTGGTGAGTGGAGTGAACCAGGGAAGCTCACTGACGCCGCTCCAGGACCTGTGCGGCATCGTCACCCCGTCGGACCTGCACTATGAGCGCCATCACGCCGGCGTCCCCGCCATCGACCCGCACCGCTACAAGCTCCTGATCCACGGCATGGTCGAGCGCCCCACGGTCTTCGACATCGCGGCGCTGAGGCGATTTCCGGCGGTCTCGCGACTTTACTTCCTCGAGTGCTCCGGGAACGGCGCCGCGGCCTACCGCGGCCCGCGACCCGACCTCACCCCCCAGATCATCGACGGCCTGACGAGCACGAGTGAATGGACGGGCGTTCCCCTCGCCACCCTGTTCCGCGAGGTGGGCGTGAAGCCGGGCGCCAAGTGGTTCCTCGCCGAGGGAGAGGACGCCGCCGTGATGTCCCGCAGTATCCCCGTCGAGAAAGCCTGGGACGATGCGCTGATCGCCTAAGGTCAGAACGGCGAGCCACTTCGCCCCGAGCAGGGCTATCCGGCGCGGCTCCTCGTGCCGGGCTGGGAGACCGCGCGCATGTTCAGCTTCGTGATGGACGCCAAGTCGATCATCACGTCTCCGGCATATCCGGCGACCTTGCCGGAGCGAGGGTGGTGGGAAATCAGCGGGCTCGCCTGGAGCGGCCGCGGCCGCGTCACCCGCGTGGACGTGAGCACCGACGCCGGCAAGACCTGGGCGGCTGCCGAGCTGCAGGAACCCGTGCTGCCGAAGTGCCATACGCGATTCCGCCTCCCGTGGAACTGGGACGGGCGCGAGGCGATGCTCATGAGCCGCGCAGTGGACGAGACGGGCTACCTGCAGCCCACGCTCGCCGAGCTCCGCAAGGTGCGCGGTCCCGGCGCTCCGTACCACTTCAACAACATCCGGGCCTGGCGGGTGCGCGGGGACGGCGCCGTGCACTGGGGGCTGGAGGCGTGATGCGACGCGCCGCAGTGATCGGCGTCGCCGTGGCCGCGCTCGCGGCGGTGTACGCGAGCGCGAAGCAAGGCGCGCCCCGGTCCGGTCTCCCGGCGCGGTTTGGGTTGGGCCGTGCGGCGACTGCCGCAGAGATCAAGGCGTGGGACATCGACGTCATGCCGGACGGGGACGGTCTCCCGCCCGGCAGCGGTACGCCCGCCGAGGGCGCGAACATCTACGCGCGCAAGTGCGCCGCCTGCCACGGACCGGGCGGGACGGAGGGCCCGTTCGATCGCCTCGTGGGTCGCGACCGAGCCCCCGTCAGGACGATCGGCAATTACTGGCCCTACGCGACGACCTTGTACGACTACATCCACCGCGCGATGCCGCTCGCCGCCCCGGGATCGCTCACCCCCGACGAGGTCTACAGCCTCGTGGCGTACCTGCTGTGGCGCAACGAGATCATTGGGGAGACGGCGGTGATCGACGCGCGCACGCTGCCGCGCGTGGCGATGCCGGCGCGCGACCGCTTCGTCGTGGACGACCGGCGCGGCGGGCCGGAGATCCGCTGGGGTGAATGCTGCGAAGAGTCGGGGCGAGTGGATTTGAACCACCGACCTCCTGGTCCCGAAGCACCAGTTAGCACCGCTCCGAATCTGCATCCTATCCTCGCGTAAACAGAGACCTGTTTGTCCTACGCGAAGTTACGGCATCATGAGGGAGAGACCCTCTGACGGGATGCGGCCTAGTTGAAGTAAAGAACTGCATGACGCCGAAGCAGAGTAGTGGGAGCAAACGGTGGGAGTGGACTGTGCCGACGAAAGCATTCACGTCCTCATCTAGTAGAAACTTGCGACGAGCGGAAGAGGATTTTCCAGAGTGCCGAAGGGGCTGTGGGTGCTCTTCAAGGCTCAGTGCAAAGCTCGAGGAATTCGAGTCGAGACCGGGGTCGAGCAGGCGATCATCGCGGGGTTGGAGAAGCTCGGCGTTGAGGTGCCCTCGTTCTGGGTAGAGAAGGATCGCCCGCCCAGCGGCTCGACGCAGGGGTTAGCAAAGGTGTAAGCGGGACGGTCAGGCGGATCGCGAGGGTGGTTTCTCCTCTCCCACCAGTGCTTCGCCGCGCCGCCTGACCGCTGCTTCTTAGTTGAGCAGGGGACATGGTTGGTGAAGTCGGTTGACCGGCCTGAGGAGACGGCCAGGGAAACGAGGGATCCAACTTCTAAAGCTGAAAGAAGGGGCGACGAAAAGAAGGCGACGCCCTTGGAGGGAGCCTCTGGTCGGTGGACACGAGGGAGAGTAGGCCCAGAGGACGACGGTTGGTCGGCGGTAGTGAATCCACCCCACCACTCACCTTGGGGCCATCCGGATCCGCTGAGATCATCCAACGTCTGCCACCACCACTCCTAGCAGACCCCACCGCGCTCCGCGCCGCGCGGGAATATCAACGATGGCAGGAGGAGTTAGGGAACTTCCTCAGCTGCTTCGACTGGCAGTTGTACGCAACGCCGACGTTCCGATTCCCCGTGACGTTGCCTCAGGCCACGAGAGCCATCGAGGAGTGGGTCGCGAGGTTCGGTGACCGAGCCTTCGCCTACTGCGCGTACGAGAGAGGTCATGCAGGAGGTCGGACTCACGCCCATGTGTTGTTGGGGGGAC
>WNGR01006217.1_pt1 | contig 12747 bp, 9 predicted proteins | sample 5407581 | NCBI WGS metagenome assembly WNGR01 (sample SAMN13153383, study PRJNA577476) | soil metagenome | isolation source: 80 cm soil or saprolite under Garry oak tree replicate 2 | place: USA:California | collected 2016-06-15 | reverse complement strand
GACGCCGATGGCCGTGGTGATCGCGCCCGCGGTGTGCCGGATCAGCCCGCCGATCGCCAGCGAGAACAGCCCGAGCACGGTGAGGTACAGACCGGAGCCGAGGACCGCACGGGTGACATTGTGATCGCTGAGCGACACGGGCACCTTGCTGTGCAGGATCGCCGAGCCGATGAAGAATGAGCCGAACGAGACGACCTCCCCGATCACGATCAGCAGCGCGGCGAACACCCCGGCCTTGGCGGTCAGCATCCGTAGCCGCCGCGGCACGGCGAGCAGCGAGGCGCGGATGACCCCGGTCGAGTACTCGGTGGTGATCACCAGGACGCCCAGCACGCACAGCGTCAGCTGGCCCAGCCCGAGCCCGGCGCCCAGGATGAAGCCGACGGGATCGATGATGATCCTCGCGTTCCGCTCCGCGGCCCTCGGGCCGTTCCAGTTGGCCACCGTCAGCCACGTGAACAGGGCGGTGAATCCGAGAGTGATCACGACGAACAGGAGCAGCGTCCAGGCCGTGGACCGCACCGAGCGGATCTTCGTCCATTCGGCGCTGAGCAGGCCGCTGAACCCGGGGCCGCGCCCGGCCGCCGGAGCGGGCGGCACGCGGGCCGGCGTGACCGGTGGTGTGGCCGTCATCGGGCGCTCCCTTCGGCGGCGTTCACCGGATCCGGGCCGTGCTGGCCGAACTCCAGGTGGCCGGACGTCAGCTCCATGAACGCCTCCTCCAGCGAGGCCACCGGGGTCAGCTCGTGCAGCACAATCGATCCGGACGCCGCGAGCTCGCCGACCCGCGCCGTATCCATGCCGGTGACCGTCAGCAGCTCAGCGCCGTTGGCCGAGGCGGGCTCGCCCGGCCGGGCCGGCCCGCCGAGCGTCGCCGTGCCGCCCGCCGCGGTGATCATTTCTGCCAGCCGCGCCGCGTCAGGGGTGCGCACCCGGACCGACTTGTCGGTGCTGCGGGCGATCACATCGTCGGTGCTTGACTCCGTGATGAGCCTGCCCCGGCCGATCACGATCAGGTGGTCGGCGGTGACGGCCATCTCGTTCATCAGGTGGCTGGACACCAGGATGGTCCGGCCCTCGGCGGCGAGCTGCTTCATCAGGTTCCTGATCCACAGCACGCCCTCGGGGTCCAGCCCGTTCACCGGCTCGTCCAGCAGCAGGACCTGCGGGTCGCCGAGCAGGGCCGCGGCGATGCCGAGCCGCTGGCTCATGCCGAGCGAGAAGGTCCCGGCCCGCTTGTCGGCCACCTCGCGCAGCCCGACCAGGTCGAGCACCTCATCCACCCGGGTCCGCGGCAGCCGCTGCGTCTGCGCGAGGAACTTCAGGTGGTTGCGGGCGGTCCGGCCCCCGTGCACCGACTTGGCCTCGAGCAGCGCGCCGACGGTGGACAGCGGCCTGGCCAGGTCGCGGTAGGCCTGGCCGTTGATGGTCGCGGTCCCGGTGTTCGGGTAGTCGAGGCCGAGCACGAGCCGCATCGTGGTGGACTTGCCCGCTCCATTGGGCCCGAGAAACCCTGTCACCCGTCCCGGCTCGACCGTGAAACTCAGATGATCGACGGCGAGCTTGTCGCCGTAGCGCTTGGTCAGATCACGTACCTCGATCATGCAGCTGCTTCCCTCGTAGTTGGCCCGGCACCGGGCTGGCTGCACTGCCCACGCCTAAATTAGCAACGTTCCCCGCGCCCCCCCGGGAGCGCCAGGCCGGCGCCGCGCGGAAAAACTGATATCAGTATAAGGCCACTGGCCGCGGCTGGCCAGCCAGCGCCCGGATCACGTCCCTTGCGGCTATTGTCCCAGATCCGGGAGTGGCCGCGTGCCCCGGGTGGAGCGGATCGCCGCCGGTTCCCCCCTGGAATCGGCGGGCCTGGCGGCCCTGCAGGTCAGCGGGCTGCCACCGGGCTCAGGCTGGGTTCGCCAGGGGAGCGGCCCGGTCGGTCAGCGGGTTGTCACCCAGGTTCCGGCGGAATCGCCCGGGGGCTGGCGGCCTGGCCGGCCAGCCGTCACGTACTCTGCTGCGGAGTATGGCCGAACCCAGTCACCCACCGATTCCTCCGCTCCCAGCCGGCTCCGGCCGTCAGCCGGGCGACGTGCCGATCGGCGCGGGCCGCCGGGTGCCAGCCGCCGCTCTGGTCGCGACCGCCGCGGTCATCACGGGAACGGCGCTGCTCGGCGCGGCGACCGGGTTCCTCTGGGTGGCGCTGGCGCCGCGGGCGCTGCTCGTCGCGGTCGGCCACGGCTCGGCCAGCGTGGTGAACCCGGAGACCAGCGCCTTCATCGCGGCCGATGGCTGGTTCACGCTGCTGTCTGTGCTCGGCGGCGTAGTCTCCGGGCAGGTCGGCTACCTGCTCGCGGTGCGCAGGTACCGCGCGCCTGCGATGGCCGGAGTCCTGGTCGGCGGGCTGGCCGCGGCGCTGATCGCGATGTGGATAGGCCAGCAGTCCGGCAAGGCCGCCTTCAGCCACCGCCTCGCGGTCAGCCGGCCCGGCGCCCTGCTGCGGGCACCGCTCATCCTGGGCGGGCACGGCGAGCTCGCGTTCTGGCCGCTTGCCGCCGGCCTCACCGCCGGCGGCATCGAGGCGGTCATTCTGCTCCGGGAACGCCGGGCCGCGGGCGGCCCAGCCGCATCCCGCGGCCGGGCCACCGTTGGCCATCCCCCCGGGGAAGGCTGACGACGTGGCTCTAGAACCGGGCGAAGAACGCCCGGCCCGGAGAGCCGAGGCCGGTGACGGGGTCATAGCCGGCGGCGGCCCGCAACAGCGCCGTGCCGCCGCCGTCCAGGCCGAACGTGCGGAGCGTGGTGTAGACGGGCCCGGTCGCCGTGACCGAGTCGGTGTAGTTGTTGACGGTGACCGCGATCCTGGCGTCGCTGCCGCGCGGGCGCCCGGTGACGTCGTGCAACGCGGAAGTGCCCGCCAGCCGGTAGATCAGCGGATTGGCGAAGCCGAGCGTGTGCCGGCCCGAGGACTGCGCGGCGTCGGCCTCCAGCCCGGCGAAGAGCTCCACGGCCAGGCTGGTGCCCCCGGCGCTGCCGAGCAGGAACCTGGTGCGCCCGCTGCGCAGCGCGTCGGTCTCGCCGTACCGGAACCCGGTCTGCGGGTCGGCGTCGGCGGCGACGTCTGGCACCTCGCGCATGGGCACAGCGGCGGTCTTCCCGCTTGGCAGCCGGGTGGACAGCGACCTCGGGACGACGCCCGCCTGGTAGGAGGGCTGGGTGAAGGCAGTGGACGTGCCGCCGCCCGAGCCATACAGGAAGCTGCCTGGGTGGGTTCCTGGCGGGGCCGGCGTCCACGCTGTGCCCTTGTGGTTCAGCGCGGTCACGTAGTCGCCCCAGCCTGTTTCCCATTTGTAGGCGTTGTTGCGGACGATGGCCAGGCTGGTGCCGCCGACCGCCGTGACCCATGGTGATGAGGCCGGGAAGTCCACCTGGGGCCGGTTGGAATTGTCCCCGGCGCCGCAGGCGTTCGCCGGGTCCTCGTAGCCGCAGTCCCCGGACGCGAAGCTGAAGCCGATGCCTTCCGCGGCGCCTTCCTCGAAGACCTGGTTGTACGCGGCCATGGAGGCGGGCGTGGTCTGGTTCTCGACCTCGGTCCACGGGGCGCTGACAACATCCGCCAGGCGGCCATTCACGACCTTGGCCAGCGCGTCGAGCAAGGCGGCGTCGCTGCAGTCGGAGCCGGCTACGTACACGATGCCGGCCTCCGGGGCCATCGCGTGCACGGCCTCGATATCGAGGCTCTCCTCCTGGAGCCAGGTTGACCCGCCGCAGCTGGCGGCGTCGTCGAAGGAGCCGGGCAGGATCTGCCGGTACTGCCTGGGCCGGAGCGGCTGTTCGCCGACGGCCCTGGCGTACCGGTTCGCGTCGCCTGGCATGGTCGGGGAAGCGTAGGCGTCGACGATGGCGACCCTCACGCCCCTGCCGGTCAGCGAGGATTTCGTGACCCCGTAGGCCGCGCGCAGCTGCCGCGGGGTGTAGCCGCAGACCGTCCACGGCACATGCCGCCGGTAGGCCTCGGGCAGGTTGCGCGCGATCTTCTGGCCGAAGTACGCGGAGCACGGCCCGGCGGCAACGACGGCCTTCGGTGGGCCGGGCAGCTTGGCCGGCGCCATCTTGGCGGATGCGGTGTCGAGGCCGGTGACCGTGAGCACGGCGTGGCCGACGTAGGCGGGCACGCTCGCCGCCTGCTCCGGCGCCCTGGCCGCCTGGCCGTCCGGCCCGGTGAATGTGCCGAAACGCACGGCAAAGGCGTGCTGCGCGGCCAAGGCCGGGCCGGAGACCGCGACATACTGCGGGGTCACGGCGGTGATCTGCAAGCCTGCCGAGGTCAGCCAGTGCCGGACCGCGGCGACCTCGCCGGCGGTCGGCCCGTACCTGTGCCGGACCTGGGCCGCCGTGAGGTAATGGCGGTAGTCGCCGCTGCGCGGATCTGACACCGCGGTCGCGTAGGCCGCGAGCCCGGCCGGGTCACCCCCGGCCAGGTCCACCCGGGCCCTCACCGAGCCGGTGACCGCGGCCCGCGCGGCCACGCGGCGCGACGCGACGGCCCAGCCGGGCCGCGTGCCGCGGATCGGGACCCTGGGGCCCGCCGGCCGCGCCACCGCAGCGGTTCCGGCGCCGGTGGCGGCGGCCAGCGCTGCGGGGGCGGCGGGCAGGCCGGCCACCGCCAGGGCGCCGGCCGTGACCGCGGCGGCGGCCAGCCCGCGCCGTGCTCTCGCGGAGAACATTCGCTGACAGTAACAGCGGAATAACTGTCAGTAATGCTACTTGGCCTAAGTCCGGCCGTTCGCGTTTCAGCCGCCGCTGACCGTCATGGCGGCGCCGATGATGCCGGCGTCGTTGAGCATGGCGGCAGGCACCACCGTGGCGCGCAGGCCGGTCAGGAACGGCAGGAACTTCTCTGATTTCTTGCTGACGCCGCCCCCGATGATGATCAGCTGGGGCCATAGCAGGTGCTCCATGTGCTCCAGGTACTCATCGACCCGCCCGGCCCACTTTCCCCAGCTCAGCTCGTGCTCCTCCCGGACCAGCTCAGAGGCGCGCTTCTCGGCCTCCCGGCCGCGGATCTCAATGTGGCCGAACTCGGTGTTCGGCACCAGGATGCCGTCGATGAACAGCGCGCTGCCGATTCCGGTGCCCAGGGTCAGCATCAGTACCGTCCCGCGCTGGCCGACGCCCGCGCCGAACTTCATCTCGGCCAGCCCGGCCGCGTCCGCATCGTTGATCACGCTGACCGTCAGGCCAGTCGCCTTCCCGAGCAGGGTGCGGGCGTCCGTGTCGATCCAGGCCTTGTCCACATTGGCCGCGGTCCTGACCACCCCGTCGATAACCACGCCGGGAAACGTGATGCCCGCCGGGCCGGTCCAGTCGAACCGCGTGACCAGTTCGCGCACGACCGCGGCGACCGCGTCGGGCTGGGACGGATGCGGCGTGTCCAGCTTGATCCGCTCGGCGACCAGCGTCCCGGTAGCGACATCCACCGGAGCGGCCTTGATCCCTGTGCCGCCGATGTCGATGCCAAGTACATGAGCCATGGGACCTCCGTTACGTCACAGGTTTTCAAAGGCCGCGGGATAACAGTAGGCCAGCCAGGCGGGCAACCTGCGCCTTCGCTCCCCGCTGAAACTAGCTGGTGCCGGGTCGCGAGCCAGCAGCGGGCCGCGCCAGCGGAGGCGGGGTGTTCACCGTGCCGTCATCGCGGCACGATTGACTGGGCTGGCTCGCAGCAGCGGAAGGACTCGGGGCCATGGAACGTGTGGTGGTGGTCGGCGGCGGGGTGCTCGGCACCATGCACGCGGTGGCGGCGCGGCGGCGCGGGCTGGACGTGCTGCACATCGAGCGCGAGCCGGAGCCGCGCGGCGCAAGCGTACGCAACTTCGGCCTGATCTGGGTCAGCGGCCGGGCTGCCGGGCCGGAGCTGAGCCTGGCGCTGCGGGCCCGGGCAGGCTGGGAGGAACTGGCCGCCGACGTGCCCGGCCTCGGCTTCCGGCCGAATGGATCGCTGACCCTGGCTTCCGGCGAGGCCGAGCTGCAGTTGCTGAAGGAGGCAGCCGCGAAGCCGGACGCCGCGGTCCGCGGGTACGAGCTGATCGGCGCGGCCGGCGTCCGCGAGGTCAACCCGGCGCTGCGCGGTGACTTCGCCGGGGCGCTGCGCTGCCGCAGGGACGCCGTGGTCGAGCCGCGGCTGGCGCTGCGGGCCCTGCGCGATCACCTGCTCGGGGGCAGCGACCGTTCTGCCGGGTACGGCTGGCTGCCCGGCCGCGAGGCGGCCGAGATAGCGCCGCACGCGGTCCGCGACCACACCGGTGAATGGCACCAGGGCGATCTCGTCGTGATCTGCACCGGCGCCGCGCACACCGGCGTCGCAGGCCCGCACCTGGCCGGCTACCAGCAGCCGCCGGTCCGCCGGGTGCGGCTGCAGATGATGCAGACGGTGCCGCTGCGCGCCCGTCTCACCACCTCGGTGGCAGACGGCGACTCGCTGCGCTACTACCCGGCCTTTGACCTGCCGGCCCGTGACCGGCTGCCGCCGCAGGAGCCGGCCGCCGCCTCGGTGCGCGCGCAGCTGCTGCTGGTCCAGCGCCCGGACGGCAGCCTCACCATCGGCGACACGCACGAATACGACGAGCCGTTCGCCTTCGACGTGGACGAGGACGCCTACGACCATCTGCGGGGCAGGGCCGAGAAGCTGCTCGGCACGGTGCTGCCCCTGACTCAGCGGCGCTGGGCCGGTGTCTACAGCCAGGTCACCGGCACCGAGCTCTATCACAGGTCCCAGATCGCGCCGGGCGTGGTCCTGGTCACCGGCCCGGGCGGCCGGGGCATGACCTGCGCGCCCGCCATCGCCGAGGAGACGTTCGCTTGACACCGGCACCGGCACCAGCACCGGGTTCCGCACCGATCACCGTCGCCTGCCTGGACATGGCGGGCACCACGGTGGCCGATGACGGCAGCGTGATCGCCGCGTTCTCCGCGGCGGTCGAGCAGTTCGGGCTGCCCCAGGGAACGCCGGGTTACGGCGAGGCGCTGGCGTATGTGCACCGGACCATGGGCCAGTCCAAGATCGAGGTGTTCCGGCACATCCTCGGCGCCGAGGAGGCCGCGCAGAAAGCGAACGGGCTGTTCGAGGAGCACTATGCGGCGTCGGTGCAGGGCGGCGCCGTCGCCGCGCTGCCGGGCGCGGCGGAGACCATCGCGGCGCTGCGCGCCGCCGGGATCAAGGTCTGCCTGGCCACCGGGTTCTCGCCAGCGACCAGGGACGCCTTGCTCGACGCGCTGGGCTGGCGGCCGCTCATCGACCTGGCGCTCTCGCCCACGGACGCGGGCCGCGGGCGGCCGTGGCCCGACCTGCCGCTCACCGCGCTGCTGCGGCTGGGCGGGGGAGCGGTCAGCGAGCTCGCCGTGGCCGGGGACACCGCGAGCGACGTGGAGTCCGGCCTGCGGGCCGGGGCCGGGCTGGTGGCCGGGGTGCTGACCGGCTCGGGCAGCCGGGAGGAGCTGGAGCAGGCCGGGGCGCCGGTGATCCTGGACACGATCGCGGCCCTGCTGCCCCTGGTCGGCATCAATGGCTGACCGCCCCCAGCGGCCACGCTGTTCCATGATCGTGCTGGGTTACGTGCGCTATGGGGCCGCAGATGATCAACACGCTGCTTTGATCATGGACAGCGAGCCTGTTTCATGATCCCGGACTGAAACCCACGTATTTCATGGGTTTCAGTCCGGGATCATGAAATAGTGGCCTGGCCAGCCCGGAACGGGCCAGGCCGTGCCCATTGGTGGCCTGCCTATCGCAACGCCGACTACCTGGGCGCAAAGCGACGGGTTGTTCCTCTGCGAGCCCTACGTGACAACAATCAACCACGATCATGAAGTGACGGGTGGCACGGCGGCGGGCGGTGCGGGTTGCTGAGGCTCAGGCGGTGGGGGCGGGTGCAGCAGGGCGTCGAGGGCGGTCAGCACGTCCTGGATCGCGCCGTCGGCGGTGATCTCCGGGTCGCCCAGCGCGAGCGGGATGCCCACCCCGTCGGCCAGCGCGATCGCCAGCACCGCGATGCGCTCCGGGCTGAGCCGCAGGGTGAACCGGCCGCGGTCGGCGCCCAGGCGGACGGCGTCGGCCACGAGGCGGCGCCAGGCGCCGTAGTCGCGCACGGCGTCCGCGCGCATCTCGGCGTCCCTGAGCCCGAAGTGCCAGGACTCGATCCACAGCCGGCCGGCCCCGGCCGCGTCCGCCGGGTAACCGGTCACCGCCCTGGACACGATGTGGGACAGCCGCTGCCACGGGTCGTCCATCGCGGCCAGCTCGGACTCGAGGTCCGCGATCTCGGTGCCCGAGGCGTGCCGGAAGGCGGCGACCAGCAGGTCCTCGCGGGAGCCGAAGTAATACTGCAGCGTGCTGACGGGCACCCCGCTCTCCGCGGCCACGTCCGCGAACCGGGTCGCGTCCGCGCCGCGGTCCGCGATCACACGGCCCGCGGCCTCGAGCACCGCCACCTTGCGCCGCCCGGCCCGCCGCTGGCCCCGCCCGGCCTGGCGGGCACCGCTGCCCGCCAGGCCGGCCGCGGCCGGAGCGTGATCGGCGGTCACGCCGGGTCCAGCACCCGCGCGGCGGGAGCCTCCCGCGGCACCGCGGCCGGGGAAGCCGCGACCGGAGGAACCGCGGCCGGGGAAACCACGGCGGGGGAGTCCGCGGCCGCGGGCACCTCGCCGCCCGCCGCGCCCAGCGGGGGCAGCGTGCCGGTGGTGAAGAACGCGGGCAGCCAGCGCCGGGCCGCCAGCATCAGGATCACCCCGGCCAGCAGCGAGCCCGCGCCGATCAGGAAGATGCCGCCGATGCCGCCAAAGCTCGAGTAGCTGCCCGCGGCCGGCCAGTACGAGACGATCGACAGGATGAACGCGGCGAGCAGGGCCAGGCCGCCAAGCCCGGGCAGGACCCCCTTCAGCACCAGCGCGCGCATGCTGCCCAGCAGATCACGGCGGAAGAACCAGACGCAGGCGAACCCGGTCAGCCCGTAGTAGAAGGCGATCAGCAGCCCCACCGACGCGGCCGAGTCGGCCAGAACATTCTGCGACACCAGGGTCAGCAGCACATAGAACACGGCCGACGCCGCTCCCATCGCGACCGTGGCCACCGTGGGCGTCAGGTAGCGCGGGTGCATCCGGGCGAACGCCCGCGGCAGCGCCCGGTGCGCGGCCATGGCCAGCACGGCCCGGGCGGTCGGCATGATCGTGGTCTGGGTCGAGGCGGTCGCCGACGTCAGCACGCACAGGATGAGCAGCTTGCCCGCGGTGGTGCCGAGCACCAGCGTGGACATCGCGCCGAGCACATCGCCGCCGTGCCGGGCCAGGAACCCCGGCCCGGCGAAGACCAGGGCCGCCACCGCGACCATGGCGAACACGGCCACCAGCACGACGGTTGAGGTGACCGCGGCGCGCCCGGGCGTCCTGGCCCGGTCCCTGGTCTCCTCGTTCACGCTGACCGCGCAGTCCCAGCCCCAGTAGATGAACACCGCGAGCAGGAACGAGTCGGACAGGCTGCGCAGCGACCCGGTCCACGGGCTGAGCCAGGCGGCGGACAGGTGACCCGCCCCGGGCAGGGCGTGGCCGGTGCCCGCCTTGACGAACGCCACCACGGAGAACACGCCCAGCGTGACCAGCTCGATGGCCAGCAGCGCCTGCTGCAGCCGGGCGGAGACCTCGATCCCCCGGTAGCAGATCCAGGTCAGCGCGCCGATGAACACCACGCCGGCCACGGTCACCCACAAGGTCGATGACGCTGCGCGGTCGGCGCCGGCGAGCAGCAGTGCGTAATGGCCCGCGATCTGGGAGAGGCTGGCCATGACGATCACGTCCGCGGCGATGATGCCCCAGCCGCCCATCCACCCGGCCCAGGGGCCGAACGCGCGGGTGGTCCACGTGAACGTGGTGCCGCAGTCCGGGTCCACCTTGTTCAGCTCGCGGAACGCGTACGCGATGCAGAGCATCGGCAGGAACGAGACGATCAGCATCCCGGGGCTATGCACGCCCACGATCGCCACGATCAGGCCGAGAGTGGCGGCCATGCTGTACGCGGGGGCGGTCGATGAGACCGCGATCACCACGCTCGAGACCAGGCCGAGGGCTCCCGCGCGCAGGCCCTTGCCCTGCGGCGCGTTCCGCTCGATGAGAACCGGTTCCATGGGGCACCACCGTCCGTGCGTTCGCTGCTGTTGACGTGACTGTATAGCAATACCATATAGTTGTACAGGTTTAAAGTACGAAATTTTCAGCCGGCCGCATGCGGGGCTCCTTGCCTCAGCCAGAACGCGAGGGCCGCGGGCCGGTCAGCACCGCGGGCGTACTCGCCGAACCGGGCATCTGCTGGCCCGGCGTACCCTCGCCTGCAGAGGAGATCATGACTGCGACGCGTCTTGCCGGAGGCGAGCCAATGAGCGTCTTGCCGGAGGCGAGCCAATGAGCGTCTTGCCGGAGGCGAGCCAATGAGCAGGGACGCATCCCAGCGGCCGGTTGGCATTCGCGATGTGGCCAAGGCTGCTGGTGTCTCTGTGGCCACGGCGAGCCTGGCCCTCAACGGGCAGCCCGGCGTGGCCGAGGAAACGAGGCGGCGCATTGTGGCCGCGGCCGAGCAGCTCGGCTACCGGGCCAACCCTCAGGCGCAGGCCCTGCGGCGCGGGCGGACCACCACCTATGGCTTCGTGGTGCGCAACTTCGCCAACCCGTTTTTCCTCGAGGTGCTGAGCGGAGCCCAGCAGGTGGCGGCCGACTCCGGAGCGACGCTGCTCGTCCTGGACTCGCGCTACTCGCTCGAGCGCGAGCGCCGGCATGTCCAGGAGATGGCGGTACAGCGGGTGGCCGGGCTGGCCATCGCGCCGGTCGGCCCCGGCGAGTCGATCCGGCTCTGGCAGGATCTGCGGCCCGGCGCGCCGGTGGTCGCGCTGAACGGCTCCGCGGACGGCATCACGGGCGTCTGCCGGGTCAGCCCGGACAACGCGGCCGCCGTCGAGCTGCCCATGCGCCGGCTGGCCGAGCTCGGCCACACCTCGGTCGCGTTCCTGTCCGCGCCGCGCCACCTCATGGCGGACCCGGACCGGCTGCGCCACTTCCGGCGTCTCGCCCGGGAACTCGGCCTGCGGCCGCGGGTCATGTACTCCCTGCTGGCCATCGCGGACGTGCAGCAGGCGGCCGGGAAGCTGCTGGCGGACCCCGGTGCCCCGACCGCGATCATCACCAACTCCGACTACACGGCGCACGCGATCTACAAGGCGGCGCGAGAGCTTGCGCTGCCGATCGGGCCGGGGGTCTCGGTCGTCGGCCACGACGACCTGCCCACCTCCGAGTTGCTCGACCCTCCGCTGGCGACGATCCGGATGGATCACCGGGCCATGGGCCGAGCGCTGATGATGCGGCTGCTGGAGACCGGCCCGCCCGGCGACTACATCGCTGGCGTGGAGCTGGTGGAGCGTGCCTCGCTCCAGCCGCCGGGCTGAGCGGCTGCCAGGCGCCGGGATGAACAGCTGGTGAACACCGGGGTGACGGCCCGGTGAGCGCCCGGGTAAACGTTCGATGGCCTGCGGCTTCAACTCGATAACGTTCCTTGACACCCGCGCGCCGGGTGCGTCAGCATACCGATGCTAAACGTTTTAGGCATTTGGGGTGAATGCTGTTCGCCGGGGAGGGTCCGCTCACCTCCTGACGTTATGTGCTGCGGCCTTTCACACGGCCGCGATTGGGATGGGGAAGCCGACAGGAGGCATTCGGGTGAGATCGCCACATCGATTTGCGGTGATAGGGCTGGCGGCCGCACTGGCCGTGCTGGGAGCCGCATGCTCATCGGGTTCATCGTCGAGCTCAAGCGGCGGGGCCAACTGGTCTTCGGTCACCGCGGTCGCGGCCGGCGGCGGAATGAGCAAGCTCATTGCCGCGGCCAAGCAGGAAGGCACGCTCAATGTGATCGCGCTGCCGCCGACCTGGGCGAACTACGGCACGATCATCAAGGACTTCACCGCGAAGTACGGGATCAAGATCAACTCCGCCAACCCCGCCGGCAGCAGCCAGGACGAGGTCAACGCGGTGAAGCAGGAGAACGGCACCGCGGCCGCACCGGATGTCCTGGACGTCGGCATGGCCGTCGCCCTGGTCAACACCAGCCTGTTCGCGCCCTACGAGGTCAGCACCTGGTCCGCCATCCCGGCCGCCCAGAAAGCACCGAACGGGGTCTGGGTCCAGGACTACGGCGGCTACATGTCGATCGGCTACTCGAGCAAGTTCGGCACGATCACCTCGGTGAGCCAGCTGCTCGGCTCGAAGTTCAAGAACGCGGTCGCGCTGAACGGCAACCCGACGGAGGCCAACGCCGCGCTGAACGGCGTGATGATGGCGAATCTCGCCGAGGGCGGGAGCGCCAGCAGCATTTCCAAGGGCGTGAATTTCTTCAAGGAGCTCAAGGCGAAGGGCAACTTCTCTTCGGTTCAGGCCACCGGCGCCACGATCAAGGCGGGCACCACCCCGGTCGTGTTCAACTGGGACTACCTCAACCTGCCCAGCTACGTGGGCGTGTCGAACTGGAAGGTGTTCATCCCCTCGAACGCGGTCCTGGGCGGCTACTACGCGCAGGCCATTAACAAGAACGCGCCGCACCCCGCCGCCGCCCGGCTGTGGGAGGAGTTCCTGTTCTCGCAGGCCGCGACAGGCGGGCAGAACCTGTGGCTGGCGGGGGGCGCCCGGCCGGTGGAGCAGACGGCCATGACCTCCAACAAC
>WNGR01006983.1_pt1 | contig 12749 bp, 12 predicted proteins | sample 5407581 | NCBI WGS metagenome assembly WNGR01 (sample SAMN13153383, study PRJNA577476) | soil metagenome | isolation source: 80 cm soil or saprolite under Garry oak tree replicate 2 | place: USA:California | collected 2016-06-15 | reverse complement strand
CGCAGCGGCGCCCTTGCCGGCCCACTGGCCGGGCGGCTCGCCGGACGCGGTGTAGTAGGACATCGCGCCGACGCAGCCTCCGGCGTGCTGGACCGCCGTGAGGTAGGCCACGTCGTGGCCCGGATGAAACGTCGTGATCGTGGTAACGACCGGTCACCCCAACGGTACTCACCGCTAGCATCTGTCGCTGATGCTGTCTAGGGTGGTTACCGCGCGGCGGTCGTCTCTACTGTTTGTGAGATGTTGCGCTGTGACGGAATTCCACGACGTCGCCGTCGCGCATGACGTAGTCCTTGCCCTCGATGCGGGCCTTGCCCGCGGCGCGGGCGGCCGGCAGCGAGCCGGCCGCGATCAGATCGTCGTAGGAGACCACCTCGGCCTTGATGAACCCGCGCTGGAAGTCGGTGTGGATCACGCCAGCCGCCTCGGGCGCGGTCGCGCCGGCCTTGATCTCCCAGGCGCGGGTCTCCTTGGGGCCCGCGGTGAGGAAGGTCGCCAGGCCCAGCGCGCGGAACCCGGCCCGGGCCAGCTGGGCCAGGCCGGGCTCGCCCAGGCCGGCCTCGGCGAGCAGTTCGGCGGCCTCGTCCTCGGGCAGCTCGGCCAGGTCGGCCTCGGTCTTGGCGTCCAGGAAGATCGCCTCGGCCGGAGCGACCAGCGCGGACAGGCGCTTGCGCAGGTCCTCGTCGGCGAGCTCGGGGGTGTCCATGTTGAACACGTACAGGAACGGCTTGGCCGTCAACGTACAGGAACGGCCTGGCCGTCAGCAGCTGCAGCTCGCGCAGGTCCTTGACGTCGGTGCCCGCGGCCGCCGCGCCGGCCGACAGCGGGGTCCCCGAGTCCAGGAGCCGCTGGGCCGCTTCCGCCGCGGCAGCGGTCCTGGCCCGTTCGGGATCCTTGGCGAACCTGGTCTCCTTGGCCAGCCGTGGCACCGCTTTTTCCAGCGTCTGCAGGTCGGCCAGGATCAGTTCGGTGACGACCGTCTCGATGTCGCGTTCCGGCGACACGTCTCCGTCCACGTGCGTCACGTCCGGGTCGGCGAACACGCGCACCACCTGGCAGATCGCGTCGGTCTCGCGGATGTGGGCGAGGAACTGGTTGCCCAGTCCCTGGCCCGCCGAGGCGCCGCGGACCAGCCCGGCGATGTCGGTGAACCGCACGCTGGCCGGCACGATCCGGGCCGAGTCGTACAGCTTGGCCAGTTCGGCCAGCCGCGGGTCGGGGACGCCGACCACGCCGACGTTCGGCTCGATCGTGGCGAACGGGTAGTTCGAGGCCAGCGCGCCGGCCCGGGTCCGCGCGTTGAACAACGTGGACTTGCCGACGTTGGGCAGGCCGACAATGCCGATAGACAGACTCACCCGCGCGAGTTTAGTGCGCGCGGGAGGGCGGGTTGAGCGTACGAGGGCGGGTTAGAACTGGGCTTCGTACTGGGCGGGGTCTACGCGGGCTTCGACGATGAGGGGGCGGGTGCGAGTGCCGAATCCTTCCAGGGCCTTCTCCAGGGCGGCGGGGCTGTCGGCGCGGATGCCGTCACAGTCCATGGCTTCGGCCAGCGTGACCAGGTCCATGCCGTCCATCCGGGTGGCGGTGGGCGGGTAGCCCATCAGCTGCTGGCGCAGCTCGATCCGGTTCAGGCTGTTGTCGGCGAACACCACCACGATGACCGGCAGGCCCAGGGCCGAGGCGATCCGCATCTCGGTGGCGGCCATCGCGAACCCGCCGTCGCCGACCAGGGCGAGCACCGGCCGGTCGGGCCGGGTGAGCCGGGCCGCGATCGCGGCGGGCACGCCGAAGCCCATCGCGGACAAGCCGTTGGGGATCAGCACCGAGCGCGGCTCGGACGCCTGCCACACCTGGCCCGCCATGATCTTGTGCGAGCCGACGTCGGTGGTCGCGATGGTGCCGGGCGGGGCGGCTTCCCGGGCGATCGCGACGACGTCGGAGGGGTTGAGCCTGCCCTCGGCCCGCCCGGCCAGCCAGGCCGCGTGCAGCCGGGCGCGGTGCGCCGCCACCTCGGGTTCGGCCCAGCGGGGCTCGCCCGACCACTGCGCGGACAGCCAGCCGAGGATCGCCCCGACGTGGCCGGTCAGCTCGCAGTCGCTGGCGTAGACCTGGTCGGTGTTCGGGGTGGTGTCCAGGTGCAGCACCGGGGTGGCGACCGACCACGGGCTGATCAGCTCGACCGGGTCGAAGCCCGCGGCCAGGATCAGGTCGGCCCCGGCCAGCAGGTCCCAGACGACGCGGTAGCCGGCCATGTCGAGCACCCCGGCGAAGTACGGGTGGTCCTCGGGGAAGACGCCCTTGGCCATCGGCGAGACCACGACCGGGATACCGGCTAGTTCGGCCAGCCGGAGCAGCTCGGGGCCGGCCGAGCAGCGCAGCGCGGCGATGCCGGCCAGGATCACCGGGCGGCGCGCGGCCATCAGCGTCCGGACCGGATCGCCGTCCCCGTGCACGTCGACCGATGCCGCCGCCGGGGCCAGCGGGGGCAGGCTGACCTGGCCCTGAGCCGCGACCGGCCAGGCGTCGGCGGTGACGGTCAGGTGGACCGCGCCGGGACGCTCGGCCACGGCGGTGCGCAGCGCCTTGCGGATGACGGTGTCCGCCGAGGCCGGGTCCAGGCGCAGAGCCAGCTTGCTGACCGGCGCGAACATCCGGTCGTGGTCGACCACCTGATGGGTGAAGAACTGCTCGCGGGAGCTCTCGATCTGGCCGGAGATCGCGAGCATAGGCACCCGGTCCAGCGTGGCCGAGGCCACGCCGTTCAGCACCGCCGTCGACCCTGGTCCCAGCGTGGACAGGCAGACCCCGGGCCGGCCGGACGCCATCGCGGCCGCCTCGGCCATGAACGCGGCGGTGCCCTCGCGCACCGCGGACACCACCTGGATGCCGCGGTGCCTGGCCGCCTCCATGAAGTCGATGATCGACTCGCCGGGATAGCCGAACACGTGCCGTACGCCGACCGCGTGCACGTACCCGGCCAGCAGCTCGGCGGTGGTGGTTTCCGGGGCGGATTCGGACAGCTGGGCCATCGCCCCATTCTGCTCGTCGCGGGCGGCGGGGCGGCCACCGAGGTCCGTTCGGCCCGGCGATCCGGGGGTGCCGGGCGTGTCTGCGCCGGGTTTGGCACCTACGGTGAGATCATCGCTGCATATGGGTGCAGTCTTGTTGCTGGTCGGACTGCTGCTCGGGATTCTCATCGGGGCAGCGATCGGATACCTGTTCGCCCGCGGACGGCTCGCAGCGGCCGACGAGCGGGCCCGGGGAGCCGAAGACAGAGCCAGGATGATCGAGCGCGGCGCGGCCGAGCGGGCCGCGCTGGTCGAGGGCCAGCTGGCCGAGCGCTTCCAGGCGCTGTCCGCGCAGGCACTGGACGCGAGCACCGCCCGGTTCCTCGAGGTCGCCGAGGGCCGGCTGCGGGCCGCAAACGCCACCGCGGCCGGCGAACTCGACCTGCGCCGCGCGGCGGTCGAGCACCTGGTCGAGCCGCTGCGGGAGACCCTGGCCCGGGTGGAGGAGCAGCTACGCGAATCCGACGCGGCCAGGACCCGGTCGCACGCCGCGCTGGCCGAGCAGGTCCACCTGGCCCGGCACACCTCGGAGCAGCTGCGGGCGCAGACGCAGGCGCTGGTCACCGCGCTGCGGCGGCCGGAGGCCCGGGGACGCTGGGGCGAGCTGCAGCTACGCCGGGTGGTCGAGCTGGCCGGGATGAGCGCCCGGTGCGACTTCGACGAGCAGGTCACCGTGGCCACGCCGGACGGCGCGATGCGGCCCGACCTGGTGGTCCGGCTGGCCGGCGGCAAGAACATCGTGGTGGACTCCAAGGTCTCGCTGGCCGCCTACCTGGAGGCCGCCGAGTCGGACGAGGACGGCGTGCGCACGGCCCGGCTGGACGCGCACGCCCGACACCTGCGCGATCACGTGGACCGGCTGGCGGCTAAGGCCTACTGGACGGCGCTGAGCCCGTCACCGGAGTTCGTGATCCTGTTTATCCCAGGCGAGGCCTTCCTGGCCCCGGCGCTGGAACGCGATTCCGGGCTGCTGGAGTACGCGCTTGCCCGCAAGGTGCACATCGCCACCCCCACCACCCTGGTCACGATGCTGCGCACCGCGCAGTACGCCTGGCAGCAGGCGGCGCTGGCCGAGAACGCCCGGGCCGTGTTCGACCTCGGCCGACAGCTCTACGAGCGGATTTCCGGCCTCGGCGGGCACGTGGACCGGCTGGGCCGCGCGCTGGCCAAGGCGGTGTCCACGTACAACCAGACGGTCGGCTCGCTGGAGAGCCGGGTGCTGCCGAGCGCCCGCAAGCTCAGCGAGCTTGGCGTGGTCGATGGGGAGCTCACCGCGCCGGGCGTGATCGAGGAGACGCCCCGGGCCCTGTCCGCGCCCGAACTAGCGCCCGAGTCGGCCACAGCGCCCGGGCTGGATGCGGCCGAGCTGGATGGGGCCCTGATCGACCCGGCTGAGGTCAGCCTGGTGCGTGCCGTTCGATGACGCAGACCCAGGCCCCGGGGCGCAAGGCGCGGGTACAGGGGCCGCCACGTCGCACACGTTCGGGATCCATCACGCTGACCGGCCGCGGCGCGGCAGTGGCGCTGTTCGCCGCCTGCTTCCTCGGCCTGCTGATCGCGGCCTGGACCGGCTGGGACCTGCTCGCCGACGCGATATTCGTGATGGCCTGCGGCCTGGTCGCCTGCTATACGCGGGTCAGCGGGCTGCGCGGCGTGGTGGTGTGCCCGCCGCTGGCCTTCCTGGCCGGGAGCGTGCTGGCCCAGCTGATCACCGCCGCCGATGCCTTCGCGGCCGCGACCGGGATCCTGGTCACGCTTGGTACCGCGGCGCCGTGGCTGTTCACCGGCACAGCGCTGACCATGGCGATCGCGCTCGGCCGTGGCTGGCGGCCCGAGCTCGCGACCGGCATGCTCGCCAACCTGCGCGCGGCGCTGCGGGACAACCGGCCGCGCGGCGACAGACGGGTCGATCGGCGGTAGGCGTGCGGTTAGGCTAGTCAGGGTTCCGTGTCGTCGAGCAGCATCGAGCGGACCAGAGCGACGGCGTTCTGGACGTCGGGAGGTTCGGCGACGGGTAGCGTCTCCGCGTGCTGGCGGGTGAACCTGTCGCTGTCGATGCTCTGCTCGGTGTGATGCGGCGGCCCGGTGCGCAGGACCTCGAGTTCGGCGGCGCCGTCCTGATAGGTGATCACCGAGACGGTCAGGGCGGGGTCCCCGGCCAGCTTAACGGCCAGGTCGCGGAGCCAGCCGGGGATGAGCCCCTCGGTCTGCTCCCGGATCTGAGCGGGCTTTGCGCCGCTGAGAATCGCCTTGCAGATGGTGATCATGCCAGGTTTACCTCCCGTGCCAGGTCGCTGCCGTGCCGGGGTATCCAGCGGTAACTTCCGCCGGTCGCCGTCGCCTCTCACCTGCCCTTTCCTTCCGTCACCGTGCGTTACCAGCGCTGGTCAAGCAGGTGAAGCGCCGGGCCACCACGGCCGCCGCCCCCTACGAGGGTCAGGCAGCCGTTCCCTCCCGGTGACCGGCGCTAAGGGATCAGGCTAGGCACAACCGGCTGACCCGGATAGTCGGGAGAACTCCCTATCGAGGGCGGCGGTGACGATCACTAACCTGGGTCGATGAGTCCGTGCTCGAGCGCGAACAGCGTGGCGCCGGCGCGGGTCGACAGGCCCGTCTTGCGGTACAGCCGCTGGATGTGGTGGTCGCAGGTCTTCGGGGAGATCCCCAGCTGGCGGGCTACCTGCTTGGTCGCCATGCCGCGGGCGATGAGCCCGAGCACCTCACACTCGCGCTCGGACAGCCCGGCGGGCCGGGGTAGGGGTACTGGCCGGCGCGGCTGGCCCGTCGCGGCCAGTACCGCCCGCACCGCCTCGTGCGGGAGCCTGCCCGCCTGCGCCTCCTGGGACAGCTCCTCCGCCGCGGCCTGCGGCGACAGCGCCGGACGGTGCGCCCGCCGCTCCCGCATCGCCTGATAGCAGTCCGCCGCCGCCAGCAGCCAGGCCGCGGCGGGCAGGTCACCGGCCCGGCTGCCGCGGTGGTATCCGGACCCGTCGCACCGCTCGCCGTGGGATCCGGCCAGGCGGGCCAGCGGGCGCAGCGCCGGGCAGGCGTCGAGTACCCGCTCGCTGTGGTAGGCGTGCAACCGCACCTGCTCGTGCTCGTCGCGGGTCAGTGGACCGGGTTTCGCCCACACGCTGACCGGTACCGCGACGCGCCCGATGTCGTGCACGAGCGCCGCCCGGCGCAACGCCACCACCTCGGCGGCGGCGAGCCCGGCCACGCCGGCTGCCCGCTCGGCGAGGTCGGCGACGGCGCGAGAATGACCAGCTGTCCACATGCTCTTCAGGTCGGCGAAGTCCGCGATCGCCGACAGGCAGGCGTCCAGCCGGTCCTCGGTCACCAGGGGCTGCGGGCCTGGTTCGGCGGCCATCGTCTCCGCCCAGATGGAGGGGGCGTCCAGGTCCTTGTACGGCGCGTCCCCCAGGGACAAGAAGACCCCGGCCGCCTCCGGGTCGAGACCCGATCCGGCGCGCCGGGCCAGGGTGCTGCTGGCCAGCGCGATCCCGCCGTACTGGCAGGCCACGTCCGCGTCCTCGGCCACCTGCATCAGCCGTACCGCCAGCGGGACCTGCGTGCCGCGCAGCTCGCCCGGCATGCCGTTGCCGTCCCACCGTTCGTACAGGTGCCGCAGCGCCAGCTGGACCTGCCCGGACAGGCCCATCCGGGCGCCGAGCAGGCGAGCGACGTCGCAGTGGCTGGCCGCCCACTTGCGGAACTCCGCGATGCCGCCAAAGGCCGCTCTCGCCATCATGGCCGCCCGCGCCAGCGGCGCGCTGCCCCGGTGGGCGGTCCGCATCGCGGTGGCGATGAGCTCCAGCCGGGACCCGTGGGCCACCGTCAGCATCCGAGGCCGCGCCGCCATCTCGTCACCGAAGAACCGCGCGTCGATCTCGCTCTCGGCGGTGCACCCGGCGAAGTGCAACAGGCCGGTGTAGAACACGGTGACCTGGTCGTCCTCGGACAGCCCCATCGCCTGGGCCAGCCGCAGGGCGAGCATCGCGGTACGCAGCCCATGCTCCAGCGGCTGGCTCATCGCCAGGTCCGTGGCCAGCGACAGCACCCCAGCGGCTTCAGACAGCCGCAACGGGGGAGCAAGCGGGTTCATGCTCACCTGTTCCAGCGTTCGCGCGGCCCCGGTCAGACTCGCACACGGCGAGCCTGCGGATACCGGCCGTGATTTCGCACCAGTATGGCATCGTGCCGGTGCGGTCCGGGCGCCGTCGGCAGAGTCAGCCCTCCCGGATGGCCCGGCCGGCGGAGCGACTGGCGGAGCGCAGCTCGCGCGGGAGGGCGAACGTCATGTGCTCCTCGACCGCCTCGACCTCTTCCACGTCGCCGAAACCGTGCCCGGCGAGCTTGTCCAGCACCGCGGTCACCAGTTCCTCGGGCACCGAGGCCCCGCTGGTCACGCCGATCGTGGTCACGCCGTCCAGCCAGCGCTCGTCGACCTCCCCGGCGTCATCGATCAGGTGGGCGGCCGGGGCGCCGTAGTCCCTGGCCACTTCGACCAGCCGGACCGAGTTCGATGAGTTCGGCGAGCCCACCACGATCACCAGGTCGGCCTGGGTGGCGATGACCTTGACCGCGGCTTGCCGGTTCTGCGTGGCGTAGCAGATATCGTCGCTCGGCGGGTCGAGCAGCGCCGGGAAGCGCTCGCGCAGCGCGTTGACGGTTTCGACCGTCTCGTCCACCGACAGCGTCGTCTGGGACAGCCAGACCACCCGGGACGGGTCCCTGACCTCGACCTGCGCGGCGCCGTCCGCGCCGTCGATCAGGCGGACCCGGGACGGGGCCTCGCCCGCCGTCCCCACCACTTCCTCGTGCCCCTCGTGGCCCACCAGCAAGATGTCGTAGTCCTTGGCCGCGAACCGCCGCGCCTCGTTGTGCACCTTGGTCACCAGCGGGCAGGTCGCGTCGATGGCGCGCAGCCCCCTGCTCTCCGCGTCGCGGCGGACCTCGGGGGCGATGCCGTGCGCGGAAAACACCACGACCGCGCCGGCGGGCACCTCGTCTACTTCCGACACGAAGACAGCGCCGCGCCGCTCAAGCGTGCTGACGACATGGGTGTTGTGCACGATCTGCCTGCGTACATAAACCGGGGGGCCGAACTTGTCCAGCGCCATCTCGACCGCCTGCACCGCGCGGTCGACCCCGGCGCAATAGCCGCGAGGCTTGGCGAGCAGAACCCGTCGTTCTGTTTGGACTGAGAGCGCCCCGTCTATCCTCGTCACAACTCCAGGGTACGTATGGGATGCAAGGATGCGCCAAGGGGATGCTCTTGACACCGGGAGACCCGTCTTGACCACGCTCATAAGATCGCTCTCCAACTGGTCCGCGACAATCAAGCGGTCTACGCAGAAGACCTCGCCGTAGCAGGGCTGATGCGGACGCGACTGGCCAAGTCGATCTCCGACGCCGGCTGGTCGCAGCTCATGAAGGTAGTCGAAGCGCGGCATTAGCCGCGCTGAAGGAATCCGGTCATCATGGCGGGTTGGACGTCAAGACATGGTAGGTGAGTTGGATGGTATGGCTGGTGATCTGCCCGGAGCCTTAGTCGCACGGGCAGATGTCTCCGAAAGCCACCGCGCGGGATGTTGCGATGCGCAAGGCAGAGGCGCGAAGATTACCCGTCAGGGAACATGCGCTGAGTAACAGCGATGCATTGGCGCCGACAGATGCTGAGTACCTGTCCGGGCGCCCTGTGGTATCCCGTCCTCGAGGGAGAGTGTGACATGCGCGTTCCGCAGGTGAGCGAACGCATCAAGGAAGCCCCGGCCCAGGCACTGCGCGGCGTCTTCGCCGGCATCGGGCAGCTGCTGCTGATAACCGACAAGCTCAGGAACAAGGCCTCGCACCAGGACGTCCCGCGGGCCAGGACGCCCGAGGCGTCGGAAACCGTCACTGACACGACCGTCACCAGCCCGGTCGCCAACGGTGCCGGGACCGCGGCCGAGGCCGCTCCGGCCGAGGCCGCTCCGGCCGAGGCCGCTCCGGCTCCGGCCGGGGCGGTCACCGAGAACGAGACGGTCGCGGCCGAAGCCGCTCCGGCCGAGGCTGCTCCGGCCAAGGCGACCGCGGCCAAGCCGGCCACAACCCGGCGCACCGCCGCCAAGCCGGTGGCGGACAAGCCCGTTACCGCGAAGCCCCCGGCCAAGCCCGCCACGGCGAAGCCGACCACGCCGCGACGCACGGCGGCCAAGGCGGCCGCAGCGGAGGCCGCGGACGCCGCGGGCGAGGCGGCGCCGAAGCCGCCCAAGCGGCAGAGCAGCAGGAACTTCGACAAGACCGGCAACGTGCGGGTGCTCGGCAACGAGTCGGACACCCCCGCGCCGGCGGCCGCCGCCGAGCCGGTGGCCGCCCCGCCGGAGCCGGTGGCCGCCGCGCCGGAGCCGGTAGCGGCCGCGCCGGAGCCGGTAGCGGCCGCGCCGGAGCCGGTAGCGGCCGCTGAGCCCGCGGCCGCCGCGGCACCGCTGCCCAACTACGACGAGCTGTCGGTGGCCTCGCTCCGCGCCCGGTTGCGCAACCTGAATGTCGCGCAGGTCAGGGAGCTCGCGGAGTACGAGCGGGCGCACGCCGCCCGGGCCGACGTGCTCACCATGTTCGAGCGCCGGATCGCCAAGCTGGAGGCAGAGGCCTAGTGCCGCTGGACACGTCGGCCGATTCACCCGTCCCCGTCCGCACGGTGCTGCAGCTGGTCGGCGGGTGGATCAGCCGACTCGGCCGGGTCTGGGTGGAAGGGCAGATCGCCGAGATCGCCGTGCGCGGCGGCGCGGTGTTCCTGACCCTGCGTGACCCGGTCGCGGCCGTGTCCGTGCGGGTCATCTGCTCCCGGCTGGTGTTCGACGCGGCCGACCCGCCACCCGCCGACGGGGCCAGGGTGGTCATCCTGGCCCGGCCGGATTTCAACGCCAACCGGGGCTCGTTCGCCCTGACCGCGCTGGAGATCCGCGCCGTCGGGGTGGGCGAGCTGCTGGCCCGGCTGGAGCGGCTGCGCCGCCAGCTGGCCGCCGAAGGGCTCTTCTCCCCCGAACGAAAGCGGGCCATTCCCTTCCTCCCCGGCGTCATCGGCCTGATCTGCGGACGCGATTCCGCGGCACAGCGCGACGTCCAGCAGAACGCCGGGCGGCGCTGGCCCGCCGTCCGGTTCCGGGTGGAGCAGACGGCGGTGCAGGGGCAGTACGCGGTCGAGGAGATCACCGACGCGTTGCGGCGCCTGGACGAGGACCCCGAGGTCGACGTGATCGTGATCGCCCGGGGCGGCGGCTCGCTCGAGGACCTGCTCCCCTTCTCCGACGAGTCGCTGATCCGGGCCGTGGCGGCGTGCCGGACGCCGGTGGTGAGCGCGATCGGGCACGAGCAGGACTCGCCGCTGCTCGACCTCGTCGCCGACCTGCGCGCGTCCACGCCGACCGACGCGGCCAAGCGGATCGTGCCCGACGTCGCCGAGCAGGCCGCGCTCATCACCCAGCTGCGCGACCGGGCGCGCCGGTGCGTCACCGGCTGGCTGGACCGTGAGACGGCATGGCTGGCGGCGGTCAGGTCCAGGCCCGCGCTGGCCGACCCGGTACGGGAGATCGAGCGCCAGGCCGAGCGGGTGGACGCGCTGCTGCAGCGGGCCCGGATGTCGCTGACCGCCAGCCTGGCCCGGGCCAGCGACGACGTGGCGCACACCCAGGCCCGGCTGCTCGCCTTGTCGCCCGCGTCCACGCTGCGCCGCGGTTACGCGATCGTGCAGCACCGCGACGACGGCGTGGTCCGCGGCGCGGCCGAGGTGAAGCCGGGCGAGCTGCTGACCGTCCGGTTCGCCGAGGATCAGCTCACCGTGCGGGCCGGGGATGACGGTGCCGGCGGATAGGGTTGGGGTCGTGACGGATGGCGCGGACGCTCAGCCCTCGAAAGGGCCTGAGACGCTCAGCTACGAGCAGGCCCGGGACAAGCTCGCCGCGGTGGTCAAGCGCCTGGAGGCCGGCGGCCTGACCCTGGAGCAGTCACTCGAGCTGTGGGAACGCGGTGAGCGGCTGGCGACGGTGTGCGGCGAGTGGCTGGACGGCGCGCGGGCCCGGCTGGCCGCGGCCATGGCCACTCGCGACGACTCCGGCAAGGCGGAAGACGAGCAGACTGCGCCATTTTAAGCTGGCCCCTTCTAAACCACCTTGCCTGTTTGCCCGGTGCTTGGCTGGGCACCCGTTGAGCAGGCAACAGCGAGGTGGGCGCGATGAACCCCGTCGAGAAGGCGATCAGGAAACTAGACGCCACGCAGCAGCGTTACCGGCCCACCGCGTTCGTCCTCGGGGTGGTGAAGAAGTACGGGGACGACAACGGCGGCGCGCTGGCCTCCAACCTCGCCTACTCCGCGTTCGTGTCGATATTCCCGCTGCTGCTCATCCTGACGACGATCCTCGGCCTGGTCGCCTCGGTCAGTCCGTCGGTGCGGACCCAGGTGCTGAACGCGGTGGCCGGGCAGGTCCCGCTGATCGGGAAGACCCTGACCGGCAACGTGCACCAACTCCAGCGCTCAAGCATCATCGGGCTGGTCGTCGGCTTCGTCGTCCTGATCTGGGGGGCAAGTGGCCTGGCCCAGGCCGGGTTGTTCACGATGGCGCAGGTCTGGAACCTGCCCGGCCCCGCCCGGCCCGGGTACGTCCAGCGGCTGGGACGCGCGATGCTCTTCATCGCCCTGCTGGGCGGCGGCGTGATCGTCACGACCGGGCTGGCGAGCCTCAACACCTATGTGCTGAAGGGCTTCTGGGCGGTGATCCTGGCCGGGGTGCTGACGGCGGCCTTCAACGTCGGCATGTACGTCGGGGCCTTCCGTGCGCTGACCCCGAAGGGGGTGCCGACCCGCCGGCTGCTGCCCGGCGCGATCACCGGCGGCATCTGCTGGACGGTGCTGCAGGTCCTCGGCACCTGGCTGGTGCATCACTTCTTGCACAGCGACTCGCTCTACGGCGTGTTCGGCACCGTGCTCGGCCTGCTGGCCTGGATTTACCTCGCGGTACTGATCACCGTGTACTGCGCCGAGATCAACGTGGTCCTGTCGCGGCGGCTGTGGCCCCGGTCCATCGTGCAGCCGCCGCTGACCGAGGCCGACCGGGCCAGCATGGCCCTGCAGGCCCTGCAGAACCAGCGGCGCCCCGAGCAGCACGTCGAGGTGACCTTCGACGACCGGCCGCCAGAAACGGATGCGCCGGCCAGGCCCCCGCAGACCCCAGACGAGGTCGCCCCGCCCGCAAAGGCCCGGGTGCCGGAGCAGCGCCCCGATCCAGACGGCATGAGCAGCCACAAGACGTAGGCGCGGCGGTTAGGTATGAAAGTGGCGTTGTGCACACAAGAATGTGTATAACGCCACTCTCATACGTTCCGGGCCGGGGCGTGTGGGACTTGAGGTGCGGGTGGTGCCGACGATTAGGCGCCGCGGTTAGGCGCCGCGATTGGACCGGCGCGGTTAGGCGCCGCGGTTAGGCGGGGCGGAGGGAGGCGGCTAGCTGGCGCAGTTCGGGCCAGGTGGCGTTGCCGGTGACGACGAGGGTGACGCCGGCCGGGCTGGTGCGGTACATCGAGCGCTGGCCCCGGGCGGGGGTGGCGCTGAGGTTCCAGGCCTGCCCGTTTACCGAGGACGGCGGCAGCACGGTGCCCCCGTTGGTCATCCGCCGGACGAACGCCGCGGGGTTCGCGTTG
>WNGR01006543.1_pt1 | contig 12750 bp, 8 predicted proteins | sample 5407581 | NCBI WGS metagenome assembly WNGR01 (sample SAMN13153383, study PRJNA577476) | soil metagenome | isolation source: 80 cm soil or saprolite under Garry oak tree replicate 2 | place: USA:California | collected 2016-06-15 | reverse complement strand
CATGTGGCTCGGCAGAATATTCAGCTCGGTGCGGTATTTGGCCACAGTGCGCCGCGCGATTGGAATGCCGCGCTGGCTTAGAATTTCGACGATCTCCTGGTCGCTTAAAGGCGCGTTGCCATCCTCGTGTTTCACCAGATCAAGGATTGCTTCTTTTACGCTGGTGTTGCTCATTGACTCGCCGGTGGACGTTTGATAGCCGGGCGTGAAAAAGTACTTCATCTCGAAAATACCCTGCGGCGTGGCCATGTATTTGCCGGACACCGCGCGACTCACCGTGGTCTCATGCACGCCAACCACATCGGCGATTTCCCCCATGGTCATCGGCTTCAGATGCGATGGGCCGTGTTCAAAAAAATCGCGCTGCCGCGAAACGATCTGGTGCGCGATGTTGGAAATGGTTTGCTGGCGCTGGTGGATCGATCGGATCAGGAATTTGCCGCTCCGGATTTTGTCGCGGATGTAGTCTTTGACCTCGTTGCCGTTGTTGTCCTGCGCGATGATGTCTTTGTACGTATTGCTGATCCGTAGATGCGGAATTTGCTCATTGTTTAGGATGATCTGGTAATCGCCGTCCACTTTTTCGACCGTCACGTCGGGTAGCACGTAGTTTTGCGGGGCAGCGGCGAAGACCTGGCCGGGCCGCGGATTCAACCGCGCGATGTTATTGGCGGCCTCTTGCACCTCCTCTACGCTGATGCCCATCCGTCGCGCGATTTCGGGAAAGCGCCGCTTGCCCAAATCTTCCATGTGCTCGGAGACAATTTTGTATTCGATACCGCTTTCTCTTCCTTCACGCTGCAATTGAATCAGCAAACATTCGCGCAAATCGCGCGCGCCCACGCCCGGCGGATAAAAACCCTGAATGAGCGCAAGCATCTTCTCAAAATCTTCCTTCGGAACTCCGGAACTGAGCGCCATTTCTTCCGGTGTGCTCTGGAGAAATCCGTTGTCATCGATGTTGCCAATGATCAGCTCCGCCGTTTTGCGATCGCCGGCGTTGAGCGCGGTCTGGTTCAGTTGCGATACCAGATTTTGTTGAAGGGTTTCCTGGACGGCAATGGAATCGAAAAAGAACTGGCGCTTATCTTGTGCTTCCTGCGAACCCCGAAAGCCTTCGGAGCTGTAGCTGGCCGACTGCGCCATGTAATCGCGCCATTCCTCATCCAGGCTCGCCAGCTTCTCGAATTCCTCCTTGAAATTGTTGTCCGCGGACGGCTCGGCGCCATTGGGGCCGTCGATGCTTTCATCCGGCAGTTCCTCGAGCACAGGGTTTGTCTCCATTTCCTGTTGAACCAGATTGCGCAACTCGAGCAACGGCGTCTGGAGAATGAGAAGACTTTGTTGGAGCTGCGGCGCGAGAATTTGTTGCAGCGCAAGGCTCTGCGACTGTTGCATTCCGTGTCCGGCCACACGCCGAGTTTACCGGCGCAGCGAGCGATAAGCAAGCGATTCAGGCCAGCATTGCTCTAGCCACGCCCCTGTGGGGTGTATCTGCTTAGCGTTTCATCAGGCTCCCCAGTGAAAATAGCCCAGCCTTTTTTAAGACTGGGTCATGTCTCATCCTTTTCGACACCAAAACCCAGCGTTAAAACGCTGGGCTAATATCAAAGTGCCAACACGAGGCCAAACACGCACACGGAGCGCGTAAAACGTGGTGCACAGCGTGTCGTCACACTCCCGCCATGTCCCATTTCTCGATCGTTTCCTGGATCAGTCGGGCGATCTTGTCATTGACTTTTGTGAAATAGGTCTTCGCTTTTTCCAGATCGAATTTCGGATAACCCTGTCCTTCCCTGTAGAGCATGATCGTCGATGGGAAGGGATACGCACTCCACGTGTTGGGCGGCGGAAGCGCAGTCGCCATTTGAGGACTGTAATGCTCTCTCTGAACGAGAGCGGGATCGATTGCCATTACGTATGCGGTCTCATTTTCCGCTCCGTGGCCGCCATCTTCGCCGAACACATCCAGCGTCACATCGCTGCAGTAAGACCACCAGTTTACGACTAGAATCCTGGTGCCTGTTTCGCGCCCGACTTCCTGTGCGAGCGCGCTCAGAACCGCGGTTTGCCCGCCGCCATGGCCATTTAGCAGGATAATGTTTTTGAATTTATTCTTCGCCAGACCGGCAAGGACAGCGCGAACATAACCGCGAAAAGCATCCTCTGAAATGGTGAAGCTGCCCGGGTACGCATCCAGAATTCCAGTGAATCCGTAGGGAACCGCCGGGGCGACCATCGCGTTGACGCGCGGTGCGATTTCGCGCGCCATGGCCACAGATGCGAGGATGTCCGTGCCGTTGGGCGCGACGCCGTGTGGCTCAAGCGTGCCAAGCGGCAACAGGACCGTCTGGATTTTCGCCGGAACCCATTCGCGAAATTCGATCCAGTTGATACGCTCCATTTCACAGGTGCTCGGCGCGTTCTTCTTGGTGGTACTCATCGAGGCAGATTAGCAGCAGCACGCGCGTCCTGCTGCTGTTTTTCTAAATCGCCGGTCGCTCCTTCGTCGTTCGAGCATTCAGGCTTCGTCATTTTCCCGCGATCTCGTGATTGAATATTGATCGCAAGCTGGATGCATACGCTACATCTTTCCATCTACCATCATCCAACCTATAGGCCCGTCGAATGCCACGATTTCTTCGAATAGATTTGCTGAGGAACTACGCGGAATAGTTATGAGATCGGCTTGAAATGCGGGCCGAATCCGGCCGAGCGCGTTCTCTTGATGCAGCGCTCGCGCAGCATTCACCGTGACCATTTCGAGGAGCTTATCGGGCGAAAGCCCCGGCTCGCTGCGCTGAAACGCGCGCATCTCGGCGAATAAACTCAGGCTCTGGTTACTGGCGAGGCTATCGGTTCCGAGGCAAATGTTGAATCCAAGCGCGCATAATTTCTCGAAGGGAAACCGGCTGTGCGCAAAATAACCGTGGCTGCGGGGCGAATGCACCACATGAAATTTTCTCTTTGATGTTTCGAGCAATTCGAAATCGCTTTCCGCCAATTCGTTTAGATGCGCGACGATCCATTCCGGGTCGTTCTGAATGGCCATCTTTTCATTCTGAGCGGAGCGGAGCGCAGTCGAGGAATCTCTCACTGTTTTTAAAAAGTGACCGAGCGGTGTTTGATCACCGCAATCACTCATTGGCCGCCCGATGTTTTTCATAAAGTCATAGAGCGGACCCGATCCATCGCGAAACATCGCCATCTCCTCGCGCGATTCCGCCAAGTGTGTCGTCAGCAAGATTTTCTCGCGCTGCGCGATTTCTTCGCAGCGCCGGTACAAATCCCTGGAAGCCGTAAACAGCGCGTGTGGGGCGAGTCCCATTCCTCCTCCTGAATTTCGCGCGCGTTTCAGCGCGCCAGTTGCAAGATCGACAAGTTCATTTGCGCGCTCCGGCGAACGCACGTCGATCAGCTCCGCAAACCACCAGGTCCGAATTGGCGGATCAATCTGCGCAATCAATTCCGGAAACGCGGTAAGATTTGCGATGGTCGTCGTCCCAAGTCTCTTCGCCTCAGAGAAACCTTCCGTGATCGATGCTAGGTAATCTTGCGCGGATAGCTTCGCCTTTTCCGCGTTGATTGCCCGAATCCAATCCGCAAAAGATTTTGGCGGCGGGATTTTGCCGCGCAAACAAGTATAATCGAGATGGCAATGCGCGTTGATCAGGCCCGGCAGGAGCACTTGCTCGCCAAGATCGAAAACTTCGCCGGAGTTGTGCGCTCTGAGTTCATTGAAACTGCCTACATCGACGATCCTGCTTCCTTCAACCGCAACTGCGCCGTTCTCAATCGGCGGGCCATCCATTGTTACGACTGCGCGCGCGCGAATGATCATTTCTCTCCTGTATCGGCGTCTACGAGCGTCGCAAACATCGACAAGAATAATGCGACGCTCACAGAGCGCCGCTACGGTTCGTCCTTGCCTTTCACCACCTTGCGGCATTCCGCCACAAGCAGATTGCATGGCTCCTGGCACAGCAGCGGAATTGTCGCTGTCGCCGGGGTCGCTGACCCCGGCCCGCCCAGCGCTTTGATCTGATCGCAGGCAGGATCAAATTTTTCCAGCGGCAGCTTTGCCGACGGAATCGTGCCGAGTTGATCGCGGCGCCACAAGATTGTCCGCAAACAGCCGCCATCTGAACGGCAAAAATCTCCCACAACATTATCGATTTGATCATCCGAAATTTTTGCCGCGACGCGGTACATCCCTGATTGTCGATCCAATGTTTCGCGCAGCGGAGTCGTGTGCAGTTGGCCAGTTTTCCAGGCGAGAAAAACGGCTAACCTGCCAGGATAAAAATAATCGAGAGCGCGCTGCAATTCCTCCAGCCTTGCCAGTTCCAAGCGCCAGCCATGAGCAAGATTTGGCGCTGTTTTGAGCGGACGATAATTGCCGCTGTCATCAAACTTGCTCAGCTCGATCGCATCTTCGGCACTTTGAAACGTCTTCAACTTCTTCCGGGTTTCATCGCCACAATGCGATAAAACAAAACCGCCGTTTATTTTTCGGACCAGAATTTGGCCAAAATGGAAGCGATCAGCCAGCTCAGCTTCGAGGAGTCGCTGGATGGAATCTGCCATTGCGCCGATCAGTTGGTGGAGCGCGACCTGAGCCTGTCCTGAGCGGAGTCGAAGCAGGGGCGCCGTGCTAATGAAGGCAATGCGCGATGAGTCCGCCCGCGCGCTCGAGGAATTGTCGATCTTCGTCGCTAAAGGCGTTCAATTGATCGCTCTCCACATCCAACATTCCGAGGACGTGCCGATGCTCATTCCTCATCGGGACGACGATCTCTGAGCGCGTAGTGTGGAACGTGGGCAGATAGCGCGGATCGTGGTGGACATCGCCGACGATGATCGGTTTCCCGGACTCCAGCGCCGCGCCGCATAGCCCCTGCGTGATAGGAAAACGCGCATAGGTCGGCGGCTCGCTGCCCGTGCCCGCGAGAATTACGAATTCGTCTTTGACGATTTTGTAAACCGCGACCCATCGATAATCGCGCGCCGCGCGAATCATCTCTGCGAGTTGCTTCATCCGCTTTCTGGTGCACCCGCCAGCCAGCGCGAATGCGCCGATCTCCTGCAGCTTCTTACACGTCGTTTCCTTCATTCGCGGGAGAGCAATCTCGTGCAAAAGAAAACAAGCGCGAGCGAGATTTCAACTTTTTGCGATAAATTTTGCCCCACGATCAGGGTACGCTTCGGAATCAAATTTGGCTGCCTGTTCGATAATGATGTCGGCGAAGCCCGGATCGGTGCCAATGGACGGGGCATAGAATAACGAGCGGCCATCGGTCTTGTACGGATTCCGTCGGAAAATCTCTTTGCCCGCCGCAGTTGAAGTGCTTGCCGATTTTTCATCCGTGATTCCAAGCAAGACCGGAATGTCCTGGTAACTGTGAAGTCCGTCGGAAATGAAAAACGGAACCACGACGACGTTCGGGGTCTTCGTTAATTTCCGCCAATCGGACACCAGTGGAGGTTCTTCCATGTAAACGTTCAGGACGGCCGCATATTTTCCGAGCGTGCGGATTTTTTCCGCTTCACGTTTTGCCGCCACCGCGCTGTTTTCATTCAAATCCGTGCCGTGCGCAACAATCAGCAGGCTGGTTTCGGCGGGATCGACATCGGGCGCGACCTCGCGAGCGCGTTTCAGCAGCGATTGAGTCATTGCGGGATGATTCCCAACCGGGTCGCAGTATTTCCAGTCCTGGCCGTTCGATCGCTTTGTGATCCGGCCATTCAGTTCGAGCTCGCGGGGGACCACTGTCTGAGTGAAGTAGCCTTCGCTGATAAAATTCGGCACCACGTAAACCTTCTGAATCGATTCTGGATCGAACAAGAAGAGCGCGTCCCGCAAGCTTGGCTCCTCTTTCCAAAATGCGCAGCCGACCTCGGCGAAAACGTTTCGACGCCGGATTTCCGCCGCGTGCGCAAGCGTCGGCGCACTCGAATCCGGATTCACGGTCGAGCCGTGAGCGACGATGAGAAGTGCGCTGTCGTCGGATCTCACAGAAGAAACGTTCAACAGCCTGCCCTGAGCGCAAGTCGAATGGGTCCAACACCGCAATTGAGGAGGACGTGATGGCTTGAAATTCAACGCCAGACTCGATCGCTGAGAAACCCAGTCGAACAGGTTTCTTAGAATCTCTTCTTGAGCTGGACGTACCAGAACCGGCCTTTAATCGTGGCAAGCGATTCGTCGTAGTTGTTCTCAGACGCCCCGGCTACAAACGGCGGATCTTCATCGAACACGTTCTGCATCCCAAGAGAAATCGTGGTGTTATTCAACCAAGCGCGCCAGCCACAGGGGTTGTACTCAGCAGTGGAGACGGGAATCACGTTTTTCTCATTGCCGTCCTTCAGCTTTACCTTTTCACCGCCATCCTTGGCAAAGCCAGGCACTTCGACCTGCGCGGGTGGCGGCAAGTTGAACGTGTAGGAGGCGATCAAGTCGAGCGTAGTCCACTCGGCCACTTTCCGCGCGCGCTGAGGAAAAAAAGCGGCGTTATTCCCCGGCCCGCCAGTTCTAGGCATATTTACTTTCGGCGATTCTGTGAGACTGACATTGTCGTCCTCGTATTGGCCAATCCAGTGGACCACCGCGCCAATATCAAGACCCTGCATCCACGTGTCAGCCGGGCCATCGTAGAACGCACTGACAAGGAAACGATCGCGTGGCAGCGAGCCTGTCAAAACACCAATGACAGAAAACTGACCCGCGATACTAAAGGGTTTACTGTTGGGGCTAATCTGCAGCCTGGCCCGGGCCAAGTGGGTACCGTTGACGGTCCAGGTAAGTCTGCCAAAATCGCCGTGACCGAAAATCCCAGAATCGAGAATATAGATCGCCTCGTAGTCCAGACCTTCGAACACGGCACCAGAGAGGTTGAAGCTGGGATTGATAACTAGCAAGATTGCGCCAGTCGTTGGATCACGGACTACATCCTGAGGAAAGATATTTTCATGCTCGAGAATAAATTGTGGCCCAGGGATTGTCGGAATCTGTCGAAGGTCGATATGCCACCAGTCGGCGCTCAGAGTAAGACCTTTGATCCATTTCGGGCTGTAAACAGCTCCGTAGGACCATTCATAAGCGGTCTCATTTGTTAAATGGAAATTCCCCGTGGTGATCACCACGACCTCCCCATTAGGTGTCAGTCCCTTTGGATCGTGGACTTGGCCGATGCCTTGTGATCCTGCCGGCGAGAGCTCACCTAGTGTCGGAGCATGGAAAGCTTCAGTGTAACTGCCACGTAATGTCAGGGCGCCGATCCACTTGGGGTCAAGCGGCTGCAAACGGACGGAGAACTTCGGCCTCTGCGTATTAAACTGGGTGTGACCCGTAGGAATGACAGTAATGCCTGGAACCTGAGCCGAGTTCTGACTATACCACTCCTCGCGTTCGGCGAGATCGAACTCGAGACTGTAAAAGCCCGGGAAATTCCAGCTCGGGCTGGTGACAGGAATACGCACTTCCTGATAGGTTGCCCAAACATCCCGGTTCAACTTTTGAGTTTGCAAATCTGGGAAGCCAATTGTGTTAAACGTCGTGTTGAGCGAGTCAGGATCGGTCCTCCACCGCTCCCCATGGTACTCGACGCCAAGCGCAAACGAGACCGGACCGGCGGGAAGATCAAACAAATCGCCGTTGATGGTGAGATAGCCCAAAGGCAACTCGAACTGGGCGGAGACATGCACGGCAACATAGACTCTCTGTCTCGCCGCCTGGGTATTGCGACCGAAAATCCCCAAGAACGGATTAAATGCCGTGGCCGGGTTCGTATCCAGAAGAGCTTCTCGCAATCCCGGCTGGCTAACGGCGTTTTGTAAGACATTTTCCTCCTCGTCCAGTGAATAACGGAAACCGGCTTCCCAGTTCCACCTCTTGAAATAATCGCCAAATTCTCCCAACTGACCGCGAAGTCCGGCGTCGAACAGATAATCATGGGTGGTAAAGTCATTAATTCTGTTACCGGTGTCACCGATGGCACGAAAACGCACCCCACTGGTCACAGGGATTCCGGCAAAAGGCGTGCCTGGCGGCAAAGTGGCGTCGGCGACCGTGAACGGATTAAACGGGTTTTGTAGTGGTACGCTCATCCCGGATAGACTGAAGTTACCCCCTAATGCATTGTGGAACGGATCGGGCAAAAACGGCGTCGGGGCCGATTGTGCATCAAAAAATGAGCGGGTGTACTTAAAATCCGCAAACAGCACCAGGTATTTGTCGCAAATATCGCGGGTGAACGAGCCATAGAAGGTTTGGCGATTACTCGCTGGAATCGACGGTGTCAGAGCCGAGAAGTTATAGAAGAAGTAGTCGCCACCTCCCTTATACTGGATAGGGCCGGTCTCTGGCAACCCAGTAACTGGATTTATACCTGGGGGCCCTGGATATGCATTGGGAGCAATCACAAAGGGGTTCTTATAAAATGGAGAAGTTTGCACGTTTGGAGCTGAGTGCGGCGGCGGAGAGTTCGCGCTGAAAAACAATTTTGGGATCAAGCGGAAACCTATAAGATCTCCAATGTGGCCAGGGGAGTTCTCGCTGCGAGTATCGAACCCTCCCCGGGGTATTTGAAAGGCGTTAGCGGACAAGTCGCGGTCACGACTGTAGATGGCGGTCCGATCATAGAAGTCGGCAACGATCACGATATCGGTCTTGTCATCACCCGTGCCGGCTTTGATCCATCCCTCCATCTCGCGCGCATCGTTGGACGAACCGAGGTTTGTGTTCCCGATGCTGCCGCCGATCTCGAGACCGCGGAATTTGTGTACCAAAAAGATGTTGAATACACCGGCCACTGCGTCGGTGCCGTAAAGAGCCGAGGCGCCGTCCTTCAGGATATCGATGTGATCGATCAGCCGGAAGGGAATTAGGCTAATGTCTGCGCCAGCGATTCCATTCCCCGTTGCTGGGGTTATATCCAGCGCATGCGCGGCGACACGCTTTCCATCGACGAGGACCAGGGTTTCTTTCGCTTGCAAGCCGCGCAGATTCGGTGCGACACTTCCATCACCGCCATTGGCGATGTTCTGGTTCATGGTCGAACCTGCCTCTTGAGGCAGCTTGACAAGCAAATCGGTCGCGTTGCGGACGCCTAATTTCTCCATGTCTTCGGGCCGATAGGTATCAACTGGATTCGGGCCCACTTCTTCTGCGGTTGGAATGTTTGAACCGGTCACGATAACTTCCACTACAGTAGCGACACCCCGGTCAGCCTCCCGAGGCGTGGACGCAGCCTCCTGGCCGAATGTAGCGGACACCAGAAGCAACGAAATTCCCACTGTGCTCCATCCGGTACCCCAGATCAGTGGCCGCTTGATGACAAGCTCCTTTCGCTAATCTCCGTGGTTTAGCAAACTGCCCGACAAATAACAAGTCTCCTTTGTAAGCGCGCTTAGGCGTCTGCCTTGAGCGCAAGTCGAATGGGTCCAACACCGCAATTGAGTGCAGACGTGGCGGCTTGGAATTTAACGCCGAACTCGACCGCTGAGAAACCTAGTCGAACAGGTTTCTTAGAATCTTTTCTTTAGCTGAACGTACCAGAAGCGGCCTTTGATCGTGGCAAGCGATTCGTCGTAACCGTTCTCAAAGGAGGCAGCCACGAAGGGCGGATCCGCATCGAACACGTTCTGCATTCCAAGGGTTATCGTCGTCCCATTCAACCAGGCGCGCCAGCCACAGGGGTTGTACTCAGCAGTGGAGACGGGAATCACGTTTTTCTCCTTGGCGTCCTTCAGCTTTACCTTTTTACCGCCATCCTTGGCAAAGCCGGGCACTTCGACCTGCGCGGGTGGCGGCAGATTGAACGTGTAGGACGCGATCAGGTCGAGCGTAGTCCACGCGGACACTTTGCGCGCGCGTTCGGGAAATGGACCACTCCTTGGATCCTGGAGCTTTGTCGATCCTGTCAGAGTGACATTGTCGTCCTCGTATTGGCCAATCCAGTGGACCACCGCACCAATATCGAAACCCTGCATCCATGTATCAGCCGGGCCGTCGTAAAACAGACTGAAATTGGCCCGATTCCATGGCAGCGAACTGGTCAGGCTGAATCCCCGCGGTAGGAATTCACCGGCGATACCAAATCGTTTGGTGTCGGGGTTAACTTGGAGCTCAGCCCGGGACAACCAGGTGGCGTTGACCGTGAATGTCAGCCGGCCCAAATCGCCGTGACCGAATATCCCAGAATCCAGAAGATAGATCGCTTCGTAGTCGAGACCTTCGAAAATGGCGCCAGAAAGGTTGTCGTTAGGATCGATGACCAGCGTAACTGCGCCCCGGTCTGGTTGACCATTCTGGAGAGGCGGGGTACCAGGTGGCGGAGGCGTCCTAAATACCAAGCCGGGAAGATCGGCCTCGATAATGAATTGCGCGCCGAGAGACGAGATGAGCGATCGCAGATCAATATGCCACCAATCGGCGCTCATCGTCAGGCCCTTGATCCATTTCGGGCTGTAAACAATCCCGTAAGACCATTCATAGGCGACCTCCGGTTGCAGCAGGGGATTTCCGGTAACGCGTTCCTCGACCGTGTTCACGGTCAACGTCTCGGTCAATCTCGAAAATGGATCGGCCACCTGTGGGAAGTTCTGCGTGCCCGCAGGCGTCATCTCGAATAGCGTTGGCGCATGGAACGCTTCGGTGTAGCTGCCACGCAAGGTAAGGGCGCCGATATACTTCGGGTCAATCGGCTGCCAGCGCACAGAGACCTTCGGCCTCTGCCCGTTATACTGGGAGCTGGTCGCCGGCTGGTGTGGAGTTAGAACTGTAGAGGTGTTCTGACTGTACCATTCCTCCCGCTCGGCGAAGTCAACTTCGAAGCTATAGAAGCCGGGGAAGTTCCAAGTAGGGCTGGTGAAGGGAACCCGCACCTCCTGGTAGATTGACCAGACATCCCGATTCACCCGGAAGCCTTGCCCATTGCCTGAGCCAATCGATTGAAACGTGGAATTGAGTGAGTCGCGATCGCGCGTCATTCTCTCACCACGGTACTCATCGCCGATCGCAAATGCGACCGGACCGGCTGGAAGATTAAACAAATCCCCGTTGATGGTTGCATAACCTAGTGGCAACTCGAATTGGCCGCTATTTTGCAGGTTGACGTAAACTCTCGATCTGGCCGCCCGAGTGTTGTGGGCCGTGAAATTGAGGAAAGGATCAAACGCCGTGGCCGGATTCGTATCCATGAGAGCATCCCGCAGCCCAGGCTGGCTGGCATCGCCAATGGACAAGTCCTGTCCCTCGTTCCGAGAGTAACGAAAACCGGCTTCCCAGTTCCAAGTCTTAAAATAGTCGCCAAATTCTCCCATCTCACCCTTGAGCCCGACGTCAAAGAGACTATCCCAGTAGGTGAACTTTTCATGTCTGGGACCGGTATCGTTAATGCCGCGAGAGAAAACCCTCGTAGTCACGGGGACTGGGACTCCGTTAATAACCAAAGTCTCATCCGCGACGGTGAACGGATTAAAGGGATTCGAGATTGGCACGCTGATGGCGAAGGCAGGGCTAAGCCCAACGTTAGTGCCTGGAATCTTGAATGGATCGGGTATAAACGGCACAGCTGCAAGGCCCGCATCAAAAAATGAGCGGACATATTTAAAGTCGGCAAACAGCACCAGATATTTGTCACACAGATCGCGCGTGAATGAGCCATAGAAACTCTGACGGTCTGCCGGAGGAAGCGCGGGCGTTATAGCCGCGAAGTTATAGAAGAAGTAGTCGCCACCACCCTTAACATCCGGATATCGGCCGAGTACAGGCGGCGTGTTATTAGCCGCGTTGGGACCGAAGGCAATACCGGGGCGTTTATAAAATGGAGAAGTTTGCGCGTTCGGAGCTGAATGTGGCAGCGGAGTGTTCACGCCAAACTGCGGAAGACCTCCGGGGCCGAAAAACATTTTCGGGAGCAAGCGGAACATTCGAACGCGGCCAGGTTCAGTCGGGATGCGAGCATCGATGCCACCCCAGGGTGCTTGAAAGGCGTTACTGGAAATGTCCCGGTCACGGCTGAAGAGGCCGCCGGTACGCTGCCAGAAGTCGGCAATGACCACAATGTCGGTCGTGTCATCTCCCGTGCCAGCTTTTAGCCATGCCTCCCACTCGCCCATATCGTTGGAGGCTCCCAGGTTTGTGTTCCCGTAACTGCCCCCGATCTCCAGACCACGGAATTTGTGGATCAAAAAGAAGTTGACCACGCCAGCAATGGCGTCGGAGCCATATACAGCCGACGCGCCATCCTTCAGGATGTCGATGTGGTCAATCATTACGAAGGGAAGGAGGTTGACATCCCCTGGCTGGCCCCGGCGACGCCCAACGAACCAAAGGCAACACGTTTCCCATCGACAAGCACCAAGGTTTCCTTGGGCAAGAAGCCGCGCAGGTTGAATTGGACAGTACCGTCCCCGCCATTGGCGATGTTCATGTTGACAGTCCCGCCCGCCTCCTGCGGCAAAAAAGTTGTCAGGTCCGTTGCATTGCGGATGCCCAGTTTTTCGAGGTCTCCCGGACGATACGTATCCACTGGATTGGGGCCCGTCTCTTCCGCTGTCGGAATGTTCGAGCCGGTCACGATGACCGCCACTACTGTAGCGACACGCCGGTCAGCCTCCCGAGATGTGGACACAGTCTGCTGGCCAAATGAGATCGAGGCCAAAAGCAAAGGAATTCCCACTATGCCCAGCCAGGCGTACCAAATGCATGATTGGTTGGCCATGACGACTTCCTTCTGCAAATTTTCC
>WNGR01019135.1_pt1 | contig 12752 bp, 14 predicted proteins | sample 5407581 | NCBI WGS metagenome assembly WNGR01 (sample SAMN13153383, study PRJNA577476) | soil metagenome | isolation source: 80 cm soil or saprolite under Garry oak tree replicate 2 | place: USA:California | collected 2016-06-15 | reverse complement strand
CGGGTGTTGCCGTAGCCCCACTTCCCAAATGAGAAGCAGCTCTTGTGCAGACAGACCATGCATTGTCGTTTAGACCGCTGGAGTAGTAAAGGTCGGCTCACTCGGCTCAGGTACTTCGAGGTCAAGCTCCCAGCCCTCGTTCTCCAACTTGACGTGCTGGATAGCGACGGCATTTGCATTGGCATCGAGGTCAGGCAGAGACTGCCACTCTGAGACCCAGCAGCGATACACCTTGTAGGCGATAGCCAGCTGACCAGCCTCGTTGTAGACCTCGATAATCATATCCTTGCGAAAATCTTTGAGCGAGACTTCGAGACCCAGCCCGGCCTTGAAGTCCCAGACTTTGTTCGCCCACTTTTCAAACTCGGTATCGTGGGTCACGCCTCGCTCCAGCATAATGGCATCGTACTCAGTGCGCCCAGGTGATTTGCGGGTGCTGCTCGGATCACCGCCCTCACGGTGCTTTACCACCTCAGTAGTCCGCTTGAGAGCGCCGACCTTGCTGATACCAGCGACGTAACGCCCATCCCACTTGACACGGAATTTGAAGTTCTTGTACGGATCGAACCGTTGTGCATTGACGGTGAACTCTGCCATAGTATTTGCTCTCCTTAATAGGGCGCGATCAATCTGGCCCCTACACTGCGATCTGACCAGCAATCTGCTGCAGCTTAATCACCACAAACTCGGCTGGCTTAAGCGGCGCAAAGCCGACCACAATATTGACGATACCGAGGTTGATGTCGTTCTGGGTGGTGGTCTCCTTGTCACACTTGACAAAGTAGGCGTCTCGTGGGGACTGACCCTGGAACGCACCTTGACGGAAGAGGTTCTGCATGAACGCTCCCACGTTCAGACGTATCTGTGCCCACAGCGGCTCATCATTCGGCTCAAAGACAACCCATTGCGTGCCTCGATAGAGACTTTCTTCGATGTAGAGGGCGGTGCGGCGCACGGGGATGTACTTCCACTCTGAGGAAAGATTATCATTGCCCTGGAGTGTACGTGAACCCCAAACGACACGGCCAGCAGCAGGAAAAGTACGCAGGCAGTTGATGCCCCGTTGATTCAACTCGCCATTTTCGAGATCAGTCAGTTTCACGCTCAGTTGTGGTACGCCCACCAGGGTCGCATCTAGTCCTGCAGGTGCCTTCCACACTCCACGCTGTGTATCGGTACGCGCAAAAATGCCTGCTACAACACCGCAGGGAACATACTCTTCTATCAGGTTATTATGGAGAGGGTTCGGCTGCTTGAGAAGTGGGAAGAAAATCGCCGCATTCTTAGCAGAATCGCTTCCGATATTGGCCACAATAGCTGCAGTCCCGTCTTGCGCCGTCTTTACGTCTGTCCAACCCCGTTGTGGGTCCACAAGCAGCATCGCACGTCGATCCAGGCAGTATTGCACAGCCACGGCAAGCACGTCTGTCGATACATCGCCATCATCATATGGTGGAATGCAAAGTATGTTGAAAAGATCAGCATCATCCAGTGCATTAATGCCCTGTTTGGGTGGAGCTGTCGTAAACAGATCTGCAGTCAATGGCCCACCATCAGCACCTGCCCGCGTAACAACAACAACAGGACTAGGTTGGCCGTTAACTTTCGGTGTCTCGCTCGGTCGCACGCCGGGTACGTCCCATGGATTGTTTGGATCAGTAATAGGGGTTTTTAGTTTCACACTTACGAGTTGTGAATTGTCCTGTAGCACACGCGGGATATAGCGAGGGCTCGTATTATCAATGGAGACGTTGAGAAAATTTTCGAGGTTGACAGCTTGCTTTGCTATAGGATCTGTTGCCTTCGTTGTAGGGTCTGCCTCAAAAATGGTGAGATTGAAGAGCTTCGTGTCACTTGTATCCTTGGTATCATAATCTACCACTGCCCTCAGATTGTCACCCCACTTACCTTTGCTGGCAGCGACAAGGGTAAGTTTATCATTGGGTGCTGCTGCCCCTGTAAGCAGATCAATCTCGGCTGCCGCAGCAGTTGTACCTGCCGTTTGGATGAGACGTACAATGATGGCCTGGCTGCCGCCATTGAGGAAGAAGTCCCGCACAGCATTGCCCAATTTGCTGAATTCCCACACACCACCAAAGATGCGCTCAAAGTCGCCAAAGCTAGTGATGGTCACTGCCTTGTTATCCGCTCCACGCTGAGCTGCGCCGATAAATGCGGTGATCGAGGTAGCAACCCCGGTAATGGTATGCACACCACTAGGAATCTCCTGGATATAAACGCCCGGAAAGGTCAGGTTGGCTGGCATGAGCAATCCTCCGTTCTCAAGTTCACCATCTCAATGGTGTTGCAGTATTACTTTTTCTACACCTGGATTTGACCAGCTATCTGCTGCAGTTGAATCACCACAAACTCCGCTGGCTTGAGTGGCGCAAAGCCGACGACGATATTGACAATACCCAGATTGATGTCATTCTGGGTGGTAGTCTCCTTATCGCACTTGACAAAGTAAGCATCTCGTGGTGTCTTGCCCTGGAACGCGCCCTGGCGGAACAGGTTCTGCATGAACGCCCCCACATTCAGACGTATCTGCGCCCACAGCGGCTCATCGTTTGGTTCAAAGACAACCCATTGCGTGCCTCGGAAAAGACTTTCTTCGATGTAGAGGGCCGTCCTACGCACAGGGATGTACTTCCACTCCGAGGCAAGGCGATCAGCTCCCTGTAGTGTACGCGCACCCCAAACAACATGCCCGGCAGCAGGAAAAGTACGCAGACAGTTGATACCCAGTTGATTCAACTCGCCATTTTCGGCGTCAGTCAGCTTCACCCTCAGTTGTTGCACTCCTACCAAGCTCGCGTCCAAACCTGCAGGTGCTTTCCACACTCCACGCTGCGTATCAGTACGGGCAAAAATTCCGGCGATGGCACCACAAGGAACAAACTCTTCTATCTGATTGTCTTTGAGAGGGTTAGATTCCTGGAAACGCGGAAAGAACAGTGCGGCGTTCTTACTGCGGGTTAATATCCTGTCGAAATTATTCTTGGCGATGTCCTTGCTTATCCAGGGACTCGGCGGATCTACGAGCAGTATGGCGCGACATTATTAGTGTCCAAGGGGGGTGGAATACAGAGGATGTTGAAGAGATCGACTATTGATAAGGTAAAGAGACCTTGTTTATTGGTCTCTTTACCTTGCCCTATGAAATCGCCTATTTTCAGCTCTAAGCCATCATTACCATCCAGAGCAGCTTTTGCTGTTTGCACCGGCGCATTAATTTGGTCTAGTGCAGTCTTAGCGTTGTCCCTGCTGGTCTTCGCATCATCCACTGCTTTCTGTGCCGCTGGAATGCCTGGATCGTTCGGATCCTTTCTTTTAAGGTCATCAAGCGTCTTCTGTGCAGTGTTTAACGTGCTCTGTGCATTGGCGAGTTTCTTTTTAGCATCTGGAAGTAGTGGCGCCGCTGTGTTCTCAGCAGTGGTTACGGTATCAAAAGTAGGATCAGTAGTGGGTATGGCAGGAGGAGGAGGTGTAGCAGTATCTAAATTAAGACCAGCCCAACGTACCAGACTTGACTCTGCTTTCAATATATTATCAATTCGTCGAGGACTGCTCTTCACGGACAGGCTCTGGAACCTCTCTACACGACCACCAGGACTGATATCACTCACTGTGAGATCGAAGATATCCCCTTTGCCAGTCAACCCCAGGCTTTTAGCGACCTCATCTGAGGTACCAGGTCGGACGGTAGCCCGCAGATCTCGTCCCCATGTTCCTTCGTAGGCTGCCTCCAACACGATGTCACCCAGAGTGAGCGTTGTCTTGGGCTTTGCAACACCAGCAGTCTTATCTTCATGGTAAAGCCGCACAATGATCGCCTGGCTGCCACCATTCAAGAAGAAGTCCCGCACCGCGAAGCCAAGCGTACTCCCTTCCCACAAACCACCATAGATGCGCTCAAAGTCGGCAAAGCTGTTGATTGTGACTGCCCTGTCGGTTGCGATCGGCTCTTGGTCTGTCGGCCCGCGCCTCGCACGACCGATGAATGCAGTGATCGAGGTGGCGACCCCGGTGATGGTGCGGACACCACTGGGAATCTCCTCGATATAAACCCCAGGAAAGGTCAGGTTGGCTGGCATGAGAAATCCTCCGTTCTCAAGATTAACACGCTCGATTGTGTCCTAGATAGTAATTGGATAAGGTTATGATTGACTTTCGTCACCCTCCTGGTGTATCAGGAGCAGTAGGTGCAGATTCCCCACTGTTCAACAGGCAGTTTTTGACAAACGCCCGCAGGTTCGGACCTCCTTGCACGTAAGCCTCGCGGCCGCTGGCAATGTGGCGAATGTAGCAGCGCGTTACCGATGCTTTCGCGTCTATTGAGATACGTAGAAGAAAACTACCATTGTTGAGATGCACTTTTTCTCCCGTCGCAACGTTCACCACGCATAACTGTGTGGCATTCGTTTGTAGGTCAGGCCAGCACCAGACGATGACGGAGAGCTCTTCATTCTCTATCATGTCTTTGCCTGAATAGGGCGAGATGCTTTGCGAACAAGGTGACAAGATGGACCATTTCCTTAACCTTAGCCTTCCTGTACGTTCTCCACTGGCCTCTAACGAACTGTATCATGAAGGGCTAAATTTTTGCTGAACTTTGACTAAATTTTTGCTTCATTATCAAAGGACGAATCGCTTTTGAGCATCATCTGATATAGATGCACTGTTTCAGGCAATGGCTGCACTGCCAGTTCCTCACGGAGGATGCGTTCGCAGCGTTGATACTGCTGTAAGGCCTCGCTGCGTCGGCCCTGAGCAGCGTAGATCTGAATGAGTTGTCGATAGGCCAGTTCATCGCAGTGGTCCTCCTTGAGTGCTGCAGTGGCCCATTTCTCGGCATCTTCATAACTTTTAACCTTCAGATAGTGGTCGGTAAGTGTTCTACACATGTCAATGTAGACCCGGCTCAAGTACTCCCGCTGAAGAAATGACCAGTCGGCATATTTATCCTCCAGTAAGTAGGGACCGGTGTACAGATGGCAGGCCTTCTCATAGAGAGCTGCTCTCTCCTCGCTTATCTGCCGTCCCGACTGATAATAGTACAAAAACTGATCTACATCGGTGTGGATCTGGATTGCTGGACTGAGACAGTAGGTTCGACTTTTGCACACGATGTACCCACAGCCTGGCTCACAGGTATAGCCATAATTGAGTGAGCGGCGCAGGGCACAGATAGTGGTGTGCAACCTGGGTTGAGCTACTTCAGGCTCATCTTCGGGCCATAGCAATGTCATGAGCGTATCACTAGTTGCACAGTGTTCCGATTGTGCTACCAAATAGCGCAGGATGAACTGCCCGGTCCGATTTGAGCAGAGAACGACAGGTGTGCCCTGCCGTTTCACCTCAAAACGTCCAAAGCAGGTGATGTAAAGAGCGGGAAGAGTGGTACCGTCTTCAGAGAGTGACGATGGTAAAGATTGATAACCCCTATTGTCCTCAGCGGTTCTTTGTGGTGACTGCATTGACAATTGATTACTGTTGAGATCTTCAGACGATGGTCGAAGTACATGTAACAACCGATTACCCCTGGCATTCTGCTGTAGTCCGTCTACATTTTGAGATACCTTATTCATCTCTCCTGGCAAGATTGACAGAAGGTTTTCGAGAGCAGCTAACCGCACTTGCTGCTCGGCGTCTGCCCTCGCAAAGTGCTTGCTCGCTTGAAGCAGTTCTTCCTGAGCCTTTAAGTATGTCTTATGGCTCCGAATGCATGCATCCAGTACAGCAGCAAGGTGCGCCTGATCGGTAGAGAGTCTCTCGCGAGCAAGTGCGAGCGTCCCTGTCGAACACAGAGAAATCCAGATTCGAGTAAGCGGCCAGGAGAGGAAGTTTCAGACGCAACGACGAGAGTATCCTGTTCTGGTGAATCCATCTATCCCTCCAAGATGGGCACAGAGATTGAAAGATGATTACAGGGGCGCTCACCCAAATGCGCCTGTCACCAATGATCATCCTGATCGCTGTAGAGTTTACTGGTGGTCAGGATGATCATTGGTAGAGCTTACTATTTCGTGACTACGATGGTGGATACAGCGACTATCCAGACAACCATTACGCCCTCGTCAGAACAATCGCAGTACTACTTCTGACCAGTTGCAGGGCCGTAGAAAAAGTACTGCGCAGAATACTCTACCAGTACCTCGGCCTGATTGTGCGCCTGGTCACAGCCGCTTTTAGGCGGTTGACCTCCGTCTGTAAACAGCCGTTGAATGTAGGTAACCTTGCTAAACAAGCCATTACCTGTGGTCGATTTGGCAGGAAGCAATAACCAATCAACACCATCCGGATCTGGAGCTGTAAAATGTTTCGCGTTTGCAGCATCGCCCACGACCGAGCTGCCATCCAAAGCTTCCCAGGTGGGTCCCCCAAAATGGATAGCGACGAGGTCCCCTTCATCCCTGTCGTCTTTTAGCAGGATCGCATGTGGTGTCGCTTTCGAGGTGGCACTAACTGGACAGGCATACTTTTGAATCCCCTTGCCAAATGCTTGCAAGAGCAAGACATTTCCATCCGGTACCTTCAGGTTGTCGGGGATATCCTGGGGTCCAGTAGCAGAATTGTAAGCATTCTCAGACATAGTTTTCCTCCTTTGTTCTGAGTCTGACTGGTTACCAATGCGATAACCAGATTTTTCGTAGGATACTCAGTCGAGGGCAACCGCGAAGATCGCTATGATCCTCTCGCGGCCCCCTAAACTATCTCTCAACAGCCAATATTAGCCGTTGATAGTGATGGCCCTGAGGTCATCTGGCAGCATATTGTGCCCTCCCAGGTCGATGATCGGACCTGAGACCGAAATCGAGGCATTAGCGACTCCCAGCTGCTGCAAGACCAAGGCTTTCGCGTCACCTATCGTTTTTCGCGCGATAAGCTTTGCCATGTTCAGCTTCTGGTCAGCGGTGAACTTGAATTTCCATGTCCCGCTTGCTGTGGCCTTCACATCGATCATTCCATCCTTTCGCGGTGTTTCCTTGTCAACCTTGATTGCGATGTTGCCAACCAGGACGAAACCAGGACCAGGATTGAGTTGTTGAATGGCCTTTTGTTTCAGCATATCCTCAGTGGAGGGGGGAACCGTTAGGGGATTGTAAGCTGAAGCTGAGCATGTCAACGAGACACTGACGGTGAACTTTGCGGTGCTGACACCAACTCCAGGATTCGAGGTGACTGTCGGTCGAGAACATACTGGAGCATTGACAAATTGTTCGCCTGGCTTGAGATGAAGGTCACTCAGTGCTTTCTGTTTGAGCGGGGCCACCAGGGGCTTCGCGATCCGGTCGATGTCGCTCTGCTGCACCGTGTTACCTACCTTGTCATCCACACCGCCGCTAAAATCTGATGCATTTAGCACAAAGATCCCAGCCAAGCAGCATGACTTATTGATGCTCATTGCGTGGATATTGCCACCCTCTCCAACTTTTACAGCATGTGCAGACCCAGAAGCAATACCAGGTATAATAGGATCTGGCATCACAAAAATGTCCTCATCGGTCACTACCTGCTCACCAGTAACGTTGGTAACAGCTGTGCCCTGAGGAATTTTTACCCAGTTCGGTGTATAATTTTTAAACGTCAACATGCCAGTTGCATGCGTACCTGGCTTTATCGGAACTCCCGATCCCGAGTCTTGTTGTGGAGAGGATAACTCGCGTGGACCATAATTGCCTATTACGGAACCGCTCAACGTTTTGCTTACAGGTGTCAGCGTCACGGCAGCTGCTGGTCTTGGGAAGAAAAAGAGGAGCACGAGAATAATCAAGAGAAGCAAGATCAAGGCCGCAATGATCCCTAAACGTCGACGCGGTCGACGCGGCCTGGTTGGAGGCGGATAGCCCGTTCCAGGGCCATATGAGCCTGCTGTACCACTTTGTGCAGGTTCATTACTATATTGACTCATTTTTTCGCCATCCTTTCCAACACCATAGAGGTATCGCTTCAGTTTCTCAGGGCAAAAATGCGTAATACCATGATATCTCCCATTGCATTATGGATAATATCAAGTCCAGTTATTCATTATCAAAACGATGAGATTTTGAACTTTTAGGATACGGATTTCTGGTAGTTTCTCTGAGATGAACACTTGAGTATATATGGCCTTTTATTCATCAACGGAAGTATACGCTCTAGAGAGCGCTTAATACATCTGGGGAACTTCCCATATCTGATTGAGCGTTTGGTGTTTGCTTAAGCTCTTCCCTGTTATGGGAAGAAATTCCTATTCAACTATGGAAAGGCGTTGGTTCAATCCACCAGTCTCATGGCCATTCGCTCGTGTACTCAGTAAGTGTGGGCACGTTCTCAGCGAGACTGACGACGCGCCGGTACCACGCGTCATGCTCAGGATCATTTGTGAGTGCGTGTGCCGACTCCTGGCTCTCAAAACGCATAATGGCGATGAACTCGCGGAGATCTTCGGCTTCCCTGAGCAGTTCTCCCGAAAGATAGCCCCTGACCCTGGGCTGCATATTGCGTTGCCAGTCCTCATGCAGGGCAATGATGGCATCCTCCTCGCCAGCCTTCGCCCGGTACGTGGAGACGGTCACGAACATCTCAGCTCTCCTCATCTTCATCGAGAACTCACGTGTGCCTGCAGGCCGCTAGTCCAAATGCGCGGGGGTAGCCCTATGTGCATTGGCACAACTATACCGTCTCCGGATTCCAATTACATCGGGGGACCTTCCCATCTTTGGAGCGCCCTGCCGAATGTGAAAAACTTTGCTCGTTATGGGAGAATCCTCCCATAGAGATGGGCTTTTGATCAAGTGACGGGGGTGTTACATGAGGGAGGGCCTTCACCCTGGAAGTTACCTCCCAGAGTGACACTGATCTGAGGTATTAGGGACTGATTGGTAAGGACAGATCAGGCCAGGCCGTGGCGTATCGCGAAAGCGGTTGCGGCTGCCCGGTTCTCGCAGTTCGTCTTATTGAAGATGTGCGTGAGGTGATTAATCACGGTTTTCTCGCTGATTACCAATTCCAGCGCAATCTGGCTATTGCTCTTGCCGCAGGTAACCAGCTTGAGTACCGCAGCCTCGCGCCGGGTCAGATTGGCTGGAAGAGGAGATGGATGCGTTGGGCTGCGTGGGTGATGAGAAAGGGACTGCAGTCGATGGTGGACGTGGTGGGCCGAATCAGCCATTCCCAACTCCTCAAACAGGACAAGTGCCTTGTTCAGAAGACGCGACGCGCTTGCCTGGTCTCCTTGACCCAGCACGACGTCGGCTTGCCCCAGGAGTGTACGGGCCAGCTCAGGGTGGAGTCCCTCTCGCCGGGCGGTCGCCTCAGCTGCTGCCAGGTGTATCGCTGCCTGTTCCCACTCGCCGCACAGGGTGGCTATCAACCCTAGCACGCGGTCAACGAGGAACCAGTAATGCTGACCGCGGAAGCCCAGTAGAGGCGTATAGAGGCTTCTTGCGCGCTTGTGGTCATCCAGGGCGATGGATGTGAGTGCCAGGCACATCCTCATTGGTGCAGTCGGGAGTATCCCATCGGGCAACAACTCCAACATATGCTCCAGGCGGACTATGGATGCAGATGCTTCCTCGCGTTTCCCCAACGAGGCCTGGACGAGGCTGAGGAGACCGAGGTAGTACATCATATCGCCCAGTCCATTCTGCAGGTTCTCACCCGTCAGTGCCAGTGCAGCCTCGAGTTCACGTTCAGCGACGATGTAATTTTCTCGCTGGTAGGCAAGAAACCCCTGGAACTGGCGCAAAAGAGCATAGGGCATGGGACTCGCCAGGTGCTCGACAACAGATCGTGCTCGTTGTATCTCCCTCTGCGCCTCCGTCCACTTGCCCTGCGAAGCGAAGAGGAGTACCGGCCACGTATAGGCGGTTCGTAATTGATAAGGCTGCCGGCAGCGCTCGATCAGTGCAATGCGGTGAAGGCTCACCTTGTAGGATAGCCTGATCTCAGCCATCCGGTAGTAGGCTACTGCCAGATTGAAACAGCATTCTCCCGCTTCCGCAAGATCGCCTCGCTCTTCTGTGCGTGCCAACAGTTGCTCCAGTGACTGCACAGCAGATGAGAGATCACTCCCCCGAAGCGAGGGGCTTCCTACGATGATACGGCGAGCCGTCATCTCGAGCTCCGTCTCTCCCAGGTTGTGTGCCATCTCGAGTGCCTGCCGGGCATAAGCCATACCCTCATCGTGCTGCCTCATATAGATCATGAGTAGCTGAGAGAGGTCGACAAGGATCTTCACCCTTTCCGCACATTGGCCATTCCTGAAGAACGCCAGCGCATGCTCGAGGGCCGCGTGCGCCTCCTGTCTTTTCTCCTGGCGCCACAGCGCCAGCCCTAAACCATGAGCAGCTCTCGCCACACGTACACCATCATCCTGTTCATGCATCTGTAAAAGAGAGCGTTGTGCGGCCTCATAGATCCTCTCAGCTTCTTGCTCTTTGCCTGCCCACAAAGCAGCCTCCCCCAGATCGAGCATTATGTCCCCGCGTCGCCCGTCATCAGGCTCTAGCAGTTCGAGAGCGGTACGATAATGGGATATTGCCTCTTCAGGAGCGGCTGTTTGCAATGCGTGTGTGGCAGCGCGGAGCGAGTAGTGTACCCCTCGCGACCGGTCGCCACTGCGTGCGAAGTGGAAGGCAAGATCGGCGAGTTGGTACATGCTCTTGGCATGCTCACATCCATACTGAGCTTCAAGCGCGTGCCCAATGCGCTCATGAAGACGCCGGCGGCGAGAGGTACTCACCTCCGTGTAAAGACACTCACGGATTTTGTCGTGGCTAAAGAAAAAGCGTCCCTGCTGGTCGGCTCGAATGAGCCGTGCACGTGCTGCTTCGAGGAGACACTCCTCAACAGCTTCGATCTCTTGCTCTTCCACCAGGGCGAGCAGCGCAGGATCAAAGGAGCGTCCTATGATCGCTGCAACCCGTAGATGATCAATACTGGCAGGGGCAAGCCGTGCAAAGCGTTGGCGTAGTGCGCCAACAATGGTGGGTGGGAGCGCATGTGCGCGTGGCGCAACGGCGACCCACTGCTGGCGTTCCTGATTGAGGGCGCCGCTTTCGATCCAGCCATCTAAGAGTTCCTCCGCGAAGAAAGGATTCCCCTCGCTTTGTGTGTGCAAGAGCGCCTTCACTGCCGGACTAAGAGAACCGCCATATTTACCGATAGCAAGCATACCTATCTCTGTGGCCGAGAGTGGAGTGACGCTAACTGTTGTGAGCACACGCTGACGGGAGAGCTCGCTGAGGGTACGGGCGCATGCAGGGTTTCGGTCGACCTCGGCCTCTCGATATGCGCCAAGGATAAGTAGTTGAGCGTTCGATTGATGGTGTGTCAGGTAAGACAGCAGGTCAAGGCTCGCGGTATCCGCTCCGTGAAGATCATCGAGGGCAAGAACAAGAGCATGGGGTGCACTTATAGCCTCCAGGAAGGTGCCGATAGCTTCGTAGAGCCGGAGGCGCGCCTGCTCAGGAAGTAACGGCGGAGAGGTACCAGGAGCATGGAGATAGACGGCTAACTCTGGTAAAAGACTGGCCAGTATTTGAGGTACTGCGGCAACCTGTGTGCGGAGTTGATCTTGAGGGGCCACCCGGATATATCGGCCGAGGGCCTCCAAAAACGGCAGAAATGGTGGCATACCTTCAGCTTCAGATGCGCTGCCACGTAGAACGACTGCCCCATCTTGAGCAGTTTGCAGAGCGACTTCGTCCAGAAGACGGGTCTTACCTATCCCGGGTTCTCCAGTCAGCAGTACCACATGAGCATGTCCTCCTTTGGCTGCTTCATACTGGTTCATAATGAGTCTCAGCTCCCGCTGTCTTCCAACGATGGGAGTACATAGTGAGCTAGGCAAGAGTGATGGCTTAGAACGAGTTCGCTGTAATTTCTTATATTTTTCTTCCATCGGTACACTCCCATGCCAGATTGCTCCCCATGAAACGACTCTATGTGATCATCTGATTCGGTAGAATAGACTGTCGAGAACAAATCCTCGACGACAATGCCGGCACGCATGATACGTCGCACCTCAATTAGCTCGAGCCGTTTCATATACTAAATACAGGATCAGGTACGTACTATGGCTCACTCTCTTAACGTCGGAAAAGTGTAAATTTCGTTTATCAATTTTCTTAGCGTATTTAAAGGCTTGATCTACCTGGTCAGGTTACTGTAGGTTCAAGACCTGAACTAAAGCTGCTTCCGAAGCAATTCCTTACCTGAGATGGTAGAGAAAGATCGAAAGAGTTCGTATCCTCGATCTATTTATCCGGGCTTGTTGAAGTGGTATAAATACCTAAGCGAAGCTTTGATCTACAAAAGAGATCTTGTAGGACAACTGAACAGAAAAGTAGAAAGACACCGATACAGATGAAACTATCGTACAACTGGCTTAAATTCACAGCAAGTTAACCGCCCACTAATAAAGTATAATCATTTTTAATTACACTGTCAATACTTTTCAAGCGTCTCAAGCGTCAAGACATAATAAACGCATTTCTGTTGGAGAATATCAAAGAACAATTTCCTTTTTGTTCTAGTATTGTAGCTAGACTTTTTCTTCTCGCTGCGGTTCCCGTAATGAGGCTGATACGCCAGATGTCCATGGTGAAAAAAGATGCGGAGTATAAAAAAACCCGCCTGTGCAGGCGGGTGGAGTGGCAACGTCCTATTTTCCCATGGGGCTGCCCCCACAGTATCATCGGAGCTGGAAGGCTTAACGGCCGTGTTCGAGATGGGAACGGGTGTTTCCCTTCCGCTATAGTCAC
>WNGR01026030.1_pt1 | contig 12753 bp, 8 predicted proteins | sample 5407581 | NCBI WGS metagenome assembly WNGR01 (sample SAMN13153383, study PRJNA577476) | soil metagenome | isolation source: 80 cm soil or saprolite under Garry oak tree replicate 2 | place: USA:California | collected 2016-06-15 | reverse complement strand
TAGCACTTTCATCTCGTGACCTTGGACATCAAGTTTCATAAGGTCAGCAGAAGTTATCCCAACTTGCACCAACACGGCGTCCAGTGGCGCGCCTTCCGCCTGCTCTCCAAGTCCTGCAGTAGTAATCCTTGTCGTCGACCCAACGCCTTGGAGTGTAACTTCTTCTTCTCGATCGTGGGCGGCAATGTTCTTGGGAGTCACATTGTTAAAACGATTTGCGTAGATGTTCTGACATAGAATACTGAAATTCTCGCGGTCTGGCTCAATCGCTAGAACAGCTGTGGATTGACCAGCCAGCGCTAGGGTAAAATCTCCGAGATTGGCACCCACGTCTACGACCTGGGAAAGACTTGAGACTGATTGTGATACTTCTTGCAGTTCCGGCAGATACGAAAAGACAGTCTTGAAGAGACCATAAGCGCTTGATTTTATCTGTTCTCTATTGGAAACCGTCATCGTTCCAAAGGGACCCTTCATCGATCCCTTGAATCCAAGAATGAAGAAGATGGGTGCCACAAGTAGGAAGAGCATTGTCGAAATATCTCTTCTCTGAGCACGGACTCGAGGGACAATGTACCAAAGAAACTCCAAGTATACTTTGGGAAAATAACTATGGAGGATTCGTTCTCGGTTCCTCGTCCCTGCCAATCTGGGATCACTGAAACCCTTGGTGAGTGACGTCCTGATATCTCTCAGGATTAATTTCGAAGTTTTCGCGAGACATCATAATTGTCAACTTGGAAAACCGAGCGTTTATTGGTTGCCATCATCAGTCGAGAAACCTGGTTTCGTGAATCCTGCCTTATGAACTTCTACATATAAAAACCAAGCAGCTGCGATGCGAACATTTCAGGTCCGTTAGGATGATGCTTCGCAAGAATTTGTTGGTACATGGTAACTCTCTTGTTCTGAGACTTACTCCCGAAACCCATTGCCCGGTCAGGAACCGCAGGGCCTAGTCCATGGTTTGCAGCAGACGATCTGGTCCAAAAATTATAGAGCATCGAGGAGGATTCGCGAATAGACACTCAAGTGGGATGAGGTTAGTGAAGAACCGCAAATTGCAACAGTTCTTGACAGAATCTCGGGAACCTGCGCCGCACTCCAGAAGATGGTTTTGAGTGAGACTGGTCGGTCTACCTAGGGAAGGATTGTCGCTACCTAAGCTTGCCTCTCGGCTGAACAGATCGGAAGCCATGGACTCGTATTTCTAGCGGTTTGAGAACCCTTTTCAACAGTTCCGGTCAATGGAAACAGCTGGGTCCCTTGCAGATGAAGTCGTGAGTCGCATGTCAGTGAAATTGCCCATTGTCCATGGCACCTCCGGGTCCGAATCCGCGCTCCGACCACATTTGCGTCGATTGAGCGAGAAGCTGTGGACTTGGAGGTATATCTTGTCCGCACTTTTCATCCCGGTTCTAATCAGGACATTACCCGAGCTAATTGTAGGGCCTTACCCGGTAGGGTACGACACTATCGCATCCTACGTGCCCAACACAATGGATTGGACGAGCGGAAAATTGGCTCCGATCGGGCTACTTGAAACCGCTCCCCTGATGTACATAATCTCGATATCGTTGTACTATTTCGCCCGGATTGACCCCTTGTGGATATTCAAAATCATGGGCCCAGCACTCTATGGCCTAATGATATGGTCCCTCTTTCGATTCTCCAGACTAAGTTTAGGATGGACTAGCCGTCAAGCGTTGGCTGGGTCTCTACTAACTTCGGTCTTCTTTGTATCGCTGAGAATTAGCTGGGATTTGTATCGGTATATGCTCGGGCTGGCGTTTCTGCTCTTCGCTCTATCAATGCTTCCCGCACCTAGGACTTTGAAGGGCAAGGCCGTATTGTCTGCCCTTGTAGCTCTTGCAGTCGCGGCCAACCAGTTGACAGGGGTTACGATTCTACTTTTGCTCGGGGCCAGAGCCCTTACGGTATTGTCCAAGCGGAGACCCTCAGAATTCTTTCAGCTGTTTGCAATCAGTATGCCAGGGCTAGGTCTTCAGCTTGCGATCTTTTACGCAGGATTATTGGCTCCGCGGGGTAATCTCATTCAGGTTCAGCCGCTCGTCACTAGCTTGGACACCATAGTTTCGACTTTAGGTTTTCTGATTCTTGCATTCCTACCCATCATCCCTCTTGCGCTACTCGGCCGAAAGAGTGTTAAGAGCCTTGAACTCAAGACCTGGTCGGTATTATGCGTGGTGGGGGCCCTAACTGCCCTTTCACCTCTTGTCGGGGTTGGATCCAACGGCTATCGCCTAATTCTTCATCTTGACGTACCACTTTGCATTTACGCGGCCGCCGGAATCCGCCAACTTTCTGGAACAACTTCGCTGTCGTTAAGGTTGGGGCCCTCCGTAAGACGACACCTAACACCTGCCTTCACCGTTCTGATTCTCGCCCTAGCCATTTCATACGCCACACTCCCGGCCGAGATCGCGCTTCCCTACTATACCGCCTTTCCGACCTTCATTCCGACATCAATGATACAAAACACAGTCCCGCTGTCGGACATGGGCAATCTGAAGGACGCACTTCACTGGACGAACACGCATATGAGTCCCGATGTCGTCCTGATCACGCATCAGGCGATTTACGGTTGGGTGCGCGAGTACCTTCCATCGCTTAATAGAGTAATCAATTATGGGATTTCTAGCCCGTTAGTTGGCTTGGAGATGGCCAGGTCTGCGGGTTTTGGAAGAGTGTTCATGATTTGGTGGATAGACGGACAAGGATGGCACGGTCAGCAATATGTACCGGCAGCGTTTGAACTCGAATTCACGGCTGGAAATATTGCGGTCTACACGTCGAGGCTGTGAATCGTTGTCATTTAGGAGGCCATTCAAATTCTATTCGCTTCGACCGCCATGAGAGAACCTGAGGGTGTCAGAGCTGGAATCCGAGACCGTGACGCAAGAAGGGGAAAATGGCAGAGACCTTACAACTTCATCAGTTGCTCTGATGGGCAAGAGATTTAGCACACATGAATTCGAACATTTCGATCCAAAATAAACAAAAAGTCGGTGAATGATGTCCCCTCAAAGACCGTTCATCATTGCTGGAATTCCAGCATACGACGAGGAAACGAACATCGGGAAGGTTGTTGTCAACGCACAGAAACTTGTGGACAAGGTCATTGTGTGTGATGACGGCTCAGGAGACATGACGGCCGAAATCGCCGGGCGCCTAGGGGCAGACGTTGTAAGACATGAGAAGAACGGCGGTTATGGATCCGCAATAAGATCCCTATTTCTGAGGGCGAGAGAGATGGGTGCTGACATTTTGGTGACATTGGACGCTGACGGGCAACATAACCCCGAGGACATCAAGGCCGTTATTGCGCCCATTATGGCTGAATCCGCTGACATGTCCATAGGAATGCGAGACCTGGGAGCCAAAGGTGGAATACCTGGCTACCGTCGCCGTGGGATCTCGTTTATTTCCTCGCTTACGCGAACGGCGAGCGGTACGACAGTCATGGACTCTCAAAGTGGATTTAGAGCATATTCGCGAAAGGCACTGTCTATGGTAGGCCCTTCGGAACAAGGAATGGGGGTAAGTACGGAAATCTTGATCAAGGCCGCTGACAAAGGGTTGAGGATCACCGAAGTACCCATCAAAGTGCGCTACAATCTCAAAACGAGTACATCAACTCACACCCCAATGTATCAAGCTCTCGACGTCATAGGGTCCACGATAAAACACGTGTCAATTCGACACCCACTTGTATTTTTTGGTCTCCCCGGATTGATCTTCTCTGCTATTGGACTTCTCTTCGGCTTCTGGGCTCTCAGCATTTACGAGTCACAAAGACACGTGTTAATCAGCGTGACGCTTATTGCCGCCGGTTCGTTAATCCTTGGGGCGATCCTGGCTACTACAGCAGTCATTCTGTACACAATTATTAGTGTCGTAAGAGATCGTGCATGAATACTTAGAGCGCAAGATTTCGAGATTAGATTCTTCGCACCCGTAGGACCAAAAATGAAAGTTGACCAAGTCACTCCTCCAAAGCGAGAACCCAGCCCTCCTACGCCCGTCAAAGTTTCCTTTGTAATCACCGGAAAAGATGTCGAGAGGTACGTTCAATCGTGCCTGTCTTCAATACTGGTCCAGGCAGAAACCCCCGGATTCGAGGTTATCTACACCGATGGAGGATCAACTGACAAATCTGTTAGTCTGGTCAGCCGCATGTCCGAGACTGCTGAAGTCCCATTGAGTATCGTTTCCGAAATCGACGGGAAGACCGTTGCCTATGGTCGCAATGTCGGCCTAGCGCGCGCTCGTGGCGACATCGTCGCCTTCGTTGATGCAGACTGTGTTATCCCATTATCCTGGTTGCGCTCCGCACTAGATCACCTAGATGCATCCGACAACGAACAGTTGGTTGCTGTAGGCGGCGGCTATCTTCCGGATCCGACAAGCCCCTTCATTAATCGACTGATCTATTTCTCTTTGTCAACCCTACTTGGGTCCGGAGGGTCTAGCCAATTCAGGTATGTAACCCGCGAGAGGTACACAAAGAGCTTGCCCGGAGGGAATGTTGCCTACAAGAGACACGCAGTGACATCCACCGGATCCTTTGATTCTCGACTAAACTTTTGCGAGGACTACGACCTTAACAATCGATTGCTAAAACGTGGATTTAAGATCCTGGTTGAACCTGGACTCTATTCCGTTCACCGCAAAGAGTACACAATGTCGTCGTTGCCCAAGTCGATGTTCACATATGGAAAGGGAAGAGCGGAATCTATCAGGTTAGTTGGGAAAAGGCTCCTTACAGCGCAAGTTGCATTGCTGATTGCCTACCTTGTAATACTACCGGTAGTTTCATTCATCCTGCTAGGTCTGTCGTACGTTGTCGCGCTCATCCTTCTGTTCTCAGCAATTGTAATGACCTACTTCGGAACTGAGATGCGGAGGTACCCTTCGCTGTCAAGAAAGGAGAAGATTGTGACTGTTCTTCTATGGCCTTGCGTTGCTGCACTGATCCTTTTCTCGCATATTAGCTATGTTGCGGGATTCATTTTCGGCTCGCTAAGAACAAGCCGAAGAGGGCGCACGTTATCTTGAGAGTTTTGATGTTGACCACATCTTCACCTGGAATATTCCGTTTCTGTCAACAACTAAGCCTTGGATTCTCGAAGTATCATCCGGAGGTCGAGATCGAGTTCCTTCAGATGGACCAGCCTCCGTCCCTACATCGGTCAAGAGTGCTTGAACCTCGGCCATCGAACAGACTAAAACTAATTCCAACAAGCCTGGTGACACATGGTCTGTTCTTCCTGAAGCAGATTCTAGGTCGAAATAGCTATGACGTTGTTCACCTAAACTATGCGCTGTCCTCGTATCTCTCACTTCCCACCAAGAATAGTGCTCCTTCCTTTCTCTATACAGTTCATGGATATCCCAGACCATGGCTTGAACAAAGTGACCTTGATCAAATGTTATACAAAATAGAGGACTTGATGCTCAGGCACAAGCCTCCTGGGGTGAGTTGCGTATCAATCTCGGGTTATGTCGCGCGTGCTCTTCGAGAATTATACGGGCTGTACACCACCGTGATCTATCATGGGATAGACGAGTCGATGTTTACTCCAGTTGACGAATCGAAGAAACGGGAAATGAAGAAAGGCCTCTCAATCGAAAACGACTCCATTGTGGTGAGCTGGGTGGGCCGTCTAGTCCCGCTGAAGTGACTCTACTGTCCGGCGTTTTTCTGAGACCGAGAAGCTTTCTTTGAGAATCATTCCCCAGCTACCGTTCAACGATCTGCTGTCACTGTATCAGATCTCCGACCTTTATGTCTCCTCATCGGTTGGAGAGCCATTCGGCCTATCTTTGCTCGAGGCGATCGCTTGTGGGTGTTGCCCGCTTGTGACTAGCGCCGGGGCGCACTTGGAAATCGTTCCGGAAGACTACGATGCTCTTTTCGACGCCGGAGACTACCGAGGGCTTGCTTCCCAATTAGCCGCCTTGACGAAGGATTCACTTTCAAGGAGGGAGTATGCGGCAAAGGCTCAGAAAAAGTTTCGATCATCTTTCACCTTGAGGACCATGACGGAGAACTATCTCCGCATGTACAATAGCGTTGCCTAGGTTCGGCTCATCCAAGCCCGACGTGTGGAGAATACAATGCTCACGCAACAACCTTTCATAGTATTGCCAATGACCTTTTGCCTCAAACGTTTCTATCCACAACGCATGAATGACCCTTGGTAAGATCATTATACCTAAAACCACGCCCGCCGGGGTTTAAGCTTCACTCATACTATCACGAACTAGTCGCAAACCAAATTCCGCGGTGGGCCGTTTTTTCGCCCTCCCAAGGACATGGACGAGGATTTCCGAGTTTTGCCCGTCAAATCCACGTCGCGGTTCATAGGTCCAGAACACTATGGGCAATCGCTAACTCAATAGCTCCCTCAATTGAAACCGATCCGCGACTCACTCCGACCGATTCGAACGAGGAGAAGACCGATCTGACCTATTGCGCGAACCACCTACGAACTCGCTCAACCGCCTGGGTGGTGGATTGTGAACATCTGCCATCGTTGACAGGATATTTCGATCCTGCATCAGTCGTCAAGCGCGTCGCTAAGAGGCTCAATGAGCCTTCGTGCAAAGGCGTGTTTTGCTGGTCAAGAAAATCTCTGGAGAACTGCGTCTTGACGCTGGGGAACAATTTTCCAAAAATCAAGTCTCACGTCGTCTACCCCGCCACGATGCCTTCGATTGGCCACCGAAATGGGAGCCAATTTGACGGGAAAGTTAGAATGTGCCACGTCAGCACAATTCGTAATTCCTATTTCGAGAACATGTCAAATTTTCTCGTGAAAGGCACAAGAGACCTCTTTCTCATCTTGAAACTCATGGCTCGATCATCTCCTCATCTAATCGATAAATTGGTGGTAACTGTGAGGGCGTGGTGCCCCCAGGCCTTAGTGTCGGAATTGCGCGCAAAAGGTGTAAATTTGGAAGTAATTCACTCGGAACTGAATCGCGGGGAAGTATTGTCTCTATTGTCCGATTCGGATCTCGCTATTGTACCATGTCACTCGACACCAACTATGAGCTTCATCGAAGCCATGTCCAGAAATGTTCCGGTAATCACAAATGACATATGGGCAAACTCCGAGTATGTCTCCGATGGAGAGAGCGGTTTCCTCATTCGTCCTCCCTCAGACATACACTATAGTGACAACCGCTTGAACCCACTTTGGTACAGACCGGGATTCATGCAACAACTGGGGAAGGCCGCCGATGGAGATTATCTCCAGCATTATGCGAACGTCATAGCCTACCTGGTTGAAGACGAAGGCCAACTAGCATCGTTGAGAAAAAGCACCGGAGAGTTCTTCCGAACCAGCGAGTTTAACGCGCAGAATAGGAACCAAACGCTCGGAACATTGTTGGACAAAGCGTTGGGTTGATTCTATATTGAATAAGGCCGGTTACGATTCTAGCATAGTCATAATCGCGGGGTCGGAAAGCTACGCATTTGACATAGGCAGGGTTGCCTCGGGACTAGCCAACGCGTTTCTCGTACGATATGCTCCCCTCGGAGAGTTCAACGGTTCAACGTTTGAACTCCATCAGTTTTCTGGGCCAAAACGAACAAAAATCGCCGATCTAAAAGTACCGCTAAGCACTAGGGGCCGAGTTCGTTGGATGACGAGTCGTGTGCCTCTTTTTTTCGTCAACACAGTTGCAATGGCGGCACTAGCAATTCGGGCAACCAGACTTTCAAAATCGGACCGTACCCGAACAGTTGGAGTCGGTATTGGTTGGGGAGGAGCGCTAATATGCCTACTAATGAAAAGTCTGAGACTGGTGGGCAGAATCGCGTACTATAGGGTGGATTGGTTTGTTCCTATTCAAGATAACGTGTACTCATCCATGTCGGTAGGTTTTTTCAGAAACCTGGATCGTCTTCTGTCCTCACAATCCGATTATGTCTGGAACCTCACCCAGGCCATTGGAAACAAATCGCTAGTTGCCCCCAGGACTAAGGATGAATGCCAACCGGTAATCATACCGCCAATCAGAGCACGTTGGGTACCGGCTAATGCGGGAACGAGCCAAACCCATTCTCCATACTTCGTTTACTTCGGTGAGGTGAAACAAGGTTGCGGTCTACCACTCATCTTGCAGGCTATCGATATCCTGCGCAGATCGGGCACGAGAACCGAGCTCAGAATCATAGGTCGAGCGCGTCCTGAATACATCGAAGGTTTGTTTGGAAGGTTTCCTGACCTGTTTGGAGAAGGGTATTGCAAGTACCTGGGTCCCGTCAATGTGGGTGACTCTGGGGAGCAGGAGAAACTGAACGCTGTAATCCGTTCTGCGTGCGCCGGTCTTGCCGTAACACCCGGCGGGCTCTCAAACACATCTAACTTCGCGTTGCAAAACCGGGTAATGATCTATATCGCCAATTGTGTTCCTACAATCATCAACGATGATTCGGCAGTAGCCAAATGGATATCATCGCGAGGATTGGGAATGTCCGTGAAGCCAATCCCCGAGTCCATAGCTGGAAATTTGGAATCGCTACTGGGCTCTGAGGACCTTGTTAAATCGCTCAAATCTAACATAGGCGACTTCCTTGCAAAAGGTGAATCGGAGGATATAATGCGGGAGGCGATTGTTGCCCTCCTAAATGGAACTGGTGTTTCGAACATATCCTCGCTCGTCACCAAATTTGAGGCTCCTTCTTGGAGCGCACCAGGCATCGGGATCGCCTCGCCAACCAAATCGAGTTCTTGAAACAAAGCTGATCTGAGTGGAGCACTTTAGCACTTGACCCTGCTAGGGCGAACAATTGCTACTGAACGCAATTCCACTCTCCTCCTCCTCTTCATATCAAGGTTCAAAGAACTGGCCACTTGCCAAGTGATCTTATTGCTCAATTACCCAGGGTGGGTTCCCCTGTTCGTTGCCTATACGCTTTCAAATTACGTGGGGAAGGGGATTCTTCCTGGCGGTATCATGCGGCGAGTGCGTCGATCCCTTAGGAACACGTTTGGTCTGCGACTTCTAAGACTTTTGCCCTTCGAGAGAACCTCGTTTCTGTGTGACCTCGACAGCATCTCTCTTATTGCATCCGAATATCTGAATCGAGAGACGGCCTCGCTCATCACTTCTGACGACAGGATCATCATTGACTTAGGAGCTCACTACGGTATAGTCTTGCATAGGCTAGCATTTAGCGCTCTGAAGGCAACTCAAGTATTTGCCATCGAGCCCTGTCCGCCCAATTACGAGGTGCTCAGAAAGAATATCGCGTTGAACAATCTCAAGAACGTGTCAACGTTCAACCTTGCCGTCGGGGACCACTCGGGAATTGTTAGGATGATTGCAGACGATACAATATCGTCGCAATACAGAGCAACCCTAGAGGCGAATGGTAATGAGGCCTTCGGCTTTCCAGTCCAGTGCGTAAGACTGTCGGAACTGTTCGACATCCTCGGGATTGAGCAAGCCGATCTGATTAAGATTGATATCGAGGGTTCCGAAGCAAAAGTTTTGCGGGATGCGCTTCCGATCCTGACTAGAGTTCGTAAGCTAGACATTGAAGTTCACAATGCCCTCGATGTGGAAGTTATCGCCGAGCTACTAAGATCAGTTGGATATGAAGTGGTAACCGTGCGCGCGGGAATTTCCTCGGGATCGCATCGCGTCTACGCGACAAGACCTAATCGCGCTGCAACATTTTCAAGTTGAGAAAGCGTGGACTCTTTACGTGTCGTAATAGTCGCCGCAATTATCACGTCGGAGTTTGCTCTCGCGGGCTACCCCCTGGCCCGAAAATATCTTAGAAGCGAGAGTTGGGTCACCCAACTGTTCTATTCTCACATCGTTAGCGTAAGTCTAGTCGCCTCCGTGTTATGGGTCTCATACAGGACACTGCAGTCGTTCACTCTAATCGCCGTAATCAGTGCGCTCTTAATTGCAATCGGCTTCGCAGGGCTTAGCCTCTTCGCCTACGACCGGCTGAAAATGACACGCATTAGGCTTTCATTTGAAGGCGCCTATGGATATTATGCTCCGATAGGAGCGTTCATCAACAGCAATCTGGGCACTTATCTGAGTAGTGCCTATTCCTACTCCTTAACGCGCGATTTCGGATACTATGCCATCTTTGCCCAATCTGATCTCATCGGACTCTTGGCTGGAGCAGGTGAGGCCTATCGCCTTCTACCTGCGCCTTTCGTGCTTGGAATGATTTTGGGAGTAGTAACGGTAACTCGGAGAATTTCCAAAGACCCCGGATTCACTCTCCTCACATTGGTCACTCTGACGTTCTCTGTGTTTTTGATGCTGCTACTGAAGTACAACATGTTCTACATTGGTAACTTGTTAATGGTCACACTCTCGCTTCTCTATTGCGATTTCCTTCTCACCCCTTCACCGTCAAGAGTTCATCAGGCTATTCTCGCCGTGTCCACCTTCGCGTTTACTTGGGTTTACAACTTGACGTTGATTCTAGTAGTACCTTTTGCCGTTGCCTACTTGGCGCGAAGTAAGCCGCGACTCACAGCGGCTCTCTGGTCAACTGTGGGGTTAGTAGTCGTCGTTGCATTTGGACTTGGTCAAACGACGTTGGGATTCTTGAAGGTCCAACAGTTGCAGATTCCATCGTCTATAGCCTTACTGGGATTGTTTCTGGTGACACCGCTCATATTGTGGAATGTGAGTCGCTTGATGAGCAAGGGAATTTCCCTAACCTGGAACCCCATGTTGGCACTAGGATTGTCCGGAGGTTTTTCAATGGGTACCCAAGCGCTTGCCAATGTTCTGAACTTCGGCTTCGTTTCGCTCGATACGTACCACTTTAGCAATCCCGTCCAAGCATACATGGCAAGAAACGGCTGGTTCTCTACTCAAACTATAGACATTCCGACTTCACTCGCCTCGCTTTCGTTCTCTGACGTCTTTCTTGGGTGGGGACTTTTCTTTACAGCATACGGCCTGTGGAAGAATAGAACCAATCCAATTGCGACATATCTCTTGTCAGTTTTGCCCCTCATCTTATTCTACGTATCATTGAGCGGGAACTACTTCAGACACGCCCTTTTTCTCGGACCGCTTGTAGCTGTATTCCTCGCATTAGGGGCTCGCAATCTGCTCGGCCGCCTGGCTATTCCATCGATCCTAATTGCGTCCTCGCTCGTTCTTTTGCAACGAGGTCTCACTACTTTTTCGTCCATCGACTTTGAACATAAGGCCATCCTCAGCCTTTGGTACGTTCCCATCGCGATCATCTCGCTATCAGCTTTCCTTGTGATCCGAATCTTGGAGAAAAAACGGGGAATCTCATATTTTCCTCGTCCGGCAGATGTCGATCCCTCGCTACACAGCGAAAAAAGAACCCATTTCCACGTGTCAAACATCGCCATAGTCCTTCTCCTATTGATTTGTACCTCCCTGTTGGTTTCTAATCTGGTGGTCGCGAAATACACGCAGGAAGTCTACACCAATGATGTTGTCCTTCTCAACTCTAATGTGCTTCCTTTGATTCCGGTGAACTCGAAGGTTTTGACTGTGGAACTTGTTCACCCAAATTTTCAACTGCAGAAGACAATGGAGGTGGTCCAGATGGCGCAACCTTGGATACTGGAGAACTTTCTGCGGGAGGGCATCAATAATTCTTCGGCACTGCTCGCATGGCTCAGATCAGATCATATCGGATTCGTGCTAGTCGACAGGGGGCTCACAGTTGGGAATCAGGATGTTTTCGGACTATTTCAGCAACTCCCTCTCGATTGTCCCACCTTGGGTGGCTGTGCCATCCTATACAATGACGGGAGATTTGTGTTCCTCAAACTTACTTGATATGAAGAGGCCTCATCCTAAGATTCATAAGACCGAAGAAAAGGGCAACGAGCATTCATGAAAGCCCTAGTGACTGGTGGAGCGGGGTTCGTTGGCAGCAACTGCGCCAGACACCTCCTAGACAAGGGACACGAAGTCGTAATTTTCGACAACCTCAGTCGAGGTAAGGGCTGCGAGGCTAATATCCAATGGCTGAGAAGCCACCCCGACTCTCGAAGGCTCACGATTGCAAACGGTGATGTTAGCTCCCTCGAGTCGCTTCGGACAGCCGCCCGTGGATGTGGACTGATCATTCACACGGCAGCTCAAGTTTCTGTTCCCAAGTCAGTCCAAGATCCACTCCTGGATTTCGAGTCAAACGTGAAGGGGACCTTCAACGTGCTTGAACAAGCTAGAAGAATTGAACCTTCACCGATAGTCCTCTTTACATCAAGTAACAAAGTCTATGGAATTCCAGACGGCGCATTGAATGAACTCGAGACGAGATACGATTTCCAAGCCTTGCCTAGAGGAGTGAGTGAATCATTTCCGCTGAAAGGCGAGGAGCCATACGGTGCAAGCAAAGCTTCGGGAGACTTGTACATGAAAGCCTACCACGCCCAATATGGGCTCCCAACTCTCGCCTTTCGATGTAGCTGTATGTACGGCCCTCATCAATGGGGAAAAGAGGAACAAGGCTGGGTGGCGTGGTTTTGCATAGCCGCAGCACTGGGAAAGGGATTGACGATTTATGGCGATGGAAAGCAGGTTAGAGATCTCTTGTATATTGACGACGTAATCTCAGCTTTCGATCTGGGTATCGAAAAAATCAACAAGTGTTCAGGCGAGGCGATAAATCTTGGAGGAGGAAGAGAAAATACCGTATCTCTCTTAGAGACTATTCGGTTCATTGAGTCGCTTGTGAGAAGGAAG
>WNGR01007818.1_pt1 | contig 12759 bp, 9 predicted proteins | sample 5407581 | NCBI WGS metagenome assembly WNGR01 (sample SAMN13153383, study PRJNA577476) | soil metagenome | isolation source: 80 cm soil or saprolite under Garry oak tree replicate 2 | place: USA:California | collected 2016-06-15 | reverse complement strand
ACATCAAGTACTCACTGGACTATACCATGGTCTTTGGGACCAATGGTAAGGGACAAGAGATTCAGTCCACCCCAGTCTATGTGGGGAGGAGGTCTAGTAGTCCTGTCCACATGACACTGGCCATGTGAAAGGATGTTACGCACCAACGGGGCATATTGTGTGACATGCAGATTCTGGGTGCAAAGTCATATCAGGACTTCAGTTTGTGGTTTCACAAGTATTGGTCGAGCTGGGCTCAAGACCAATGTAAGCAGGTTCAGATGATAGAGACACGAAGGTCCTATATGGTTTGTTAGACACGGAGGTCAACAGGATTTCCAAGGTGATTGTAGGAGGATGTAGTTGAGTTGGTATTACACAGGAAGTCAAGTCTACCGATACAAGCTAAGTAGAGATGACTTATATACTAGTACAAGGAAGTTTGTCAGGGACAAACTAATGATGCAGGCTGGTGTTGCATGATGTAGGATGATATCATCCTAGTACAGCTACTAAGTGGAATCGGTGAGTCAAGAATGGAGATGACATCATAATGACGTAGAGATGATACCATATGGTACTAAAGATGAGCTGGCACAGATGATAAGGAATGATGTCAGAGATAGGGAAATAAGAAAGAGACTGTGTCCAAAATCATAACATTACCCCCCTACTAAGCTTGAAGTCACCTCAACTTCAACTCAGTCTGAACTGACATAATTGTAGATGTCAGCCCTGGGGTTGTTAACCTCCTCTTCTCCATCACTCTCTTTGATGCATCTGTGAGTATTGAGGAACCCCACTGGTCCATGTACCCAACATTTCCCACATCCTTCATATGATGGGCAGTTGATCTCATTATGCCCTGGCATGTTGTGAAGGCATTTTCCACACCAGTTGCTGACATGTTCGGCCTGGTGGATGTGGGTGATGTTCTTGGTGACTGTAGCCTCACCTAGCATGTTAAGTTGTTGGAAGATGCATTCATTGGGGAAGTGAAGTCAGCTGTTGCAGTGGTGACAGTACTTCTTAACAGTCTTGTTCTTGGGACACTTCTTCACAATGTGTCCTTGCTTGTGGCAGTTGTAGCAGAGGTGGTTGCATCCTCTGCCTCAAAGTACAGGGTGCTTAACTGGACCTCCTCTATGAGGAGTCAGTGGCATCCTGTCTTTGGTGGGCGTGATTATTGGGGTGTAGGCAACATGGGCATTACTTATCTGTTCCAAGGCCTGCACCTGTTCCATCCTTCACTGCACCCCATCCATCTCCATGTCAACTGCGAACAGGGCATGTGACACTCAGTAAAAAAGAAAAGTCAACAAAAGTCAATGTAAAGTCAGCTAAAAGTCATTGACTTTTTGTTAACAAATGTCCTATTTTTTTGACTGACACAAGTCAGGTTTCGGTCAAACAAAGTAAGGCCAAGGTCAATGTGTAGTCAGTTGGAAGTCATTGACTTTTTTTTGACTGACAAAAGTCAGGTTTCAGTCAAACAAAGTAAGGCCAAGGTCAATGTGTAGTGTTACGCACCAATGGGGCGTATCATGTGATGTGCAAGTTCTGGGTACGAAGTCGTGTCAGGACTTTAGTTCGGGGATGCACAAGTATTGACCAAGCAGGGCTCGAAGTCAATGTGAATAGATTGGGATTCTGGTTCAGCTTTTAGAGACGTGAAGGTCCTAATTTGGATGTTAGACTTGGAGGTCAACAAAGCAACGAGGTGATGGTTTAGAGGAGACAGTTGTGTTGGTATTACACAGGAAGTCAAGTCTACCGATACAAGCTAGGTAAAGACAACTTATATACTGTTACAGTGAGGTTTGTCAGGGACAAACCAATGACGCAAGTTGGCGTCGCATGACGTAGGACGATGTCATCCTAGTACAGCTACTACTATGAATCGGTGAGTCGAGAACAGAACTGACGTTATAATGACGTAGAAATGATATCATACTGCAGAAAGATGAGCTAGCACAGACAAGAAACGATGATGTCAGAGATAGGTAAAATAAGAAGAGACCGTGTCCGAAATCATAACATTACCCCCCTGCTAAGCTTGAAGTCGCCTCGACTTCAACTAGTCCAATCCCACATAGTCGTATATGTCTGCTCCCGGGTCATTAACCTCGTCCCCTCCATCCTCCTCTTCCACGCATCGATGACGCTTCAGAAACCCATGTGGATCATGTACCCAACACTTGCCGCATCCTTCATACGATGGGCAGTCTATCTTGTTGTGCCCTGGCATGTCATGTAAGCACTTCCCGCACCAGCTGGGTGTGTGCTTGGCTTGGTTGATGCACGCGACGTTCTCGGCAACTGTGGCTTCTCCAAGAACATTGAATCTCTTGAAGATGCACTCATTGGGGAAGTGCAGGCGACTGTTACAGTGGCGGCAGTACTTCTTGGTGGGCTTTTTGAGGGGACATTTCTTGGCAATATGTCCCTGTTTGTGGCAGTTGTAGCAGAGGTGATTGCGGCCTCTGCCTCGCAAGACGGGACGCTCTACTGGGCCTCCACGACGTGGGGTCAGGGGCATCCTGTCCTTGGTTGCTACACACATTGGAGTGTAGGCGACATGCGCATTAGTAATCTGTTCCAATGCCTGTACCTGTTCCATCCTTCACTGCACCCCATTCATCTCCATGTCGACTGCGAACAGGGCACGTGACAACAGCTGCTCCTGATGTTGCACATCGCTCAGCTGCTTCTTGACCTGGTCTATCTTGACTAGACCATCCCTCAGGCGGGAAACTTCTGCAGTGAGACAAGGTTGGTCAAGATGGAGGAGCGCTTCGTCTATTGCGTATGTGCAGCTGTTGTCGGGGTGGAACATTTCCACCTGTGTCGTAGTCATCAGTACAGCACATCATGTTGGGGGATGCGCAACCAGATAGACTGAGTCGCCGTACCAGGGTTCTCCCTTACCCATGCATCCTACCACTTCTTGACCCTTCTTGTGGTAGAAGATATACTTGGCCAGCACTCGTGCTGGTCCATCTGGGCTAGGATCATCGAGACAGATGTAAAGGGGATAGAAGCGAGAGGATGTGGGGTTGTTGGGAAAGAATGGGAGACCCAGATCATTGGGGTCTTCGTTCTCCTTTTCATCATCCATGCAATCGTAATCGATCGGGGAATCTAAGGTGCTATCTGGGAGTGGTTGTTGTAGTGCGAATGGTGATGGGTCTCGGTTGTCAACATGGACAGTGGTGTCGGGCGATGGTATAGTGATTGTGAGTGGGAATGTTGGGAGAGGAATAGTCGGTTGCGGAGATGGTGGTGGGGTTCTAAGATTGAGGTGGTTGGTGATAGCCTCCTCAATGATTTCAACAGCAGTGAGCTTGGTGGCCGTGATGGTAGGAGAGGGAGTGGACTGAGTTATTTCTGAGAGGGGAGACGACATTGTGAATTGGGGAAAGGGAGTAAAGATCGTTTCCTTTCGTTCGCTGTCTTTTATGTTCCCTTGGGCGCTCCTTCGGCCATAGGGTGTAGGTGATAGAAGTCGGTGATAAGGTCTTGGGCGTTGTTTAGATGTTCCGGTGGTTCCCACGTACTGTCACTCATGGGAAATCCCTTCCACTTGATATAGTATTGTAGTTTGCACCCTCGACCCCGACAACACATGTCGAGTATTTGCTCCACTTTGTATTTAGCTTCTCCCACGATAAGGTCAGGAGGTGGTCAGGTATAGTTTGTTCCGTGCAGCGCCGTCTCTTTATAGGGTGTTAGAAGGTTCGCGTGGAACACTGGGTGAATCTTCCATTGCAGAGGTAGTTCAAGTTCGTAAGTTACTGTGGATAGTGCTCTCTTGATGGGGAAGGGGCCATAACATTTTGGCACTAATTTGGATGTAGGGTAGAGGGTTCGCAGATTTACCCCTTCTAGCCATACCATTGCACCTGGTTGATAAGGTGTAAATTTCGAATTTCCCCTTTGCGCCATCATTTGTTGTGCATGTGTGATGCTATCTTGTGCGTGTTGTCTGCGAATTTGCAATTCCTCCATTCTTCTATCTGCTGATGGTGCTGCAGATGGAGCATTTGTCCATGTGACTCTTGGCATCCATCCCATGATTAGTGAGAATGGGGTTTCTTTTGTTGTCACATTTGGCCATGCGTTGTGTGCAAACTGGGCTAGGGGGAGCACTTCTGCCCAGTTGTCTTGTTGTATATTGCAAATGTGTCATAGATACTGTTCTAGCCATTGATTGGATCATTCTGATTGGCCATCCATTTGTGGGTGATAAGCTGTGGATATGTTCTGCTTGGTTCCAGTCTTCTGATAGAAGTGTTTCATGAAGTGGGACATGAATCGGGTGTTGTGGTCCGAAATAATTTGTTGTGGGAACCCATAGTGGGGGAACACGTGTTTGATTATTAGGTCAACCACTCCTTCTGCTGTGATTGTTTCGTTGCAAGGAATGAAAATAGTGGCTTTGCTACAATCGTGGTCCGTAATTGTCAGGATGGTGTTGTATCCTTGGGACTTGGGTAGTTTGACAATGAAATCCATGGCAATGATTTCGAAGGGTTCCGCTTCTGTGTTGGTGGTTATTGGAATAAGGCGTGGTTTCTGGGGATGTGTATTGATTTTGTTTGCTTGGCATAAGGCACATCCTTTGACGTATTCTTCCACGTCCTTTTTCATATTGGGCCACCAATAGTCTCTTTGTGTTAGGGCATAAGTGTTCGTGATTCCCGGGTGTCCCATAGTTGGTGGGTCATGAAATGATTGAATTACCCCCCATTTAAGATCGTTGTTTCCCACAACAATAAGGGCATCGTTCTTCCACCAAAGTTGGTTGTGTTGTCATAGATTATGATGGTCTATCCACGGTTTTATTTCTTCTGCACAAGTGATTTGTTCTTTTTGACATTGAATGTCGACTTCATTGAGTGATATGTAGGTAGCGTTTGCGAAGACTTCGTCTGGGAGGACAGTGATGTCGTTATTGTCTTCTTTTGCGTCCTTGTTGTTAGATTGCCTTGATAACGCGTCTGCTCTTGTGTTTGTTGTTCCGGGAATATGCTAGAGGATAAAGTCATATTCTGACAGTTCTTGGAATTCTCTGGCTATTCTTCGGTTGATTTTTCGTGGTTCTTTCCAATATTGTAGGTTGGAATGATCCGTATAGATTTTTATTTGATGGGGAGACCCCAGCAAATAAGTCCTCCATTGTTGTAATGCCTTTACGATAGCCAATAATTCTCTGTCATAGACGTCGTAATTTCTTTCTGGGGCGGAGAATGATTCAGAGTAGTATGCCACTGGATGTGTTTTCCCATCTTCTCCCTTCTGATTTAGGACTGCGCCTATGGTGATTGCAGATGCGTCTACTTCCATTTTGAAGGGTTTGTCCAGTTGCGGGAATAGAAGCACTGGTTCTTTGGTTACCACCCTTTTGAGTGCTTCAAATGCCGTTTGTTCATTACTGGTCCATCTCCATGCAATTCCCTTTTTTGTAAGGTTGTGAAGAGGACGTGCAAGTTTGGAAAATCCCTTGATGAATCATCTGTAGAAATTGAGAAAGCCAACGAATCCTTGTGCTTTGGTGAGGTTTGTCGGGGCTTCCCATACTTGTACTCCTTGTACTTTTATTGGATCCATACATATCTTTCCATAGCCGATGATGACTCCCAGATACTCCACTTCTGGAGTTTCGAACAAGCATTTCTCCAGTTTGAGATATAAATCGTGTTCTTCAAGTCGGTAAAGCACTTGATGAACGATTTCGCAGTGGTGAGTTAGGTCGTTTGTCATTGCGATGAGAATATCATCCATATAGACAATGACTTTGTTTGTGAGTATGAGGTCGTGGAATATTGTATCCATCATTGTTTGGAAAGTGCTTGGTGAGTTTGTAAGTCCAAAGAACATAACTCTTGGTTCATATAACCCTTGGTTTGTTTTGAATGCTGCCTTTGCTTCGTCCCCTTCTTTGATTCGTACGTTGTTATATCCCCAGCGAATGTCCAACTTTGTAAAAAGTCGTGCGTCACACACTTTGTCGATAATTTCAGGGATTAGTGGGAGGGGATAGCGATTTTTGACAGTGAGGGCATTCAATTTTCGGTAATCTTGTACTGGTCATAGTTTTCCATCCTTTTTCTTAATAAAGAAGAAAGGAGATGCGTATGGTGACTTCGATGGTCGGATATAACCCTTTTGTAGTTGTTTGTTGAGAAATTCGGTAAGGGCATTTCCTTCTGTGATGGCCAGTGGGTAGACTTTGCAATCAAGGGTTTTTGGAGCTTCAGGGATGAGGTCTATGGCGTGGTCCCATGTACGTTTTGGTGGGAATCGATGGGATGCTTCTTCACTGAATACTTTTCGATGTTGGTGATATGGTGATGGTACCATTTGTTCGAAAGTTTTCTTTGTATGATCCATGGCTTTCTGGGCTAGTTCGGAGGCAGTCATTGTTTTCCGTATTGCGATATACGGTTCCTCTTTGTTCATTATTTGTTCCCATGCTTCTTCATCTAATTCATATGTTTCTAGAGCCCGGATAGCCGACTCAATCGTTGGTTCTTGAGGGTTGATCGTGGTGATTACTACCGGTTGATAGTCTTCTTCTAGTGTTGCCTCCCTCCACCGTATTTTTGGTTCGAAAGCTGTGAACCAAGGATATCCTAAAATGACTTCGTCCTGTCCTAAGTTGGTGATAAGGAAGCGTAGTATGTGTGTCTCTTTTCCCATTTTGACTTGGAGATTGGTGTAATGGGTAATGTTTCCATCTTGGTTAAGAGTTCCATCTACATTCCAGATTTTGATAGGGGTTTGGATGGGTAGGTAGGATATTTGTAATTGTTTGAGTAATTGGGAGTTAATGAAGTTATCGGTGGCTCCAGAGTCAGCTGACACTTCTCTTTCGGCTGTTGCGTGTGTGGATTTGAATAGTACTGGGATTCGCATTGATCGATACTTGCTACTATACACACTAATCTTTAATGCCCTTGCCCCAGCCGCAGACTTCAGGCATGAGAAAAATCCTCCTTTTTATCGAACATGATGTTGGCAAAGCGTGCATGGACTTCATCGCTTTTGTTATAGAGTTGTTTGAGGAACACTTCCACTTTTTGATCCACAGAAAGAGGTTTATTGGAAGATACTGTTGCTGTTGCTACGATGGTGTCATCTGGCGAGGATGCTTGGGTGATTCTATTGTTCTTTTGGGGACAGAATCAAGAGATATGTCCCTTTTGATCGCACTGGAAGCATTTTCCCTCTTTAATGCATTTGGTTTTTTCTTCTTCCATCATAGTAGCTCGTGCTCTGGTTCAACTGAGATCCATGGCGTTTGGGTCTTGTCATCAGGTAAGAGTGTTGGTCCATTGTTCGTGTGTTCCTCCCATCACTTTGTTCCCTTTGAGCTGATTGCTGAGTTGAATGTATTCCTCGTGCTGTTGGCGGGTGGAATCGGTCCAGGTAGCCCAATTGTATGGGTGGTCAAATTTGATGCAATTCCAGACCAAGTTATTTGGAAGTCCATTTTGGAATAGGTCTAGAGTGACCTGTTGGTCTAGGTCGTACCCTGCTTTATTGGCTAGATTCTGAAACCGAGATATGAAGTCATCGAGGTTATACTTTGTCATGTGTAAACTCTTTAGCTTGTGTTGGGCTTTTGTGCTTTCAGCGGTGTCTGTGTATGCTTGTCTGAATTGAGTGTCAATTGTCTGCCACAGGTTTTCTTCCGTTTGGAGTACCCCTCCTTGGATTTGGTCTACCAACCATTGGGCTTGTTCTTGTACCCAATCGTCGATGAGATGTCCTCGAATATAAGAGAGGAATGTCATCATTCGTCAGTATGGATTGGTCATTACATCTGCGTTGGGGTTCATTCCTTGATAGATTTGAAAAGCTAGCATGAATGCTTTGCTTCTCTCCCTATCTCCTGTGAATTCGAAGGGGGGATTTCCTTCGAGCCTTCCATTGGCAGGGGGTGGTCCTCCGGCGGCACCTCCTCTGCCTCCACCACCTCCTCCTCTGCCTCCTCCACCTCCTGGTGGGGGTGCGGGTATTCCTCCACCTCCTCCACCTCCTCCACCTCCACCTCCACCTCCACCTCTGCCTCCACCTCCGCTTCCACTTGTCGGAATTGTGGTTGTAGGGGGTGTGGTTGCAGTGGTAGTGGGGAGAGTGGTTGTAGATGTTCCAGCTTGAGACATTGTTGGTTGGATGATTTGTGCTGGAATGTTTGTGGCATGGCTGGTCAGCATTATTGGGGTGAGGGGGTTGGTTGTAGTATCTTCTGGGGGATCTACGTCGATTGCCTGAGTTGGGGTAAGAGTAGGCCCAAGTCCTAAGTATTTCAGGACTGGTTTGATTGTATACCACTTGTTTTGTTCGTTACAGGCTACGTATACCCAAAGTCGATCTTCTTCGATGTAGTGGATGGCTCGATATTTGTTTAGTTTTGGACTAAAGACATAGTATCCTTTGGTTTGTCTTCCTGGATCTATTTTGTTCCTTTGACGTTTGCAGATAGGGTGTCGTTTTCAATTCGGTCAATATATGAGGCTTGGAATCGAGATCTTGCTCTACTATCGAGAGCCACGGTGGGAGACTTGACTTAATGTTACGCACCAACAGGGCATATCATGCGACGTGCAAGTTCTGGGTACGAAGTCATGTCAGGACTTCAGTTCGGGGATGCACAAGTATTGACTGAGCAGGGCACGAAGTCAATGTGAATAGATTGGGATTCTGGTTCAGCTTTTAGAGATGCGAAGGTCCTAATTTGGATGTTAGACTTGGAGGTCAACAAAGCGACGAGGTGATGGTTTAGAGGAGACAGTTGTGTTGGTATTACACAGGAAGTCAAGTCTACCAATACAAGCTAGGTAAAGACGACTTATATACTGTTACAGTGAGGTTTGTCAGGGACAAACCAATGATGCAAGTTGGCATCGCATGACGTAGGACAATGTCATCCTAGTACAGCTACTACTATGAATCGGTGAGTCGAGAACAGAACTGACGTCATAATGACGTAGAAATGATATCATACTGCAGAAAGATGAGCCGGCACAGATAAGAAACGATGATGTCAGAGATAGGTAAAATAAGAAGAGACTGTGTCCGAAATCGTAACATGTAGTCACTTGATAGTCAATGACTTTATTGACTTCCAACTGACTATGAAAGTCAATGCAAAGTCATTTAAAAGTCAATGACTTTTCATGACTGTTCATTGACTAGCACCTAACTATGGAAGTCAAATGGCAGTCAAGTGTCAGTCAACTAATAGTCATTTCATAGTCAGGTAGCAGTCACACCAGATTTGCCACATTCATAATTAAATATTATTATTATTATTATTATAACAGTAAAAACAGTAATAATGACAGTAATGACAGTAATAATAATAGTAAGGGCAGTAATAATAATAATAGTAGTAGTATAATAGGTGCTGCAGGTGGGGGCCAGGCGATACAGGGTGGCAGTGGGTGCGGCAATGGTAGTGGCAGTGTTGGAGTGGTGTCGAATGAGAGGTGTCAGGGCAGTGTCGGATATGTCGGATGGGTGGTGTTGGGTGGGGTTGGATGTGGGGGTGCGGCAGATGTGGTGTCGGGCTGGCAGTGGACGTGGTGGTGTCAAGGTGGGGGTCGGATGTGTCGGATGTGGGGGTGCAGGTGCAGCGAATGTGGTGTTGGAGCGGTGGCAGACATAGTGGTGTTGGGGTGGCAGCTGGTGTAGAGGTGATGAGGTGGCGGCAGTGTTCATGACAGTGTCAAGGAGGCAGCGGTCATAGTAGCGGCGGGATCTGTTGCAGTTGCAGTTTCGGTGGGGTAAGTTGGCTTGCATGCTGCAAATGGTGTAGGAGCAGGTGAGTGGGCAGCCCCTATGTGTGAGGGGAGGTGGGGGCATGGCGATGTTGTGGTCGCCATTACCCTGCACAAGTTCAGGTTAGAGGAAAAAAGAAAAGAAAAGAAAAGAAGAAAAAAAACTTATCTTGTTGTTGCCAATTGAGGCGGGTGGCTTGTGTGCATGCAAAGAGTGCACAGCAGGTGAGGTTGTGGTAGGTGCTTGCATGCTGCGAGGTGTGGGTGGTGGGTGCAAAGGCATGCCTGTGGTGAGAGGATGTTGTCCTTGGTGAGAGACGAAGGAAAAAATCGAGAACAACTTACCTTCACACTAGAGGTGGTGAGGGCATCAGCAATGGATATTTGCATGTGCAAGGGATGGAATGCACGCATAGGTGGTGGGGGCGACATCATTCGTTGTTGCCGGTGGCCCTTCTTGCGGGAGCTGGAATGGCGGGGATGGGGGTGGTAAAGAGAATAGAAATAGGAAAGAGAGTGGGAGGGTTTGAACTCACTTCACAGCCAAGTGGCACACTATCCCATGCCACAGATTGAGCCTCCACAAGTGCCTCAACCTGGATATGATCCCAAGTGCTTTTTTTTTGTCTAAGTCAATTAGAGTAACTGACTTTCATGGTTTGAGCTTTGCAACCATTTTTCTGCAGCCTCAATAACACATAGTAATTACTTCAAAAAAAAAAAAAAAGGTACATAGTGATAGAACAATGTACACCCTGCTCCCTGGAATTTTATCTTTATTTTATTTTATCTTTAATATTAGTGTTGCTGCCAGCTAAGCCAATGTTTTTGATACCTCAAGAAATAAAATAGCTAAAAGTCTGAAAGTATTTGAGGAGTTAGACCATATTAGAAGCTGGGGGGTCCTCTGCCAGCTCTAAGTGATCCAATCAGTGGTTCCTGAGTTAATTTAAGTGTAGTGTTGTAGCAGCTTGAACTTGTGTTTTTGCTAAGTTGGAAATAAAATAGAGTCTGAAGATATTTGAGAAGATATATCACCTCAGAAGTTGGGGGCCTCTAAGTGATCTGATCAGTGGTTCCAGAGGTAATTAACTGGCTTGATGACTAGCAAGCTGAGCAGATTTTTGAGCTGGCTAAATAACTTTAGAAACCACTGATCAGATCACTTAGAGTTGGCAGAGGACCCCCTAGCTTCTAAGATTGTCTATCCCCTCAAATATTTTCAGAGTTTTCACTATTTTATTTCCCAAGTTAGCAAAATCATTGTCTTAAGCTACCACAACACTATTCAAGTGTTTCAATTGGCTTAAAGCTAAGCCAATTTTTGGGCCAGTTAAATAACTTAGGAACTGCTGGAACTGCTGATTAGATTGCTCAATATTTTCAGAGTTTTTACTGTTTTATTTCACAAGTTATCAAAAATATCAGCTTAGCTGGCAGCAACATTATTAATAAGACTGACAGGGCCAAACTGTCTGCTATCTAACTCATATGGTCCCTTTTACACCATTTACTTCCCCTTGCCCACCTTTCCTCTCTGGGTGTAGTGCTGCCTTCCACCATTGTAAGGAGGGGTCCCACACCCATTTTAAACATGTATGGCAGCTTCTGTTGACGCAGACAACTGACAGCGTGTGAGGGTTAGCAAGATAGCTAGACAAGAGCAAACTTCAGAGGTAGAAGAACTCTTGTCTAGCTATCTTGCTAACCCTCACACGCTGTCAGTTGTCTGCGTCAACAGGTTATGGGCCCTGCCGCTCTTTAAACTGACTAGCCACCTCTCTGTCTAGATCTACCTTGTGTCACAGTTGCTCACCTTTGCGGTCACATCTTTGTCACCCTATCTTTCCCACCTATGTGAGCATCCTTCATATTCCATCGACACTCCCCTTCCTGGCCCGCCACGAAAAGGGTCATGCCCCCAGTAGTGTGTCATAGATCTGGTCTCCTTAAGGGAGATTCTCATGAGAGGCGCTAGGGAGCTGTTAAGTCAGCAGATGCGACCTCAAGTACCTCTGTGCGCGTTTACCTATTTTCTACCCCTGGACTTTGTTCCAGTGACATAATAGGCCAAAAGGGGAAGACCCTTGCGGCTATAGCCCTCGTTAATGGTTGGGTGATACTCAGTTAATACCTGGGTCACTTTAAGGGGTGTGAAGGCCTGGTTAATAGTCAAACCCAGAAGTCCTTCCCTCTGACACAACTAGACGTTGGTACTATAACATACCTACATATCCTTGAAGGCTCTTAATAGCCTGGTTTAGAGACTCCACAGACGACAGTAGTTCAAGGGATACTTCCCTGTGTTATCGTATGATAAAGGAACTCCTTTATTCATCTTTAACAAACTACTGGAATTCGCTGTTGGCTCCTCTCTAACAAGGATCCTTAATAGTACTCTTTAGTAGTGTTACGTCCTGGAACCGTTCTATTCATTTTTCTTTATTTTACCCTATGTTAACCTTTTCTCTGCGACTCATGGTGACTCACAGGCTTGACTCATGTGACCACCTACTATACAGACTCGTGACTTGGTATGTTCCTTGTCTCTATTGTGTGTCGTGACTTCTTGTGCCATGTGACCTATTATCACATGTTGATGGACTATGACTCCGACTCTATTGTTCTGGTGACATCATAGATCATATGCGGACTCCCTATTGTTCCCTGTGACCTATTGTACTCGTGACGCCATTGTTCTCGTGACGTCTATTGTACTTGTTACTTTATTGTTCTCGTTTACTATAAGTAACTCGTGTCTTTGGCCCTACAGCCTTAGACTTGACTTCTTGTATCTTACGGTACAGAACAACAGAGTCTATCTTCCCATCCATCCCTTGTCTGATCCGTTCAAAGTATTCCTCTCGTACTTGAAGTACTCGAGGGTTACTACTTCTCATCAGTAACTGTATCAGTCCCCGTTGGACTTATCACTCGGAAACCACACGTGACTGCCCTTCTTGTTTTGTCAATCGGACTAGTGACAGTTTTG
>WNGR01015909.1_pt1 | contig 12761 bp, 10 predicted proteins | sample 5407581 | NCBI WGS metagenome assembly WNGR01 (sample SAMN13153383, study PRJNA577476) | soil metagenome | isolation source: 80 cm soil or saprolite under Garry oak tree replicate 2 | place: USA:California | collected 2016-06-15 | reverse complement strand
TGGGGTTGGCAGGGCTTGCGGGCGTTGTTCGGAGCGCTTGATGACGCGCAGTTCGCCTTGGCAGGGCGGGCGTTGCAGATCGTCGATTGGGACCGCACGCATCAGTACTGTGGGGCGTGCGGCAAAGCGACCGCTGCGAGCACGAGCGAGCGGTCCCGACAATGCCCGGGTTGCGGGCGGGTGTCCTATCCAAGGCTCTCGCCGGCGGTGATGGGGTTGGTGCGGCGCGAAAGAGAGCTGTTGCTCGCGCGCTCACCTCGGTTCCCGCAGGGGATGTACAGCGCGCTCGCCGGATTCGTCGAACCCGGCGAGACATTGGAACAGTGTTTGGAGCGCGAGGTTCATGAGGAAGTCGGGATTCGCGTGCGCAAGGCGCGGTATTTCGCCAGCCAGCCTTGGCCGTTTCCGCATTCGCTCATGATCGCCTTTTTCGCCGAGTACGATTCGGGAGATTTGCGCGCCGACGGCGCGGAAATAGAGGACGCGCAGTGGTTTGACGTTGGAAATTTGCCGCGATTGCCTGCTGGGATCAGCATCGCCCGCAGGTTGATCGATGCGGCAATTGGGGAGATGCTTGCAAAGTAGTTCGGCGTCTCATTTGTCAACTGTTGTGGGGATTTATGCAAATTGGACGGATTACATGTTGTCATAGTTCGGCATCTCGGTTATCAACGGGCGTGGGGATTTATGCAAATTGGACGGACTGCACATTGTTGCGAATCTGTACCGTTGCGGGGGGGATGCACGGTATTTGACTGACGCAGCCGAGCTGCGTCGTTTTTGTCACGACTCCATCAACAGGTCCGGTCTCACGATTCTCGGCGACCTGTTCCACGAGTTCGACGGTGGCGGAGTCACGGGCACGGTGGTGCTGGCGGAGTCGCATCTCGCCGTCCATACCTGGCCGGAGCTCCAGAGCGTCACCCTCGACGTCTACGTGTGCAACTACACCCAGGACAACAGCGCCAAGGCGCGCCAGGTCGTGGCCGACCTGATGGACCTTTATCGCCCTGAGGAACACGTGCAGCACGATGTGCCGCGCGACAAGCGTCTCATGTACGAGGCGCTGAACGGGGACTACGGGTTTTTCCTGCGTTCCTCCAAGCTGATCGAGTCTACGAAGACGCGCTTCCAGGACCTCGAAATCCACGAGACGCCGCAGTTCGGAAAGCTCTTTCGCTTGGACGGCTGCTTCATGACTTCCGAGCGCGAGGAATTCGTCTACCACGAGACCCTAACCCACCCTGCGCTCACCGCCCATCCTTTGCCCAAGCGGGTCCTTGTTATCGGAGGGGGCGATGGTGGCGCGGCGGAAGAAGCCCTGAAGCACCCGTCGATCGAGCAGCTCGTCATGGTCGAGCTGGACGGGAAGGTGGTCGAGATCGCCAAGGAGCACTTCGCCACGATTCACCGCGGCGTATTCGACAATCCGAAACTGAAGCTGCTGATCGAGGACGGGCTGAAATACCTCGCTGAGACCAAGGAAAAGTTCGACCACATCGCCCTTGATTTGCCCGACCCCATCGGCCCCGCCACCGCGCTCTACGAGGAGGCGTTTTTCCGCGACTGCAAGCGAGCGCTTGCCGCGGGCGGCGTGCTCAGCTTGCATATGGGCTCGCCCTGGTCGCGCCCAGACCGGGTCAAGATGCTCTATGGGCGGCTGGCCAAGATGTTCAAGATCGCCCGGCCGTACACGATGTTCATCCCCTTGTACGGGTGCCTGTGGTCGATGTGCGCGTGCTCGGATTCCACAGACGTCGCGGCGGTGAATAGCGGGGAGATCGATATTCGAATCGGCAACCGCGGTCTCAGCCATCTGCAGTACTACAACGGCGCCGCCCATCAGGCGCTCTTCGCGCTGCCGAATTTCGTGCGCGAACTCACCGTCGACGCCGTACCCAAGCCCAGGCTCGTGGCGACGAAGAAACGCGCCGCGGGCGGCGTGAAGTAGACACCGGGGCGTCAGCCGGTCGGGTGCGGGGTGACCGAGAGGGTTGCTCTTTTCGTTTTGGTCTCGAACCCGAGGAAACCGAACTCCGGCTCTGGCTTTCGGCCGCTCACGATGTCGGCAAGGGCCCGGCCCGAGCCGCACGCAAGCGTCCACCCGAGCGTGCCGTGCCCTGTGTTGAGAAAAAGGTTGGAGTACCTCGAACGCCCGATGAGGGGGAGATTGCTGGGTGTGGCCGGTCGCAGTCCCGTCCAGAACTGCGCGCGCTCCGGGCGTCCCGCGTTCGGAAACCATTCGAAGCAGCGCTTGACGAGCGCCGCGCAGCGGGGCTCGTTCATCTCGGTGTCGTAGCCGTTCAACTCGGCGGTGCCTGCCACGCGCAAGCGATCGCCCAGTCGCGAGATCACGATCTTGCGCGCGTGATCGGTCAGACTCGTCTGCGGGGCCTCGTCGTCGGCCTCGAGAGGCAAGGTAACCGAATAGCCCTTCACGGGGTACACCGGCACCGAGACGCCGACTGGCGCCAGCACGAGCGGGCTATAGCTTCCCAGCGCAACAACATAAGCTTCCGCACGCAAGGATTCTTCGATTCCTTTTTCGTCGTCTATGACCACGCGCTCGATCGCTCCCCTCGCGGCTTCGAGACGCTTCACGCTTACGTTGAACCGAAAGCTCACGCCTTGGGCACCGCAGAGATCGGACAGGGCCCGAGTGAAAAGCTGCGCATCACCGCACTCGTCGGAAGCCGCGTAGGCCCCCCCCACGACCCGGGCTATCGAATGCTTGAGCGCCGGCTCGATCGCGAGGCACCCTTCGGGCGACTTGATTTCGATGTCCAGGCCGCGAACTCTGAGCCGCTCGGCCTGTCTCCTCGCGTGTTCGAATTCGTCACCGTCCTCGTACAGATGCAGGATGCCCCGGGTATCAAAATCGTAGCGGATTCCGGTATCGCGCCGCAGTTGACGGAGCTGCTCGCGACTGTACAGCGCAAGTGTGAAAGCGGAATCTGTATTGCGACGGGTCCGGCCCGGCAAACATTCAAACAGGAAGCGCAGGCCCCAGAGCCATTGAGCGAGGTCGGCGCGCGGCCGGAAGAGCAGCGGGGCGTCCTCGCGCCCGAGCCACTTAAGGATCGTCAAGGGAGCGGTCGGGTTGGCCCAGGGTTCGGAGTGGCTGACCGAAATCTGCCCGCCATTTGCAAAACTCGTCTCAAGCGCAGGCTCGGGCTGACGGTCCACCACCATGACCTCGTGGCCGCTCTGCGCGAGATACCACGCGCTCGTCGTGCCTATGACCCCGGCACCGAGAACGATCACTCTCATGCCCGCCTCCGATAAAAAGCAAAAGGGGGAAAGCTCGCGCTATATCCCCCTGGAAACGAATCTACACTTTTGACTTTCGCACGGCAAGCAAGCCCTTCCGCCGCGTCCATGCACTGCGCTGAGGCCGTTCAACAAGTCGTTCTCTGGATATACAGGTCAAGCCCGATGGGGCATCATCGGGTTTTCATGAGGGCCGGAACGGAAAGGCTGGCTTATTTTCCCGTGTAAGGAATCACTTTTTGCCGCTGCTCACCGAGCCCCTTGATGCCAAGAGTGACCACGTCACCTGGTTTGAGCCACGCCTGGGTCGGCTTCATACCCAGCGCGACGCCCGCGGGTGTTCCGGTTGTAATAATGTCACCCGGGAGCAGCGTCATGTAGTTGCTCACGTACGATACAAGCTTCGCACAGGGGAAAATCATGTTCTTGGTATTAGAGGATTGCCGACGTTCGCCGTTGACGTCGAGCCAGACGTCGAGCACCTGGGGATTGGTGATCTCGTCGGTCGTGACGAGCCATGGTCCGATCGGTCCGAAGGTGTCACATCCCTTGCCCTTGTCCCACTGAGAGGACTGCAACTGGAAAGCTCGCTCGGACACGTCATTCACGATCGTGTAACCAGCGACGTGGTCCAGGGCCTCGTCCTCCGGCACATACTCGGCGCGTGTCCCGATTACTATTGCGATCTCGACCTCGTAATCGAGCTTGGTGGAACTGCGGGGCTGCTGGATGTCGTCATTCGGGCCGCTGATGCACGTCGTCGCCTTCATGAAAACTACCGGTTCGGCGGGTATTTGCAGGCCCGCCTCGTGCGCGTGATCGATGTAATTCAGGCCGATGGCGACAAACTTGGAGATGCCCGTATAGGGCACGCCGAAGCGCGGGTTGCCGCGCACCAGGGGCAGCGATTCCGGGCGAATCTTGCGCAGCCTCGTCAAGCCTTTGGAGGAAATCGTTTCCTGGTCGATGTTGGAGAGGACCCCTGACAAATCGCGCAACTGCCCTTGCGCGTCGATGACGCCCGGTTTTTCGAATCCATTCCTGCCGTAACGACAAAGCTTCATTTTTGGCTTCCTTTCCAGATCATCATGCGGCCGCTTAAGCAAATCGCAACTCTTGGAGCAAGCGTAAGCTGGGTGCAAGCAGGTAGCTCGATATCGTCGCAGTCTTGAGCCGCCCATTTCCTGCCTGGGTGGCAGCGCAACGAGAGCAATTGGTGCGGCCGGTCTCTTACGTAAGCCGTTCTCCCCAGAACTATTCTTATTGCCCGGCGATTATAACAGCGCCGCGCCGAAAAAAGCCGTAGTTTCCTTGGAATCAATGGGTTACTGGAGGGGTCAAGGCCAGGGTCGGCGTTAGATAAAATCGAGGCATGAAAGGCCCTCCAGCTTGCGTCCCGCGGTTTTTTGCACCGGTGCAGCTTTCCCTCGGTGCCGAGATCGATGTGCCGGAGCGGGTGGCGCGTCATTGCGCCGTCCTCCGCCTGCGCCGCGGCGACGCGGTCGTCTTGTTCAACGGAGACGGCGGGGAATTCTCCGCCGAGCTGACGCGGGTTTCCCGGGGCGGTGCGCGCGCCTACGTGATATCGAGGCAGACGCCGGAACGCGAGTCGCCTCTTGCCATCGCGCTCGCTCAGTGCGTATCGAGCGGAGACCGGATGGACGCCACCCTGCAGAAATCTACCGAGCTTGGTGTCTCCAGCATCGTGCCGATCACGAGTGAGCGCTCCGTAGTGAGACTCTCGAGCGATCGCGCCGACAGGCGCGTCGCCCACTGGCGCAACGTGGTCATCGCCGCCTGCGAGCAATGCGGGCGCAACCGCGTTCCCGAGGTTGCGGCGATCATCGACCTCGATGCCTTTCTGGGCCGGGCAGCCAGCGATGGGCTACGGCTCCTTCTGGCGGCGGATGCCGATCGAGACTTGAAACAGCTTGAACCACCAGGAAAAGTGACTTTGCTGGTCGGACCGGAGGGAGGGCTCGCGCCTGAGGAGCGGAAGCGTGCGGAAAGAGGGGGGTTCGTTCCGGTTCGCTTCGGGCCGCGGGTGCTTCGCACGGAGACCGCACCGCTCGCAACAATCGCAGCGATGCAGGCCTTGTGGGGTGATTGTTAGCCTCCGTACGCGGGGCCCGCTGTATCGACTGGGTGCAACTGGCTAGAATCGGAGTTCCTTAAGAACAACGACAACCATGCCGTCCCATCCCACCCAGTTCATCAGCTGGGTTCGCTCCGTTGCCCCCTATTTCCACGCGTTCCGTGGGAAGACGTTCGTGCTAGCCTTTGGCGGAGAAATATTCGCGGAGCGCAGGTTCGTCGACCTCGCCCACGACGTCAGCCTTCTGCATAGCACCGGCATCCGCGTGGTACTGGCGCACGGCTCACGCCCGCAGATCGAGGCGCAACTCAAGCGCCGCAAGCTCCGCTCGCGCTACGCGAAGGGCCTGCGCATCACGGATCCCGTTGCGCTCGAATGCGTGAAGGAGGCTGTCGGGTTGTTACGCGTGGAGATCGACGCGTTGCTGTCCTTGGGTCTTCCCAACTCGCCCATGGCGGGTGCTGCGATCAATAGCGTCTCGGGAAATTTCATCACAGCGCAGCCGATGGGCGTGCACGACGGCATCGACTTCCAGTATACGGGCTCGGTGCGCAAGGTCGACGCGCTGGCAATCGCGGGGTGTCTAGACGCCGGCAACATAGCGATCGTATCGCCAGTCGGTTACTCGCCCACAGGCGAGGTCTTCAACCTCGCCATGGAGGATGTCGCGGTAGCAACGGCAACGGCGCTCCACGCCGAGAAGCTGATCTTCTTCTCTGACGCCCCCGTGCAGGACAAGGAGGGCGAGTTGCTGCCCGAGCTCACGGCGGAGGAAGCGGCCGGGCTGCTCGCGCGCAGCAACCGCCTGTCCGACGATACGCGGCTCTATCTCACACACGCCGTCGAGGCCGTGCGCGGGGGGATGCAACGCGCCCATATCATCAGCCGGACAGTCCCTGGTGCCCTGCTGATCGAATTGTTTACCCATGAAGGTTCGGGCACCATGATCACCGCCGACAAGGTGGTGAAGCTGCGGCCGGCCAAGATCGACGACGCAGGGGGCATTCTCAAGCTCATCGAGCCGCTCGAGGAAGACGGGACCCTCGTGCGCCGCGGGCGCGAACTGCTCGAACGCGAGATCGGGCGCTTTTCGTTGATTGAGCACGACGGGGTGATCGTCGGATGCGCCGCCCTCTACCCCTTCCCCGGCGCCCGCGCCGGCGAGCTTGCCTGCCTCGCGGTGCGGCCCGATTACAGGGACGCAGGCTACGGCGAGCGCCTACTGCACCATGTCGAGACACAGGCGAGAGCCTCCAAGCTGAAAAAGCTGTTCGTGCTCACGACGCGGGCGACCCATTGGTTCATAGAGCGCGGGTTCGCCGAAGCGAATATCGCGGTACTGCCAGGGGAAAGGAAAGCCCTGTACAACTATCAGCGGCGCTCGAAGATTTTAGTAAAGCGGACTTAAAATCGACCTGATACCGGAATCGAGGTTGCGAAAATGGCAAGGATGGTGAAATGCATCAAGCTCGGCCGCGACGCGGAAGGGCTCGACTTTCCCCCTTACCCGGGGGAACTCGGCAAGCGCATCTACGAAAACGTCTCCAAGGAAGCCTGGCAGGCCTGGATCAAGCACCAGACCATGCTCATCAACGAAAACAAGCTGAACCTCGCGGACCCGCGCGCTCGGAAATATCTCGCCGAGCAGATGGAGAAGCATTTCTTCGGATCCGGAGCCGATGTCGCTTCCGGCTACGTGCCGCCGGACAAGTAGGCGCTTTCGCTTTACTTCCGGGCGATTGTTCTCACGCCCGTCTTGGTTCCGAGCAGGAGCACATCGGCTCCGCGCCGGGCGAACAATCCGTTGGTAACGACGCCGGCGATATTGTTGACCGCCGTTTCCATCTCGACCGGGTTGAGGATCGAGAGCCCCCACACGTCGAGGACGATGTTGCCGTTGTCCGTGGCAAAGCCTTCGCGCAGCTTGGGCTGGCCGCCGAGCTTCACCATCTGGCGCGCCACATAGGCGCGCGCCATCGCGATCACTTCGACGGGCAGCGGAAATTTTCCGAGCACCGGAACGAGCTTCGACTCGTCCGCGATGCAAACGAACTTTTTGGCCGCTGCGGCGACGATTTTCTCTCGCGTGAGCGCGCCCCCCCCACCCTTGATCATGGCGAGGTGCTCGGTGATCTCGTCGGCGCCGTCGATGTAGACCGGCAGCTCGTTGACGCTGTTGAGATCCAAGACGCGAATGCCGCGCGCCTTCAGCCGCTCGGCGGAGCGATCCGAGCTCGCGACGGCGCCGGCAATGCGATTTTTCATCCCGGCAAGCTCGTCAATAAAGAAATTGGCCGTGGACCCGGTGCCTACGCCGATCACGGCGTCCTCCACCACGTGCTTGATGGCCTCGCGGGAAACTGCCCGTTTGAGCTCGTCCTGGGTCATGTGTACAGATTCAAGGTCTGCCGCTATCGACTGGTTTCGCTCGTGCGCTTGTCCGGGGCCGCCGTACTCGCTTCATTTTCCTCCTGGCGGGGGCAACGGTCCGGTCAGAGGACGAACTCTTGTTCCTTGCCAACATCAGTGCACTAGGCAACCATCGCGCGACATCCTGACCGAGAGCGGCCGCGATGCGATGCATGAGCGGACAAGTACCGCTTACACTGCCCCACACGGGTCGGGACTGGCGGTTTAGGGTCGTGGCTTCGATCACTTTCGCGTTCCGCAGGATTTCGGCCCTCACGTTCATCGCCTTGGGTCCGCTCCAGCCGCCGCCACCCATTCCCAGGGCGCCGAGAATAGTCACCCTCAGGACGATCTTCTCTGGCCCGGCCTGGCTCGAGTTCTGGATCTGCTCTGTGCCGGGAAAGCGCTCACTCACCTTTTGAAAAACCTTCGAGCGAGCACTCTCGTTTCATGGCTTGGCTAATCGGTGCGTTCGGGTCGAGGATAGCTGGCGTCACAACAGCGATTCTGTCGTCTGCACGGGACGCCTGCGCGAAGGACAGAACCAAGACCCCAGTCAGGAGGAACAAGTTTGCTTGCATCGATTTTCTCCCCTAGCGCTTTCGCACCGGCGGCAAGTCGGTGCACACGCCCTCGTACAGTTCCGCGGCCATGCCGATCGATTCGCTTACGGTCGGGTGCGGGTGGATCGTCTTGCCGATGTCGATGGCGTCGGCGCCCATTTCGATGGCGAGCGCAATCTCGCTGATGAGATCTCCCGCCCCGGCTCCGACGATGGCGCCGCCGATCAGGCGGTGCGACTCCTCAGAGAAGATCAGCTTGGTGAACCCCTCGTCGCGGCCGTTGGCGATGGCGCGTCCCGAGGCTGCCCAGGGAAATTTGGCAACCCCGAACTTGACTCCCTGTTCTTTCGCTTCCTCTTCGGTGAGTCCCGCCCAGGCAATCTCAGGGTCGGTGTACGCCACCGAGGGAATCACGCGCGCGTCGAAGTAGGATTTCTGCCCCGCAGCGGCTTCCGCTGCGACGTGACCTTCGTGAACCGCCTTATGCGCCAGCATGGGCAGCTTGGCGATATCGCCAATCGCGTAGATGTGCGGGACGTTGGTGCGCATTTGCGCGTCGACGGGGATGAAGCCACGCTCGTTCACCGTTACGCCGGCGGCGTCGGCGCCGATCTTCCTGCCGTTGGGTGTCCGGCCCACGGAAATCAGGATCATGTCGTAGAGCTGCGGCTTGGCCGGAGCGTTTTCACCTTCGTAGGACACCTTCAATCCTTCCTTCACGGCCTCGACCTTGGTGGTCCTGGTCTTCAGCATCACGTTGTCGAAGCGGCGCGCGTTGAATGTCTGCCATACCTTGACCAAGTCCCGGTCTACCCCGGACATCAGGCCATCGAGCACCTCGACCACATCCAGCCGAGCGCCGAGTGTGGAATATACCGTGCCCATTTCCAGGCCGATGATGCCGCCGCCGATTACGAGCATGCGTTTCGGCCGCCGCTGCAGCTCGAGCGCCGCCGTCGCGTCTACGATTCGCGGGTCCTCCGGAATAAAGAGGAGCTTCGCCGACTGCGAGCCGGCTGCGATGATCGCGTTCCCGAATGCGACGACCTTGCGCCCGTCCTTCGCTTCCACGGCGAGATGGTTCGGCCCTACGAAAGCTCCGGTACCCTGCAGCACCGTCACTTTGCGCGAGCGCGCCATGCCCGCAAGCCCCCCGGTCAGCTTGCCGACCACCTTGTTCTTCCACGCGCGCAACGCATCGAGATCCACCTTGGGTTCCCCGAAACCGATGCCGTGTTCGGAAAGATGTTTTGCCTCGTCTATGACCGCAGCGATGTGCAGAAGCGCTTTCGACGGGATGCAGCCCACATTCAGGCAGACGCCGCCGAGCGTCGGGTAACGCTCGACCAGAATGCTGTTCAGGCCCAGGTCTGCGGCCCGGAAGGCGGCCGAATAACCGCCGGGACCGGAGCCCAGCACCAGCACGTCGCAAGTCATGTCGGCTGCGCCGCCGTAGGCTTTGGCTGCGGCAGGTGCGGAAATCTTCGGCGCCGCAGAGACGGCCGGAAGCGGCGCGGCCACGGCACTCTCTACCTCGAGCAAGGCGATGACCGACCCCTGAGAGACCTTGTCCCCGACCTTGACCCGCAGCTCCTTGACGAGGCCGGCGTCCGAGGAAGGAATTTCCATCGTCGCCTTGTCGGACTCCAGCGTGATGAGGGAGGCTTCCTTGGCCACCCGGTCACCGGGTTTCACCAGAACTTCAATGACGTCGATGTCCTTGAAATCGCCGATGTCCGGTACTTTCACTTCGATCATCTGCGCCACGCCGTCCTCATAGCAGGGTACGGCGGATGTCGGAGAGGACTGAGGCCAGATAGGTCGTAAAGCGCGCGCCGGCCGCGCCGTCGATGACGCGGTGGTCGTAGGCGAGCGACAGCGGCAGCATCAGCCGCGGAACGAAGGCGCCGTCCCTGTAGACCGGTCGCATCTGCGATCTGGCCACGCCGAGAATCGCGACCTCCGGTGCATTGATGATCGGCGTAAACGCCGTACCCCCGATGCCGCCAAGGCTGGAAATGCTGAAAGTGCCGCCGCGCATGCTGTCGGGCTTGAGTTTTTTCTCGCGCGCGGCTTTGGAAATTTCAGCCAGCTCCTTCGCCAAATCGAATACCCCCTTACGGTCAGCGTCGCGGATCACCGGGACCAGCAAACCGTCGGGCGTATCGACCGCGACACCGATGTGATAGTACTTCTTGACGATCAGGTTCTCGCCGGTCTTGTCGAGCGAGGCGTTGAAGTCCGGAAACTCCTTCAGCGCGTTCACCGAAGCTTTCACCAGGAACGCGAGCATGGTGAGCTTGAAGCCTCCTTTTTCCGCGACCTGCGCATTCTCCTTGCGGAAAGTCTCTAGCTCGGTGATGTCGGCCTCGTCGTGCTGAGTGACATGGGGAATGGAAACCCAGTTGCGGTGCAGGAACCCGCCGGAAAGTTTCCTGATTCGCGACAGAGGTTTGGTTTCGACCGGGCCGAACTTCGCGAAATCCACCTGCGGCCACTCTGGTAGATCCAGAACGAGCCCGCCGCGCGCTGCGACGGCGGTGACCGCGGGCGCACCCCTTACCCGCACCCCTTACCACTCCCTTCACGAACTCCTGGACGTCCGCCTGCGTAATGCGTCCTTTCGGGCCCGAGCCTTTGACCCGAATGAGGTCGACGCCCAGCTCGCGCGCGAACTTGCGCACCGAGGGGCTCGCGTGCGGCGTCGCCCCGGGACCTAGCGCAGATGTGCTTAAGATCGGTTCGGTGCGGCCGACCGAAACCGTGGCCGGGGCTGGTGCCGGGACGGCCGCAAGCACCGGCGCAGGCTTTGCCGTGGACGCGTCTTGGGGCTTCGCAGCCGGCTTCGCGGGCGCAACCGAAGCGCCTTCCGTCTCTTCGAGGATAAGGATGGGGCTGCCCTGTGAAACCTTGTCGCCGGTCTTGACCCGCAATTCCTTCACCACGCCCGCAGCCGGCGACGGAATCTCCATCGTCGCCTTGTCCGATTCGACCGTGATCAGCGACTGCTCCGGCTGTACCGCATCGCCCCGTTTGACCAGCACCTCGATTACATCGACGTTCTTGAAGTCGCCGATGTCGGGTACGAAGACTTCCCTGGCGGTTCCCATGCTTGCTCAGTTCGCGATTTGGGGTGCCGGGGCTGGGCAGCCGTCGAGGCGCCCGGCCCATGCTTGGTCAGACAGTCACTGGATTGGGTTTTTCCGGATCGATCCCGTATTTCTTGATTGCGTCGGAAACGACCTTGGCTTTGACCTCGCCCTGGTCGGCGAGCGCCTTGAGCGCCGCGACTGTTACGAAGTAACGATCCACTTCGAAGAAGTGACGCAGCTTGGCGCGGGAATCCGAGCGGCCGTATCCATCGGTGCCGAGCACCCGGTAGACGCGGTCTCCAGGGATGAACGATCGAATCTGGTCGGCAAAACTCTTGATGTAGTCGGTAGCAGCGATCACGGGACCTTCACGCTTCTCCAGGCACTGGGTCACGTACGGGACCCCGGGCTTCATTTCCGGATGCAGCGTGTTCCGACGCTCGACCGCTAGCCCTTCGCGGCGCAGCTCGGTAAAGCTGGGAGTGCTCCAGATATCCGCAGCCACGCTCCAATCGGACTCGAGCAGCTCGCCGGCGGCAATGACTTCGCGCAAGATCGTTCCCGAGCCCAGTAGCTGCACGCGCGTCTTCCTCTTCGAGCCTTCCCGAAAGAGGTACATGCCCTTCAAGATCGCTTGCTCCGCACCCGGCGGCATCGCGGGATGCTCGTAGTTCTCGTTCATCACAGTCACGTAGTAGAACACGTCCTCCTGCAGCGTGACCATGCGACGCAGGCCGTCCTGGACGATGACGGCGAGCTCATAGGCAAAGGTCGGATCATAGGAAATGCAATTGGGAATGACCGAAGAGAGCACATGGCTGTGTCCGTCCTCGTGCTGCAGCCCCTCGCCGTTCAGAGTGGTGCGGCCCGCCGTGGCCCCGAGGAGAAACCCTCGCGCGCGCTGGTCCCCCGCCGCCCACGCAAGGTCCCCGATGCGCTGCATGCCGAACATCGAATAAAAGATGTAGAACGGCACCATGACAAGGTTCGAATGGCTGTATGAAGTCGCCGCCGCGATCCAGGATGAAAACGCGCCGGCCTCGTTGATTCCCTCCTCGAGAATCTGCCCCGCCTTGTCTTCGCGGTAGTACATCACCTGTTCGCGGTCGACCGGCTCGTACTTCTGTCCTTCCGAGGAATAGATCGCGAGCTGTCGGAACATCCCTTCCATGCCGAAAGTGCGCGCTTCGTCCGGAACGATCGGGACGATGTGCCTGCCGATGTTCTTGTCGCGCACGAGCGCCGGCAGTATGCGCACGAACGCCATGGTGGTGGAGCTCTCGCGGCCTTCCGAGCCTTTCAGCTGTTGATCGAACGCCGAGAGCGCCGGCA
>WNGR01006210.1_pt1 | contig 12762 bp, 17 predicted proteins | sample 5407581 | NCBI WGS metagenome assembly WNGR01 (sample SAMN13153383, study PRJNA577476) | soil metagenome | isolation source: 80 cm soil or saprolite under Garry oak tree replicate 2 | place: USA:California | collected 2016-06-15 | reverse complement strand
TGATCAAACTTCCCCATTGGTGGCTTGGTCGTATATTTCCATGCTTAACAGCGATTGTTATTGACGAATCTAGCGTTAATGAACAGCCCACATCTCCAACGGGTAGTTTAGAAGTTGCGCATTCGTCTGCGACTATGGTCGCACTAAACTTTACCCCAACGGCATAATTACTATTTGGGACAAATGGCGGAGGAGGGTCTAACGCAGTAGTAGGAACGGGTTTCGTAATGGTAGGTGTTGCATTGTGATTTTTATATATCTCCCAACCTATAACTCCCAGCACGCCCACAGTTACAACAATGAGTAGCAATTCTACCACGGCAAAACCTGAGATTCGATTTTTCTTAAGTTTATCCATATTGCTATAGCATAGAGCTTAGCCATAAGCATTTTCAATAAAAATACCTCCTTTTGGGGGGTGCTCCGCCTTATGTTTTGGTCCAACTAGTGGATTGTAGGAGCCATGTAAGATGGCGTGGCTCAACAGGCAAACAAAAAGTTAGCACCTTATTAAAGAGATGTATCACGCTAGAGTTGAGAGCCACATCGAACGCTTATTGCCTAAATCATTTTTTACTTTGCGAAATAAGAGCATGTATCTCTTGAGTTAATACATGTATATCCTTGGTAAGCTGTGTATTTAGAGCAAGCTCTTTTTCTTGGTGTTCATATTGGTGTTCAGCCTGGATTTTGTCCCTAGCTGCCGCACGATTCTGGCTCATCATAATAAGCGGGGTAGCGTAAGCAGCTTGCGCTGAGAATGCTAAGTTCAGGAAAATGAAGGGGAACGGGTCAAAGTGAAAAATTAACCAAATGTTACCTGCTATCCAGAGAACAATTATCGTCGTCTGGATAATGACAAACCGCCAGCTACCCATGCCCGTAGAAACGCTATTGGCAATCCTATCGCCAAGTTTTAAGTTGTCTTGTGCCTTTTGGTGCCAGTTTTTATACGCCATATATTATCCCTTGTACTTCTCCATTTAACTAAGCCATCTAAAATTGTAACGTAGCTTGGTTTTAGATTATATGCTCTCTCATAACAACATAATACCAAAAGAAAAGCCCTCCTAGCACAAGAGGCATTTCCGCAGCTACAACGTTGCAGGTAGCTACTCTCTTGTAATCACGCGTACTGATAGAATAGAGTAAAATTGAATAAAAGAGCGTATCCAAAATGTGTCCACAGAATAATGTAATTGGCTCAAGCCAGTTACTAATTATTACCACTTCGCCTTCAAACTCGACTATTGAGCCACTTTATCTACCGAATCTATCCAGCAACGAGGGTGACTCTCTGGGAAGAGGCTAGAACTCCGCCCCTCGCAATTTGTCGGCGAGTTACAAACGCCTATACGCCTGACGTGACTGGCGCACTTCGTCGGCATGCTCCTCGGCCCATCCTACAAGCGACTCCAAAGTTGTAAGCAAACTTTCGCCGCGAGGAGTTAGGGCATATTCCACTTTGGGCGGTATGACCGGAAAAATGGTACGGCTTACGATACCGTCCCGCTCCAAGTTACGCAGGGTAGCAGTGAGCATTTTTTGCGTGATGCCGCCCACCGCACGTCCGATTGCGCTATAGCGTAGCGGGCCGGCCTGTAACACATGCAACACAAGGACAGTCCACTTATCACCTATAATTTCCAGAACATCGCGTGACAAACAGCCTTTTCTCAGTACATTGTAGGGTTTTATACGTTCCATATAGTATGTATATAACAAAAAAGTCGGTAATTGCCTAGTATATGTGCGTACGTTACAGTGGCTAGTACCTGGAAGATCGAGTTACGATCGAACGGGTCAAGGAATTACCTGCAAAGTGAAAGAGGGGCACGCATGGCCAAACACAACATAGTCGTCATCTTGGGCACCAACCGTCCAATTCGAAATGGGCGCAAAGTAGCCGACTGGTTTATGACAGAGGCCGCAAAAGATAGCAGATTTCACTTTAAGCTAGTTGATCTGTCTGAACTCGCTCTACCCTGGCTAGACGAGCCAGTACCACCAAAAGTAAGCACTAGCTACCAACACGAATACACTAGGTCCTGGGCAAAGCAAATTGCTGGCGCTGACGGCTACGTGGTCATTACGCCGGAATACAATCATAGTTACCCAGCCGTGCTCAAGAACGCGCTAGACTACCTATACTACGAGTGGGGCCAGAAACCGATGTCTTTCGTAGGCTATGGGGTCGAATACGGCTATCGAGCCATCGAACATTTACGCCAAGTTGCCGTTAAGCTTCGCATGGTACCGCTGTCACATCAAATAGAAATCCCTATTTTTAAACAGCAGACGCCCAGTGGTGAGTTTGTTGCCAGCGGCGACAATATGCATCAGCTACAAACTCTGCTCGACCAATTGGACTGGTGGGCGGCGGCACTTTCTGAAGCACGCAGCAAACAACCCTATGCGATCAAACCTCTCTAGCATATTTCATGTGATGCTGGGAAAAACAAGCTCTGAAAACTTGGCTAAATTGCGAACGTCGCCAAACTGATTATAATAAAATTATGTTTGAAAAACGCTTATTTGATATATACCTATCACGGCTCAAATCAGGCGGGGTAGAGATAACGTTCTGGGACGGCGACACGCGCCGTTATGGGCCAGCCAAACCCTACGTAAAACTCCAGATAAAAAGTCCTCAGGTGGTGCGACGCATGGCCAAAAACCTTAGTGTTGGTTTTGGCGAATCCTATGCCGAAGGGCTCATCGAAGTTAAAGGGCCGCTGACCGACGTCGTACGCCTAAGTATCGAAAACCCGACTGCATTCAAACCGTTCTCCCGGAGCTTTGGCAAAACCCATTTAAACCGCAACATCACCAAGAAGCAAAAAAAATACATCGCCCATCACTACGACATTGGCAATGAATTCTACAAATTATGGCTGGACAAGAGCATGCTCTACACCTGCGCCTATTTCCGTTCGCCTGAGGATTCGCTTGAGAAGGCCCAGGAGCAAAAGATTGACTACATCCTGCGCAAACTGCGCCTCGAAAAAAGCCACAGCCTGGTTGACCTCGGCTGCGGCTGGGGTACTTTGCTCATCACTGCAGCCAAAAAATACAACGTCACCGGCCTGGGCGTAACGCTCAGCGAAGAGCAAGTTACCTACGCTAATGCTGCTGCTAAAAAAGCCGGCGTCGCAGACAAGGTTAGGTTTGAGCTCACTAACTACCAGGACTTGCCAGCTCGCGGCACACTCTACGATCGCGTGGTAAGCGTGGGCATGATGGAGCACGTTGGTCAGGGCAACCAAGCAACCTTCCTCAAAGCTGTCGACGCGTTACTCAAACCAAACGCCATTGCTGTTACTCATTTCATCACTCAACAAACCGAGCTGCCGAATGATCCGTGGATCGACAAATACATCTTTCCCGGCGGCTATTTGCCGTCGCCGCGTCAATATATCTGGGACCTACCCAAGCATGGCTTTCGGCTCCAAGACTACGAAAACCTACGCATGCACTACGCCCTCACACTTCATGAATGGCGTAAACGATTCAATGCCAATCGCGACAAAGTCATAGCTATGTTTGACGAACAGTTCTACCGCATGTGGGACTTCTGGCTCGCCTCGTCTGAAGGCAGCTTCCTCTACGGCAACATCGACCTATCGCACTTCGTGTTTACTAAAGGCGTAGTTAATGATCTGCCGCTGACACGTGAGGATTGGTATCGATAGACTTTAACGTTAGCCGTTTCTCACGCATTTGTCATAGAGGTCCTTGAACCGTCCATCTGGATCATACTTTGCCTTAAGCGGACGGTACTTAGCGTAGTTGTACAATGTCTCGAACTCGGGTCGGGTGTAGTACGACGAAGAGTAGAGACCTTTGGTGCCATGGAGCTCGCTGACCTTCTTCTCAATCAGGCGGTTTAGGCAGCCTTCGGGTTTGCCAGGCATGGCTGGCGCTGCATCCCAAAACCCGATGTTGACATACAGTGCGCCCGGATCCATTGGGTAGAGCACCCAAGGCCACGTTACCGAGGCTGCCCGCGTTGGACAAATCCAAATTGGCTTGATGCCAATCTGCTCCTGGAAGAAGTCGAGAAAATCGGCCGCCTTATTGATGGGCAGCTGGACGTCCTGGATGATAGTTTCACTCGGCTGATACTGACCGACAAGTCGCTGTAGACGCTCGGCAATATGCCAGCGATTTTCAAAATGCATCATCCGGGAATATGTGCGCGAACCAAGCCGCTTACGGCCCAACAGACGACGCACTAGCGGGTTCTGAGCGCCGACATTTTTCGAACACCAAAACCAATCAGTATCCCAACGCCAAATGTAATCTCGAATTGTCAGATAGTCTTCCGTCTTCTCTGCGATTGACCGATAAAACATACGTTCAAAGGTGTAGTCACTGACATATGGCGCCTTGTCGACGCCGCGAGCAATGGTGATGTACAGCTCGTCTGGCTCGAATACGACACCATCGACAAAATCAACTAGCTTGCCTTCATAGGCTTTCTGCTCGCAGATCTGCTGCAGAGTTTTAAAAAAAGCATGTACGTTGTTAAATCGCAGGTGGCGCAAATATACATATGGCTTCACTCGCTGCAGCTGAATAGCCAATCTCAGCATGTAACCCAGCGTGCCATAAGAATTTGGCAGGCCATGGAACAAATCCTGATACTCGTTGGTTGCCGTAGCCCGTACGACCTCACCCGTACCCGTCAACACGTCCATTGCTTGCACCGACTCATGCGTCAGGCCATGCTGAAACGACGACGACTCGATCGCCAGGCCCGATACGCCGCCTCCCACGGTAATAGTTTTGAGCTGAGGCACCACTAGCGGCATACAGCCCTCTCGCAATGTAGCCTCCACCACCGTCTCATAGGTGGCCATGCCTTCGACCTCTACGATTAATTCTTTGGCGTCAACGCTTATGACGCTATCTAGTGACTTCACATCCAACCGCTGAACCTGACCTTGATGACGTGGCCGGAATAAATTTGACGAATCCTTGTCAAGCGCCACCGCCTCATGATTTTTGGCAGTCGCCCGAAACGTTGCTTGCAGGGAGTCTCTTTTGTCCTGATAGGCTTCTTCGGAATTGATCATGCCCTTTACTGTAGCAGACTTACTTGTTAGCTCGCCAATGGCTGGACATCATATATATGGCAACAAGGCGGGCACGCGGTAGGTATTTTCTTGGATAGTCGTACCGCGTTCGTTGCAGCCGATAATTTGTCTTGGTCATTATATAAGCATCAAAGACGCCATTAATCATAGTTTAATACTGGCATCGTGCGTTTTGGCGTACAACTTGAAGAGCTCCAATCTGCGCTTATCTACCGCTACTGTGATTCCTTCTCCGTCTTCTGAACTAATTCAGCAGGAGATGGTAAAAAGTCATCCACGATAACCGCATTTTTTTCAGAGACTGCCCCACGTCTGCCGGAGCCTCAGTGCAGTGAGTTGTGTTCTGCTCATACTTATCCTTCCTTCCGCTAATACCCAGCACCGACGATGCAGATGTGGCCGTTGGCCGTTTGCCTATAGCAGGGGTTCTATACAACCGTGTTCTTATGTGCCGCCTCTTTGAACCATTCAGCACTTAGTTTCGGTATGCGTTTCTGCGTCTCAAAATCAACATGTACCAAACCAAAACGGTCACCAAACCCGGCATTCCACTCCAGGTTGTCCTGGGCGCTCCAGTAAAAGTATCCATCTACCGGTACGCCTTCGGCTGATGCTCGCAGTAACTGTCCCAACATACTACGCAGGAACATTACACGGTCTGTATCATAGATCCGCCCATTATCAGCCACTACATCATCTGCGGCGCAGCCATTCTCCGTGACATAGATTGATTTTGTACCCCAAAGAGATTGGACTATCCGCGGAGCCCAATACATAACTTCAGGGTCAAACGTGTGCCAGGCCGATTTCATTTTAGGATGTGAAGCGCTAATTGGTACGTCTTTATAGCCTGGCGCCTCACTTGAAGGTTCAACATAATTGCTCGGTCTATACACGTTGATACCCACAAAATCCAAAGGGCTGCCGATAATCTTTAGTTCCTCGTCCGTGAACTTCGGGGCGTCTTTACCTGCTTCTTTCAAATACCGTTCAGTATATTTACCCTCCAACATAACGGTCAAAAATGGGGCATTCAACTCTCTGGTAGCCACCTCAGCCGCTTTGACATGTTCTGGAGTATTTATTATCGGCATAGCGATGAGTGCCACTTCCGCAAAGCCGACCTTTACATCTTTCGGCCCTCTTGCACGAATTGCTTGTGTAGCGAGACCGTGTCCCAACACTGCGTTGTGCCTTACTTGGTTCAACTCCCCGTCGGATAGTTGCAGCCCAGGCGCAATCCTGGTACGGAACTTTTTACCACCGCCGATGTCGACTTCTATACCACGATAACCGGTGTCAACGAATGACCGGAATTCATTGAGTGTAAAATAGTGTTTCACACGGTCACCAAGTTGCTCAGCCATATAGCCAGCATAATCGCTAAAGGCTTTAGCTGTTTCCTTCGACTGCCATCCGCCATATTTGTCTTGCAAAGCTTGTGGTAAGTCCCAGTGGTATAGTGTCGCGAACGGCTCGATTCCTGCTTCGCGGAGTTCGTCAGTCAGGCGTTTGTAGAAATCTACCCCTTTTTGGTTGGGTTTGCCCGTGCCATTTGGAAATATACGCGGCCAAGAGATAGAGAAACGATAGGCGTTTACTCCAATTTTTTTCATCAGCGCAATATCTTCTTTGTAGCGATGGTAGTGGTCGTTAGCAATGTCACCGCTATCGTTGTTTGCAATATTGCCTTTGGTGTGAGCAAACTTATCCCAGATAGACAAACCCTTACCGTCCTCGTCCCAAGCGCCTTCTACTTGATAAGCAGAAGTAGCTACTCCCCATTTAAAACCTTCTGGGAACTTCTTTGTATTGGATATTCGTTTAGCCATAGTACCCCCTTCTAGACGTAATCTGCATTTTAATTATACGCTCGTTTTAATCCTGTTTATGTAAATTATCAGAAAAAAATTAGTCGACGTACAGATACGACTCACACTACAGAGTTACCCTTAATTATGCCCACAGGGTTATTGCTGCTATCAACCACGCGGCCGCTTACTCGTACGTCTTCTAGCGTAAAGTCAGGCTCGTTAGCATATACTTTTGGAGCTCCTTGTTTTAGGATGTCCCGCTGCTTATTTGCTTCTTCTTCAGTAGTAGAATCTATGAGTCGTGAGATATTCCTATAAGAGTACACTCCGTCTTTAAGCCGGCTATACACAAAATCAACTGAGAATATTTGCTTATACAAATTACCTGTTCTGATGTCAGAAAGATAACGATTTATGCGTTCCAAGCTTTCTGTAGCTACTCTTAGCTCAATCGCTCTATATTCTGCATCCGTGCCAGAGAAGGCATCGAGCTCACCGTCTCCCCGCTCAAAATCTAAATCGCCAATCGTGCTGACTATACGCAATGAATTAAGGCTGAAGCCGTATAAATTCGGCATATTCATTGACGCAAGCGCACCAATTGTCTCTATGGGCTCTTTACCTTGGGCGATGATGTCTTCCACTTTCTGAATATAGGATTGCTCCGCATTGCGCATAACTCAATCATAACAGAGTAACTAGGCTCTTGGGGACTCTAAACAACTGATAGATGCAGTTTGTTATTCGAGCAAAAACACGTCTTGTGATATTTTTTTGCTGTTATTCAATCTGAGTTCCCTTGACGCACCTTGTTTTGAACACCTGATCGCGTGGATCAGTTTAATTGCAAAATCTTTTGTGGATTAGCTTTATGTATATCCTAGTCGCTTAAAAAGTGAGATTGATGGCGGCGTTAAGTTGTAGTCGTCAAGCCTGGCTAGGTCCACCCATTCTAGCTTTACGAGATCATCATTTAGTTGCGTTTTTATGTCGGCCGCGTCCTCGTTTATGTCAACGCGGTACACATTAAACTGCATTTTGCAGAGCACTTTTTCACCGGTATCTTTGAGGGCCTTTCGGTCTCACCGCTACCTTGATCGTCGGCAAGGACGACTTGGCAATCTGCAATGTCGATGCTGACTTCTTCTAGTATTTCGCGGCGCAAGGCTTGCTTCTGCGTTTCGCCTTCGTCAACTCCGCCACCTGGAATATGCCAACAGTCAGCATACACGCCGCCGCTCTTCAGATTTTTCTGACCCATGAGCAGCTTGCCGTCTTTAGAGAAGATGAGACCAGAAACAATGGTGCGATAGATACTTCTCACGGCTACCCTTCTGACCGCTTGCTTTTCAAAACTCTGTATTGGTTTCTCACAACCCCGTCGCCAATCGGCTTCGTCGCAAGCAACTCTAACTTAACATCAAAATTTTCAAGAGTGAGCAAGCCCATGCCCTTGCCGAATAGCAACGGGTAAATACTAGCCGTAATTTCGTCCACCAAGCCTGCAGCCATGAAGGCATTATTGGTTGTAGTGCCGCCAGCCAGTATGCACTCTAAAAAACCTTTCTTTTCTAGGGCAGTTAGAACCTTGGCAGGATCGCCGCTGATATATTCGACGCCGTCATTGGGTTCGCCAGCTTCTGGATTGTGCGTCCATACAAACGTAGTTACACTCTCTATAGGGAATACTGAACCTCTGTATTGTGTATATGTAGTATGGCCGACGATTACTGCACCGCACCTTTTGACGGTAGCTTCGAACAACTCACCATCTGTATCGGTAGGCCAATCTGAGTTACCATCGGCAGTTGCTATATTGCCATCCAGGGTGACCGCTGGGCTCCAGATAAGTTTCATATTCAATTATATTGTACTATATTTTGTGTTCGAAATCTGTCCCGTCAGAATAAACAGACTGGTTAGTCGACACTCATCACCCATACTAGTATGTTGCAATACGCCTAGCGGCGGCATCCAGGTCATAGCCCCCTTCTAGCGAAAGGTCTGGCTTACTATCCTTCATTGTTTTATGTTGCTCTTCGTAGAAGTCCATTACATCAAACACCTGGCTCCGGCTATCACCTTCTCTTTTTAGCAATCGTTGTTGTAGCGTCTTCCGATCTACATCAATGCGAACTAAAACGTATCGATACCCATTATTAGAAGCCCAACTCTTAGACGGCTCATACCACTGATCAATGTTTCGATCGAAGACGATACTCGCTGGTTTGTCTCTCGCTACCTTATCAAGAAGCCATAACGTGTATTTCCCAATGATCACATCATCTGCATGGTTAGTAATTTTAATCGCGTGTCGAATATCTTTGTTTGCGATTCTAAGAAAGCCATACATAGCCACAAGCCGTTTGGTAAGCTCTGACTTGCCGCTGCCCGGAATAGCCGAGAACACAACTAAAACTGGCTTTTGCCGAACGTTATTGAAAGTAAGTTGTTTAGAGTGGACCTCATAGATTTGCCGGTAAGCATCTTCCATATATTTAACTTATCGCCCGAACGGCTATAGCTCAAATTCAGTGCAACTAGCTTTATCTACCTCAAAGTTCCATGCCTCTTGATTTGAATAATTACCCAATATACCGTAAATGGCTTGAACAATAGCCATTGAGGTAACTACAAGAACCGAATTAAAGTCTTTGGCCTTTAGCTCATGCAGAAAGTTACGCACCCGTTCTTTTACATCTTCTAGTGATTCGCCATCATTGAACCGTACCGACCATTTATCATTTGAACTATCTAGGGCTGCGTAGTATTCAGAAAAATGCTTGTCTTCGTAACCCGAGCGATTGTCATTTAATCTTGCATCCGCTTTAACCGGTGCGTTGTGGAACTGGTTTACTATATCTGCTGTTTGTTTCGTTCGCTTTAGTTCAGATATAAAAATCTGGTCAATACTCACATCTTTGAGTTTGTTAGCGAGATTTCCTGCTTGATTTGTGCCGACATCGGTAAGATGCACATCGGTATTTGGACTTGAATTGCACAGACCCAGATCGTTATAGTTTGTTTGTCCGTGTCTCGCCACATACAATTTCATAACCTTATAGTAACAAAAAGAGCCTCGTTGAGGCTCTAATATTTGAAACTATACCGTTTCAAAATTGTTTGGGCCTAAATGGCGCAGCGGGTAGAAAAAATTTATCACGAAATCAGCTAAGTCAGCTGAACATTTGCCTTTAGCAATCTCCTGAATCCAGCGTTCTAAGCGCTCAATCTTGCGATCTCTCGCTGCAAATTCCGTTTCGTAGGTATCGTCATCCTACAAATCCGTCAATAGTATTCAACAAATGATCGTATTTTTCATTAAGCTTTCTGAATTCATCGTCATGGTCGGATAGTTTTACTTGAACATCATTTGCAAATCCGCTCATAAGTGCAGATAGCTCATCAAATCTCTTATCAATTTGCTGTTCTAGATTTGTTATATCTCTTTTTTGTTGCTTGATCGGACATGTATTTACTATATCATTTCAGATGCAGTGAAAGGTTGAGATGAGCCTCCGCTGCGTACCCGCTATACCCCTAAGTCGTTCGAAGACCTGCTTGCCTTTCGATCCATAGGAACTTCTTGCCGAACTTAGTATGAAGTGCCTCCTCTTCACGCTGGATGCCTAACTTTTTGGTTGCAAAGTTGGTGAGTTAGTACGAAATATTTGTAAATGGTATATTTTATGGTATAGTCAGTTTTGTCCGTTATAGATAGCTGACTACAGAAGCAGCCGTCCCACTTTAATAAAGAGCAGGTGAGAGTGACATGTCAGCATGGCAAACGTTTCTACTCTACTACAACAGCTCGGTCAACGATACAGGTTCGCTACTCATCGGTGTCTGGTTTATCGCCTACTTGGTACTTGTGCCGAGAAATGCCTTTTTCCAGGCCAATCACAGAAAGCGCTTCTACATCGTGCTTACGTTAGCGCTCGTGGGGCTCATTACTTCCACGGCAATACCAATGACACTCGTGCTCTGGCTCGGGCCAACGCGCCTCGTGCGTAAATGGCGGCGTCAAGCTCATAAAACAATACGCCAATCGCCCACTCGTGGTAGCCGTAGAGGCAGCTGGCTGCCAGTGCAGGATAGACCACACTCCAACGAAACAAGTACTAGAAGGAAATGTTCGTCCTGCTCCGACGGTACGGTAACATGTACTGGCTGTCGAAGCGGTCGGGTGTCTAACCCGAACAGCGGACCACCAGAAATTCCACATTTCACATGTGGCGGCACTGGCAGGCTCAGGTGTTCCTCTCCTCGTTGTAATGGGGGCTGGATCGACGGATAGGTAGCTTCATGATTCAATTATCTAACGGGGTCTCCTGCTCGATCTGTTGCAAAATGCGACGGATCGAGCAGGAGACATATACATCGTGGCTCTTGGAATTTCCATCCTTGAGCTAGATATAAACTAAAAAAACAGAGCGAGCGGGCAGATCAGGATAAAGAAGACTTCTTACGCTTTGCCTACAGTTTCGCAGAAAGCATAGGCAACAGGCTCCTAGGTACTAGTCTGTCCCAAGAAACAGACTAAGGTGTAAACAAATCATGTTTCCAGCCGGTTTTTATGTCAATGCAGACAAAAAATTTTACACCCCGGAAAAGAGCCTACTCATCACCTTACTCTCAAACAAAAAAGACGCCGAAGCGCCTCTAGAATCCCATTTGGTTTAGTCGATGGGTAAAATTTACACGAAATCAGGGATGAGATTGCCCGATGGCGAGAAATACTGCCCATGCCGTAGCAAGAATACCTATCAAACGTATAGGGGAGTAGGCTTACAACGAGATGGGCAGTCACTAATGTTACTTCTCTCGATAAAGCGTAAACCAGCCAGTGACATTTGGAACTTGCCGAGCGTCATCACTAAAGCGCAGCTCAATGCTGGTTTCATCGCCACACTTAACTACTTCGCGTGACAGGCCGTCGTCAAAATTAACAGCGTCTTTATAGCGGGGAAGGACGATATTCTCATAAAACTGTTCGAGGAAGTTATCAGTCATTTGTCTTAGCTGAGAGGTATGGCTGAATTTGCAGCTCGCATTCAGCCAGCAACTCTACATTCAGTGGGACGGGGTCCACCTGTTTTAGCGAATAGTAGCGTTGGTCGCAAATGCCAGCGATGTTGTCCCAGTTAACGGCCCGGCCGCTCTCCATAAGCCGAGCGATTGAGAACGCAAAGCTTTCCAAATACTCAAGAACGTCCGCATCGTCTTGATAGTCGCGGATCATATCTATCATGTCTCGAGCTAGGATAGCTTGCTGTTGGATACTATTCATAAGTGTTTTTCGTCCATTGTCCAATCGGCCACGAGCCGATCAGCAGACTCTCTTCGCTCTTGCTCTGTCGTTTCGTTAAAGTACCAATCCATGTATTCTTCGAGGTCAAAGCCCATATCAATAGTGCGGTCGTCCTGCGAAAAGAGCGGATGCAGATATGTAGCGACCTTGAGCATGTGCGCATTGTTGCTGTTGGGGTCACATGCGATGTCTAGAACCTTACTGCCAATTTCGTAGTAATTCTTAACAGTCTCGACATCGAAAGGACGTCCGATTGATGACCCGGACATATATTTGGTGAGCTTCTTTGCTTCCTCGTCAGTAATAATGCGCGTGCCGTTCGAGGCCTTGATGTATTTATCGACAAGTTTAACAAGGGGTAGGAGTAACTCATCCTGCTCTGCAAGCTTGTGTATGCCCATTGAGGCATAGGGCTTTAGATTTTCAATGGTTGCGTTGTCAGTGTCCATAATTGCTATTGTATATTATTTGCGCTGTCTGGCGGGCCATACTGCGGCCCGCCAGACAGAGTTTGTGCCTTACGCCCCCGGCCCGGTGT
>WNGR01006209.1_pt1 | contig 12763 bp, 9 predicted proteins | sample 5407581 | NCBI WGS metagenome assembly WNGR01 (sample SAMN13153383, study PRJNA577476) | soil metagenome | isolation source: 80 cm soil or saprolite under Garry oak tree replicate 2 | place: USA:California | collected 2016-06-15 | reverse complement strand
AAGATGATTCACCGATAAATAAGCAATCATTCGCTTCAAATCTTGCTGCGCCCACGCAGCCAGGGGAGCGAACACAATTGAGCAAACAGCCAACGCAAGCAGCCACGGACCAATGATCTTGATTTGGTTAGGAAAAAGGGGCAGCAAGAGGCGCACGAAACCATACACGCCCATTTTTGAGAGCAGGCCTGTCAACACCATCGACACACCTGTAGGCGCGGTTTGGTAAGCGTCGGGCAACCACGTGTGGAATGGAAACAGCGGCACCTTGACCGCCAGTCCTAGAAAAATTCCGGCAAACGCGAGCCAGACGACATTTCCTGGGACCAACCCGTTCTTGGCCATTGACGCCAGGACGGCAAAATCAAACGTCTGTTTTGCGAAATAGATTCCAAGAAAGGAAAGCAGCATCGCCACGGTGCCAAGAAAGGTGTACAGGAAGAACTTGGTCGCGGCGTAATCACGATTCTCGCCGCCCCAGATTTTGATGAGCAGAAACGCGGGAATCAGGCTCATCTCATAGAACAAAAACCAGAGAACGAAATTCTGCGCGGTGAACGTCCCGTAGAGGGCCGACTGCATCACCAGCATGGTCGCATAGAATGCGCGACCTCCGTGTGGAGGTGGTTGCGCCAGAAATGCGAACGGAATAATTAATGACGTAAGCAACACCAAGAGCAGGCTCAAACCATCGACGCCGACAACATATTCCGCCCCTACCAAAGGAATCCACGCATGGCGTTCGACCAGCTGAAGTCCAGCCAGCGCGGTGTTGAAGTCTCGCCACAAGCCGAGAGCACATGCAGCCGAGATGACGTTAAATATGAGGGCAACGCCACGGAAATTCCCGCGCGACCAAATAGTCACCGCAATCGCTCCGAGTAGCGGAATGAAGATGGTTGTCGTAATTAAGCCAGCCATGCGTACAGAAGGAGCAGCGCCAGCATTCCAATCGCCACCGCGCCGAGGTAAGTTTGAATTTGGCCTGAGTGCGCCGCTGACATCAGGCGTCCCAGACCGCGCGTGCCCGCGGTCGTCTCATCGACTCCGGCATTGATCCCGCGCTCATCGACACTCGTTGTAAAGATCCCAAAGAGCTGACCGAGACCGCCGAGTCCGCGCACCAGGCCATCCCAGAAATAGCGATCCATCCAATCGGATAGACGCGCGGCCATCCAACTGAAAGCGATAACTGTGCGGTCATAGACTTCGTCGATCCACATTCTGTTTGCCAGAAAGCGAAACAATGCAGGCTGCGCATATTCGAGCGGATCGACCTCCACCGGGCGACCGCGATCTGGCAAACCAGCCTTGCGATACATCCAGAAACCGACAGCGATACCCGCACCAACGAGCACAAGCGAAATAAACAGCATCGGCTGAATCAAACGCCCGAACTCGAAATGCACCGGTTCGCCGACGAGATAGTCATGCAGCCATGGCCACGCTGGCGTGAGCACCACACTTAACAAAATCGCGCCAAGCGCCAGCACGATCAGAGGCATCGTCATAACGTGCGGGCTTTCATGCACGCGCTCCGCAGCGACGCGTGGCTTGCCGAAAAAGACATAGATCATCTGGCGTGTCATGTAGAGCGCAGTGAGAATCACGCCGGCCAACATGAGGTAATACGGCAGATGCGATCGCGGCCAGTTCGCCGTCGAGTGAAGAATTTCTTCTTTCGTCCAACCGCCGGAAAAAAAGAACGGCACGCCACTGAGAGCCATCATCCCGATCGCGTACGTCACAAACGTGACGGGCATGAAGCAGCGGAGGCCGCCCATTTTACGAATGTCCTGTTCGCCATGGCATCCGTGAATAACGGAGCCTGCGCCGAGGAAAAGGAGCGCTTTGAAAAAGCCGTGCGCGAGCAGGTGCAGGATGCCTGCAGCAACACCGCCCACGCCCAGGGAGACCATCATCAAACCGAGTTGTGACACAGTTGAGTAAGCCAGAATTCGTTTGATGTCTGGTTGCGCGATCGCGATGAGCGCCGCCATCAGCGCTGTGGTTACTCCGATCCACACGACAACGGTGAGCGACGATGTTACGCCGTTGATTGCGCCCAACGAAAATAACGGATAGACGCGCGCAACGAGAAAGACCCCAGCGGCAACCATCGTCGCCGCGTGAATAAGCGCGCTGACCGGTGTCGGGCCTTCCATCGCGTCCGGCAACCAAACGTGCAGTGGGAATTGTCCCGATTTTCCCGCCGCCCCGCAGAAGATCAACAGCGCAATGAATGTGGCGCTTGCGCCGAGCATGGCGAGACCGGCGCTTTCCAGGCAACCATTTCCGCCATCGTAAAAAAGAAGTGTGCCGCTCCGGCCATAAAGCCACAGCATTCCGAGGAAGAATCCCATGTCGCCGATGCGCGTGGTGATGAATGCCTTCTTTGCAGCGGCCGCTGCGCTCGGCTTTTCGATCCAAAATCCAATGAGCAAATACGACGCGAGCCCCACAAGCTCCCAAAAGATGAAAAGCAGAAGCAGACTGTTGGCGATAACCAGCCCGAGCATCGCACCGGAGAAGAACGAGAGGTACGCAAAGAATCTGGTGAAATTTTTGTCCTCGGTCATGTAACCGATGCTGAAAACAAAAATGCAAAGCCCTACTAGAAGGATCATCACCAGCATGGCGGCAGCCAGCGGATCAAGAACAAAACCGAGACGCAACGCTTGTTCGCCGAATGTAAACCACGTGAAATTCTGTACCGCACGGAAGCCGGGTGCCTGCATGCTTACAGCGAACGCGACCATTGACATCGCGAGCGCAAGCGCCTGACCAGCCACGGCGAGCGCGGCTGCGCTTTTCCGTCGCGCGTTCGATAAACTCAAAATGACCAGCGACGCCGCAAACGGTGCTGCTGGGATCAACCAGAGATAAGCTACGACCCAGGAATTCATCCGTGCAGGCGATCAAACTGGTCGACATTAGTTGTGCGGTAGTGACGATAAACGGCGATCACCATCGCGAGCCCGACAGCGGCTTCGGCAGCGGCGATGGCAATTGAAAATAGCGCAATTATCACGCCGATCGGAGGTTGATGCTGCGCGCCAAAACGCCAGAACGCGATGAAATTCAGGTTTGCGGCCGCCAGCATCATTTCGATTCCAATGAGAATGAAAATAGCGTGGCGGCGACTCAGCGCCGCAAGCAGTCCAATGGAAAACAATGCGGCAGAAACCATGAGAAAAACCTGGAGAGTCGGTGTCATGGCTTCTCCTCCAGTACGAGAATGAGCGCTCCGATAAGCGCGGCAGTGAGCAGGAGGCCAACACATTGCAATGGCCACACGTAAGTGGTCATCAATGCCACGCCAATCCGTTTGACCGTAAGCGCCGGCGTGTGGGGAGCGACGATAACAAGCGATTGCGTCTTTAGAATCGCCCACGTTAACCCGCCAAATACGGCAACGGCAATGATAGCGCCGGCCCAGTTAAATCCGTGATCTTTGCCAGTGTCGCGCCGCGTTAAAAGAATAGTGAAAACAATCAACACCGCGACTGCGCCGATGTAAATGAACACCAGTGCCAGGCCGACAAATTCAGCCCCGAGCAAAAAGAAGAACGCCGCGACACCGACCAATGCGACGGCGAAACTTAGCGCGGCATGCATCAGTTTTCGCAAGGTCGCAGCGGCAAGCGCCGCCGCGAGCGTGAAAATGGCGATGACGATAAACGCGGCGCCGTTCATTCAGCGAAGCGATAAACGCGCGGCGCGAATTTTCTTTTCGTATCGAGCAATATCGACAAGCCACTGTAAACAATTGCGATCACCAGCAGTGACCAGAGCCATCCGCGCAACCCGCGGCCTGCATAATGCCATACAGCAGCTGCAACAATGCACGTGAACGCCATCGGCAACATGAATTTCCAGGCGAAGTTCATCATTTGATCAATGCGGGTGCGCGGGAGTGTTCCGCGGACCCACACATAGACGAATAGCAGCGCGCTCAGCTTCGCGAAAAACCAGACGTAGGATGGAATGAACTCGAGAGCGTGCGCAGGCGCGCGCCATCCACCGAGGAACAAAGTTACGGCCAGGCCACTAATGGCAAACATTCCAAGATATTCGGCCATGAAAAATGTGGCGTATTTGAACCCGGAATATTCGGTCATGTGACCCGCGACAATTTCCGATTCGCCTTCCGGAACATCGAACGGAGTCCGGTTTGACTCCACGAGACCGGAAATGAAAAACAGAATGAAGGCGGCCAGGCCCCATGGTGTAAAGGCAAACCAGCGCGGTACCACGCCATATGTGTAATCAGCCTGTGCAGCGACAATCCGGTCAGCTGTAAGCGAGCCGACGACCATCACGACCGGCAAAACCGTGATGATAAGCGGCAGTTCGTAGCTGATCATTTGCGCGATCGCGCGCATGGCGCCGAGCATCGAAAATTTATTGTTGCTGCCCCAGCCGGCCATGAACACGGCGAGTTCCGTTGCTGATCCCACGGCGAAGAAAAAAAGAATGCCGCAATCGATCGTGAACGGCGTCATGTTCCGGCCATAGGGAATCACACCCAGGGTGAGGATCGCCACGGCAGCGATGAGAACGGGCGCGAGGAAATGTACGATCTTGTCTGCCCGCACCGGGACGATGTCTTCCTTGATCAACATTTTAATGCCGTCGGCGATTGGCTGAAAAAGGCCGAACGGCCCGACGCGATTCGGGCCGTAGCGGTTTTGTATCCGTGCGAGAATTTTTCGCTCCAGCACCGAGAGCAGCGCGAAAAGCGTCAGGAATACAGCGAGCAGCGTCAAGATATTAATCAAGCTCGACACCACTTGAGTTGCCCAGTTGGGCCACCCTGCCAGCCACGAAACCAGCCAGTGCTTTGCGTTCACGAAAACCTGATCGATGGACTTAATCATCCTGGGTGAAGAAAACCGTTGATCGCCGCGTTAATCAAGGCAGAACACAGACGACTTTCGGCTCGCAGACGGACCATAATAGGCCCGGACAGCACATTTTGGCCCTTTTATACCGGTTTTTTGGCTTTCCATAGAGCTTTGGGTGCAGTACGTTTGGCCTCCGCCATGCGAATGCTGGTTTTGTTGCTCGCTGCTGTTGTTGCGAGTGCCGGTTTTATTCGGGGAGAGATCTCAACTCCGCAGAATGTGCCGATGGAAATCACTTCCACCGGGGAAACGACTTATGAAAACGGGTTGGCAACAGCGCGCGATAACGTCGCGATTCACATCGGCAACACAGACATTTACGCCGATTATGCCCAGTACAATCCCAGCACGCACGACGTGGCGTTGAGAGGCCACGTGCGAATTTATCGCGAAGCAAGCCTGTACATTGCGGAAAGTGGCGTTTACAACACCGAAACAAAAAAGATCCGGGCGCTAACTGCGCGGACCGAGTCAGTGCCTTACTTTCTAAAAGGCGGGAACGTAACTTCAATCTCCGATAACGGTTATCTCGTGCAGGGAGGCAATTTTACAACGAGTGATACGGCAAGACCGGATTTCCACCTTCACGCGCAGAAGATCCGATATTATGAGGACGATCGCGTCATTTTCCAATACGTGACCGCGTACATAGGGAACGTCCCGGTTTTCTGGTGGCCCTACCTGTATCAGTCGCTCAGTGACACGTTCAGTTTTAGCGTTACGCCCGCGTACACGAGCACCTGGGGCCCGTCGCTCCTTACGCAGGTCATGTTCCCCATCACGGACTATATCAAGGCGCGTCTCCGACTTGATTACTTTGGCCGTCGCGGGCCTGCGATCGGCTTTGATCCCGTTATTGATTATGGAAAGGACCAGAGCAGTCAGGCGAGACTCAAGACTTTTTATATTGATGATCAAAACCCGGATATAAATCAAACTAATGTGCCGCGGAAGGATGTTCCTACCAATCGCTACCGACTGAGCCTGGAAGATCGGACGAACTTTACCGATAGTATATACGCTACCGCGAACATCACCAAACTTAGCGACGCGTACGTCATGCAGGACTACTATCCGGGCGAGTTCCGCATTGATCCAGTCCCAGATAACGTCGTCGCACTTACAAAGACAAATCCGGTTTTCACTCTCACCGGCATCGAGCGTTTTCAGGCGAACGACTTCTTCACTACCACGGAACGTCAACCGGAAGTGGTGCTGGACATCAAACGCCATGGACTCTTTGGCGGGCCGATATTTTACGAAGGCGAAACTGGGTTTGCGAATCTGCGGCTACAATTCCCCGAGGACTCAGGCATAAAGAATTATGGCACCGACCGTTTCGACACTTTTCATCAACTGACTTTTCCAAACACGTATTTTGGATGGCTCTCGTTCGTGCCGCGGGTTGGGTATCGTGGCACGTACTACGGCAAGACTTGGGACCTCGGATCGACAGTATTTGTGCCGCCAACCAACCCGCTCGTGCCCGACTTTATTCTGCCGCCGCCAACGACGGCCAATCCCATCAAGTTCGATGGCGACACTTTTCGCAGCGTCTTCGATACGGGCGCAGAAGCTTCTTTCAAGATCTCGCAAAAATGGGAGAACGTACAAAGCCGCGCGTTTGGGTTAGACGGACTCATGCACGTCATCCAACCATTCACAGACTTTTCGTACGTCAAAGAGGATGGCCCGAACCCGCTATCCATTTTGCAGTTCGATCGATTTGAACCGTCCACACAACTGCGCGCGATCGACTTCCCACAGTTCACCCCGATCGATTCCATCGCCAGCTGGACCGTCTGGCGAGTGGGTGTTCGCAACCGTTTGGAAACGCGGCGCGACGATCAAACGATCACTTGGTTGGAACTCGACAGCTTCGTCGATGTGAACTTCACCAATCCGTACGACCGCACGGATTACTCAAACCTATTTAACAATCTCCGCTTTAATCCTCTGCCGTGGATGTCGCTCTCGATCAACTCTCAACTGCCCGCTTTTTCCAAAGGATTTACCGAAGTCGATACAGTTGCCAGCGTGCAACCGCTGGCCAATCTTCAGGTGAATGTTGCGCATCGCTATTTGAACGGCAATCCCTTCTTCCAAGATAGCAGCTTGTTTGTCTTCGGAGGCTACTGTCGTCTTAACGATAACTGGAGTGTTGGAGTTCAGGAACAATATGAAGCCGAGACGGGGCTCCTCGAGGAGCAGCGCTATTCTGTTTACCGGGATCTGTCGAGCTGGGTGGCCTCGTTCGGGGGAATAATACGCGACAATAACGGAGTGAAAGAATACGGCCTCCTTTTCACAGTAACGCTCAAGGCGTTCCCGAAATTGGGTGTCGACTTAAACTTCGACCCTACCTCTCAGGGCCAATGACAAACAGCCCGCGAACAACGTGACGCATCTGGCGGCCATCCGTCACTTGTGCTGCCGTTGATTCGCCCGCACCATTCTTCCATCATGGATCTTTCAATCATCGGTTCCGGTTACGTTGGCCTCGTGACTGGCGCCTGTTTCGCTGACGTCGGACACAACGTCATTTGCGTCGATAACGACGCACAAAAGATCAAGCAACTGCAAGGCGGCGAGGTTCCGATTTACGAGCCAAGCCTGGAAGAAATTATTCACCGCAACGTGTCGGCGCGCCGGCTGCGTTTCACCGGCAGCATTGAGGACGGCGTGAACAATTCAGAAGTCGTTTTCATTGCAGTTCCGACTCCGCAACAGCCGGATGGCGATGTCGATCTTAGTTTCCTGGAAAAAGTTGCACGTGAGATCGCCGGAGTTCTCACTGATTACCGCGTGATTGTTGACAAAAGCACCGTGCCCGTGAAAACGGGCGAGAAAGTGGCCGAATCAATCAAAAGATACAACCGTCACGGTGCGAGCTTCGACGTGGTCAGCAATCCCGAATTTTTGCGCGAAGGCTGCGCAGTAGCGGATCTGATGCGTCCTGATCGCATCGTGATCGGAGCCCAAAGCGAGCACGCCATCGATCTGATGAAGAAGGTCTATGAGCCATTCATGGCACCGATCCTGGTGACCGACATCAGCAGCGCCGAGCTGATCAAACATTGCGCGAATTCATTCCTGGCCCTGAAAATTTCGTACGTCAACGCGGTCTCGGCCATTTGTGAGGCCAGCGGTGCCGATGTCGAAAAAGTCGCCGACGGAATTGGAATGGACCACCGCATTGGGCGTGATTTCCTGAATGCTGGAATTGGATATGGAGGTTCCTGTTTTCCCAAAGACATCGCTGCGTTCATTACCATCAGCGAACGGCTTGGCACGCCGTTCAATCTGCTCAAAGAAGTGCAACGCATAAACAATGCTCAGAAAGAGCGTTTTCTGAAGACAATCCGGGAAACCTTGTGGGTGTTGCGCGAAAAGCGGATTGCAGTCTGGGGGCTCACATTCAAGCCTGATACAGACGATGTTCGTTCCTCCGTCGCAATAGAGCTTGTGACACACTTGCTGCGTGAGGGCGCACGTGTCGTTACGTATGACCCCAAAGGAATGCAAAAGGCGCGCGCCATAAAAGCAATCGCCGACGCGGAATTTGCCTCGTCAGCTCTCGAGGCAGTGACCGATGCTGAAGCACTGGTCGTCGCTACCGAATGGCATGAATTTGCCAATGTGGACCTGGCAGTCGTGAAAGAAAAAATGCGGACACCCATGGTGTTCGACGGCCGAAACCTTTTGGATCCTGAAACCATGAGGCGCCTCGGATTTCATTATTATTCGATCGGGCGCGCCAGCGTGAAGCCGCAATAGCCGCAGAGGATATGGCGGAGCTCTCTGCTCGCCAAATCGCGCTGACAGCCTTGCGGTTGTGGCGAAAAGAAAAGCACTTCGCCGACTTCATCATTTCTGGGCTTCTTACGAAGACGGAACTGAATGCCTCTGATCGTGGCTTCGCCTTGGAACTATTTTACGGCGTTCTACGCAACTTAACGTTGCTAGATTTCTGGATCGGTTGCCTGCGTGGTTCGGGCATCGACAGAGATCTTCGGGACATTCTGCGATTCGGATTGTACCAGCTTTTGTGTCTTGGAACGCCTGAACATGCAGCAGTACACGAAACCGTTGAGCTCGCTGCTAAAAAGCAACGAAACGTCGTGAATGCCATTCTGCGGACCACGACACGACAGCGCAGCCAGCTGCTCGCACGCGCCGCTACGCAGCCATTGTTCGTTCGAACGTCGCATCCGCAATTTCTTGTGGAGCGCTGGCAGCAGCACTTTGGCGACGAACACGCAGAAGAGCTGTGCAAATGGAACAATCTTCCCGCGCCGGTGTATGCGCGCATTAATTTATTGAAAATCGATCGAACAAAATTCCTCCACACGTACCCCGAATCGCGTTCTCTGCGTGATCATTCAATGTTTGTGCAATTCAATTCGTTACCTTCGTCCGCCTTGGAACGCGGTCATTGTTACATTCAGGACCCCAGCACCACGGTTGCGTGCGAGTTGCTGGATCCAAAGCCCGGAGAAAGGATTCTCGATGCAACTGCCGCGCCCGGCGGAAAGACCGGCTACATCGCGCAACTCATGGAAAATCTCGGAATAATCGTAGCATGCGACCGCGACCCGCAGCGTATAGACACACTAAAGGAGAACATGGCGCGCCTCGGTGTCGGAATTGCGCAGATTCTCCAACACGATTGGACAGGCAAGCGTGTCCCGCCGGAGATCACATCAGTGGCGCCATTTGATCGGATCCTGATTGATGCGCCGTGCAGCAACACCGGGGTAATGCGCAGGCGCGTAGACGTGCGGTGTCGATTACGAGCAAGCGATTTCCTACGCATGCAACAGCGGCAGATCGAAATTGTTCGCGCGCTCGTCCGGCTTCTCAAACCGAACGGTCTGCTCGTTTACAGCACGTGCAGCCTCGAGCCGGAAGAAAACGAAGAAGCCGTTCGTCGAATTCTCGAGAGCTCACCGGACCTGCGCTTGGCAGAAGAGGAAAGGTTTTCCCTGCCGTTTCGCGATGGTTTTGATGGGGCCTATGCTGCGAAACTCGTTCGCGAAATGTAGCGTGCTATGTGTCTAGCGCCAAAGGCGCAGAATTCATTTGCAGCCTGGGGCAACGCCCCAGGCTGAGATGAGAAGCGCCTTTGGCGCCATGGAGAGACAAATGAAACGATGAGAACACGCTAAACATGTACGTAGTGTGCAGCGGACCGAGTTGCATCCGGTCGGGCTAGTGGAAAGATAAACGCCTATGCACGACGATCGGTTCGACAAACTCGCAAAACTTCTGGTGAAATACTCCGTTCGACTCAAGCGCACTGAAACGGTCTTGATCGAAGCATTCGATATTCCTGACGAAATGATCGTCGCGCTGATTCGCGCGGTGCGAAAAGCGGGCGGCGTGCCTTTTGCGCAGACGTATCAAACTCGCGTGAACCGCGCGCTCGCGCTCGAAGCCTCGGATCGGCAGCTAAATCTGATGGCAAGTCACGAGCTGGCCCGGATGAAAAAAATGAATGCATACATCGCGGTGCGCGGCAGCAATAACATCACGGAATTATCCGATGTACCGCCGGACAGGATGAAATTGATCGGCCGAAAAATGCGTCCGGTGCAAGACCAGCGGGTCAAGAAGACAAAGTGGGTAGTGTTACGCTGGCCGACTCCATCGATGGCCCAGCTTGCCGGAATGAGCACGGAAGCCTTTGAAGATTTCTTTTTCGATGTCTGCACGCTGGATTACCGCAAACTGCAGCCCGGGATGAAAGCGCTGAAGCACTTGATGGAAAGGACCGATCGTGTCCAAATTAAAGGGCCCGATACTGATCTGCGTTTCAGCATCAAGGGAATTCCAGCCGTCATCTGCGGTGGCGACCGCAATATTCCCGATGGCGAAGTGTTCAGCTGTCCAGTGAAGGATTCGGTCGACGGCCACGTCACCTTTAACGCGCCAAGCATTTATCAGGGCACCGCCTTCGACGGCATCCGACTAGAATTCGAGGGCGGCAAGATTGTCGCTGCGACGAGCAACGAGACCAAAAAGCTAAACAAGATTCTCGATTCCGATCCCGGCGCGCGTTACATCGGCGAATTTTCGCTCGGCTTTAATCCGCGGGTGCTACAACCGATGCGCGACATCTTGTTTGATGAAAAAATCGCCGGCTCGTTTCATTTCACCCCGGGACAAGCGTACGAAGAAGCCGACAACGGAAACCGCAGCCAGGTCCATTGGGACATGGTCAGCATCCAGCGTCCCGATTACGGCGGCGGCGAAATCTATTTCGACGGCAAATTGCTTCGAAAAGAGGGCAAGTTTGTCCCGAAACAACTGCAGTCGTTAAACTGGCGCTGAGGGCGCACACCACCGTCACTCATCACTTCTCACTAATCGCTCGGCCGAATTAAACCTACGGGCGCGGTGGCGGAGTAGGCCGTGGCGAACCGCTAGGCGTCGGCGGCGGTGTGAGGCGCGGAGGCGGAGTGGGCCGCGGTGCCGGGGTCACATTCGGCGAAGCGGTAGGCGGCGGTGTTAAGCGAGGGGGCGGAGTGGGTCGCCCCGCCGACGTTGGACGGGACCTCGGTGTGGGAGTAACCCTCGGTCTTGAGCTCGGCGTGGCTGTAGCTGTCGCCACAGGAGTAGGCGTAGGTGTAGATGTAGATGTTGCCGTTCGTGTTGCAGTCGGCGTCGCACTGGGCGTCGCTGTTGGTGTTGGGCTCGGTGTACGTGTCCCTGTCGCAGTCGCAGTAGCAGTAGCAGTACCTGTCGCAGTAGCTGTAGCTGTCGCAGTAGCTGTAGCTGTCGGAGTAGGTGTCGGTGTGCGCGTTGCGCTCGGCGTGGCACTCGGCGAAGCGGTTGCCGTCGGGGTAGGTGTCGGTGTGCGTGTTGCGCTGGGCGTGGCACTCGGCGAAGCGGTTGCCGTCGGGGTAGGTGTGGGCGTGCGTGTTGCTGTTGGACTGGCAGTCGCCGTCGCGGTTGCAGTAGCCGTCGCGGTAGCAGTAGACGTAGCTGTGGCTGTGGTTGTTGGTGTTGGAGGCGGTGTACGCGTCGCCGTCGCTGTGGCAGTAGCTGTGGCTGTTGGCGTCGGAGTGCGAGTAGCCGTGGGAGTTGCGGTTGGGGTGGGTGTCGGGCTGCGAGTAGCTGTTGGAGTAGGCGTCTGTAAACCAGACTGCGCGCAGTATCTGCCGCCGGTGTTCACCCAAAGGGAAGGACCAAGTCCGCCCCAGACGATCATTTCATTGCCGGTCCAGACGGACGTGTGGTATTGTCGGCCATCGGGCACATTGATGGTGCTTGTAGCTGTCCAACTATCCATCCCCGGGTTGTATCGCCCGCCGGTGTTTAAAGAACCGGATGTGCCGTTGCCGCCCCAGACAATCATTTTGGTGTCAGTCCAGACTGCAGAGTGCCGCCATCGCGCGACGGGAGCACCGCTAATGCTCGTGGCGGTCCAGGTGTCTGTGCTGGGATCGTATCGTCCGCCGGTGTTCAAGTAATCGGTCTGACCTCCACCACCCCACACGATCATTTCACTGCCGGTCCAGACTGCCGTGTGGTAGTATCGTGCAGAAGGCGGATTGGTGGTACTGGTCGCCGTCCAACTGTCTGTTCCGGGATTGTATCTCCCGCCCGTGTTCAGAAGAGCGGTGTTAATGCCGCCCCAGACGATCATTTCACTGCCAGTCCAGACCGCGGTGCCAAGGTAGCGTCCAGAAGGAGCATTAACGATGCTGGTACCTGTCCATGTGTTCGTAGTAGGATTGAATCTTTCGCCTGTGTTTAAGTAGTGAACAGGATCAGTTCCGCCCCAGGCGATCATTTCACTGCCAGTCCAGACCGCCGTATGATTGCCGCGCACCAGGGCACTGAGGGCAGTC
>WNGR01006208.1_pt1 | contig 12764 bp, 15 predicted proteins | sample 5407581 | NCBI WGS metagenome assembly WNGR01 (sample SAMN13153383, study PRJNA577476) | soil metagenome | isolation source: 80 cm soil or saprolite under Garry oak tree replicate 2 | place: USA:California | collected 2016-06-15 | reverse complement strand
GGCTTATGCTGTTCCCTCATCACCAGAGGGGAGAGGAATTGCGCCTCTCATCAAGGAACAAGTTGTCTAGCTTTCGCTAGTTCGTCATCCTTCGATTTGCACCGATTTCGACGAAACGGGTCGCACACGTCCGTTGAAGCCTCTGAGTAGAAGCCATAGAATTTGTCAAGCCCCTTGTACTAGCCATACCGAACACACGTGTGGCCGGGATGCCTCTCACGCACACAACTTTCCCCTGGCCTCTGGACATCGTCCAGAGGCTTCGCTTCCTCAACTATTCGGGGTGGGGATGCCAGGCAGGCAGGGAGCTAGCCGCGCGGCTAGCTCCCTGCCTGCCTGGCCACTTTCCCCGGATCGTACCTCTCCTCTGTCTGGATCAGATGGACGGCGACAATCAACATTTTGCGCATGACTGCCACTACTGCCATGCCCTTTTTCATCCCACGAGCCACCAGGCGCTGGTAGTAAGCCCCAAAGGGAGAGGCTTCCAGGTGAATGCTGCGCAACGCGGCTAAGTACAGGATGCGGCGCACTCGGCCGCTGCCGTGTTTGGACAGCTTGGTCTGCCCTTTCCATTTCCCGCTCTGTTTGACCTGCAGATCGAGCCCAACGTAGGCGACCACCTGGTCGATGCGCGTGAAGCGCGTGAGATCCCCCAATTCTGCCCGCAGCACCGCCACGGTCGTCGGTCCAAATTCCGGCACGCCCAGCATACCTGTGGCCTTGGGGTCCTGATTCAGCAACTGGTCGATCTCGCGTTGCCGCTGCTCCAGGTTCTTCTGGGTATGGTCCAGCTGATCGCAGAGAATGCGCAGGCTCGATGAGCGAGCGGCGACGGCCACCCCAGGGCTTCCCGACGACTTGGCCAATCCCACCAGTTCTTGCGCGGTTGGTCGCCCGTAATGGCGCGGCGCCAGCTCATGCAAGAACTTGCTGAGCGTCTCCACCCCGGTCTGCGCGATGGCCTGCGCGCTGGGATAGCGTTTGAGAACCGCCAGAGCCGTGGGCCGCGTGGGATCAACAAAAACCTGCGTGAATTCGGGGAACAGCACGACCAACAGGGCGTGGATCTCATTTTTGTAGCGTACCACGTCATCACTGAGCTGCTTTTGTAAGCGCATCAGTTCGCGGTAGGTGGCTACTTGCTCACTCGGGACATAGCCGAAGCGTGCTTCTCCGCTGAGCAGCGCTCGTGCAATCGTGACTGCATCGAGCCGATCCGTTTTCGCTCGCAACCCGCGTTGTTGCGCAAAGGCATGCATCTGGGCCGGATGTAACAGACAGACCTGGTAGCCACGCTTAAGCAGCGCCTGCAACAGATTCTCTCCATAGCGCGAGGTGGCTTCCAGTCCCACCAACACGTGCTTGGGCGCGACCTCCAGTCCCTCAAGTCGCTCAAAAAGCCAGTCGAACCCTTGAAGCGTATTGGCAAACGGGGTTGATTTGATGACCTGTCGTTTGTCCTTCGTCAAGCAGGACATCGTACACGACTCCATGCCAATATCGATGCCCACCACATGGGTCGTCACGGCCTGCTCGGGCATCGGGGAGGAAGATCCAGACATCATCGTTGCTCTTTCTCATCGCCGCCGTTCTCCTGCTCACACAGGAAAACCTACAGGGACGCACCTCAACGGGGAAGACCGCCCTATCAGGACGAGCGAGAACTCATGTTGGATCGGCAGTCCTCCCAGCGCGTGCCAGGGGCTGCAACAAGCCCCATTGTCGCTTGCAGTCCTGATGGACGGGGAGCAGTCTACTCACGGCGGTCGCTGTCCGTTTCCAAACGCGCCGCATGTTACAATAAAGGCTCTCCCGTTGCTTCCACCAGTAGAGCAGATGTCATCTTTCTCAGATGCCCTCTCCTATCTACCAATTAGTATATGAGTTACCAATAGTGTTAGTGATCAGATGACAAACTCGGCCAGCGAGCGTTTGTGCTCGGTGATCCGCAGCAGACAATTGATCAGCGCGGCCAGATACCATAAGTGAGCTTCCAGATGCTCCTTGACGCGCTGATACAACTTCTTGGCATGAAACAGCTCCGCCACCCAACTCAGGTTGGTTTCGATGGTAAAACGCTCGTTCCAGGTGCCCCGCGCACAGCACTGGATATTCTGTGTTGGGGCGTCCTTCTCACGAAAGCCCTGGTCGGCCAGCGCGATCGTCTCGCCATCATATCCAGTGGCCAGTGGGCGAAAGACGTTGTCCGGCTCGTTGGCGGTGGCCCAGGTCCAATCCACCACCTCGCCCGCCTCGTTGATCAACCACGCCAGCTTGATGCCGACAATCCAGCGCCCGTTCGATTTGCCTTTCTTCCCGATCTGCTGCTTGCTGCGCCCTTCGCGGCGCGGGTGGATCAACTCGATCCCGTAGGTGTCTACCACCGTGAAGAAGGTCGGGTCGGCCAGAAAGTCAAATGCCTGTTCGGCACAGTCGCGCAGCAGCCGCTGGAGCCGCGTCCGTTCGGGTAGATGCGGGAACCAGGCACGGTAATTCTTGTTCAACCAGCTCTCAAAGGCGCGAAAGCGTCCGCCTTTAAGCGCAAAGAGCAGCCCGATGGTCACAATCTCACTCGAATACAGATAGGCATCCAACCGCTTGTTGACAGGGCCCAGTTGGTCGTCTACCATGCAAAACAGGCGGATGATGATTTCGTCCGTCGGCATACCGTCCTCCTTTGATGTGTTGTGTGTACCCACATCGTAGAGGACGGTTGTGCTTTTCGCAAGCCCACTCTACCGCCTAGTCAACTAGCACCATTGGTTTATTATATTTCGCGGCCCAACGCCCATGAGTTTACCCGCCTGCGGGTGGGCAAGGATAGCCTCATTATACAACAACTTTGCCAGCAGGTAGTCTCAGTAGATCACAGGTTTGGGTTTCGGCGGTGGATCCACTGCCGAAATAACGCCATAGACACGCTCAATCGCCCGACTTAAGAAGCGCGTCATCCGTTCCAAGCGAAAGCGAGCACGCGCTACGCGGCGTGGCCCTTGACCAGAAAAGCGCAGATACAGCCAATGCAGCCGTATCCAAATATTCACAATCAAGAACGCGATGCCCATCAGCAGAAAGCGCAGTGCTGGATTGGGCGAAGTCGTTCGTGCCCGTACTTGCTCCATCAGCCGATAGCCACTTTCAATCCCAAAGCGCCGCCGATAGCGCGGACGAATGCGCTGGGCTGGTTCCTGCACACGCAGGCAGACATACACCAGCCAGCGCACCTGCCGACGTTCCGAATTATACGCAGCGTTTAAAACTTTTTATTCCGTTCAAACCCCTGAAGAAATTTCTCAGGTAGCAATATCCTGTCGGCGGTTCATTGAAGGACTAGCAAATACTCTTTATCCAGCTAAGAACGAGCAAGTTAAGGGAAGAGATGTCGACGCAAAGGCTTATCGAAATAGGCTTTGGGCATATATCGAGGAAAGGCTCGACGCATCTAAACAAACGAGAGATTTAGTAAAAACTGGTCTTCAAGATTTAGGATCACGAATCGACAAAATGGATAAACTTGCCAATAAAGGCGCGCACGAAAATATTACCCTATTGGAAGTAGATCGACTATTAATCGCTCTTGTTACGGTAACCTATGATTTGCTTTCATTAACACCGCCACCAGCTGAGGTCCCAATAGAACCGCATCTTTCTGAAATCTACAAATTCATTGAAACGATTGATAAAGATAGAGGGAATGAGGAGAAAAACCCTTCCTAAAAGGATGCCAGTCAAGCCAAGCAACAGGTCTCCGTACAAGAAACTCAATCCTCTTCGAGCCAGCGTTGGAGATAGGGCACAACCGCCCGCTCCAGACGCACCATAGCGTCAATCATTTGGGATTGGATTGCCGGCCAGGATTCGCGATCTAGCTCACGGAGGCTAGGGCAAGCAATCGTCCAGGCAAGTGCAGGATATGGCCAGGGGTGTTCTGAACTATGCGCTTCTCGCAGCCAAAGCAACGATCCACCAAAAGCCTCGTTGATCTGCTTCTGTTGACAGACAAGGCTGTCGTAAATCTGCTCGCCATCACTGCGCAGGAGCGCAAACTCAACAAGCGCATTGGGCGTATCATACTCCAGACGGTAGCGGAAGCAAAAACCGACACGGCAGAACTCGACATAGGAGCGCCTGGTTGGACTCCGCAACGAGAAACCTGTCTGGCGGTTCGACTGTGGAAGCAAGCTCGCCCAAAGGGCATGATAAGTTTGACCAATATCCGACATGCATCTCTCCGTGCTACACCGCCTCGAAGCTGCCAGACTGCAGATGGTGTTAGCCAACCAGGAACAACACACGTTTGATCCTGCTAGAATGCAATAAGTATCCGATGCGCTCGCCAGGTAGATCAGCTCCCTATCTTCTCCACCCACCCATTGACTTGAATATGACCACCTCTTTGAAGTCATGCAGTGCCGCGATCATCTCCTGGATAGGAAGCTTCTTCTGGTCTATACGCTTCCAGTCAGCTCGATCCAATGTTCCAATCACCAGATACTTATTACCAACGATTTCCGGGTTGAGGACAGTGAAGGCTCTCGCAATAAGATCATCTAACTCGTCCTGGTGAGCGATCAACAAATCGCAGTGAAGACAGTAGCGACACGTTTTATTCAAAAGCAGTGGTTGCGTTGGATCGATATGGACGAACAGAGGCAGTTTTCGCTGCCCTGTCTTGTTTGAGCATTGCGGACATTTACTAAACCGCGCGTCCCGATAAGGGTTGAGAAAGAAGCGATAACGCGGGGGCTGCTTGCTAAGTCGTGGGATGTCGTCCTTCCCATCTTTCTCTCCCATTGCTACCTCGTTCTTCTGTGAGAAAACGCTTGCTCTCTTATCGAATATCCTGGGCCATATATCGAATAGGAACACCTAGATCATTGATCCACTCGATCCATACAACAGGCTGTATCCATTCGTCACGAGCTGCTGTTCTGACTTCCAAGATGCCACTTCGCCTGCGAGCTCGCGTGATCTTCCGTCTCCTGGCCACACCTTCAATCTGTGCATAGGTTTTGTAATATTGGCAGATCAGGTTGATATCCCTGACATTGACCAATGCGTGCGCTTTTTCCATCGCGTATCTTCCTCCATTACTCACCCATAGCATATCACGCATGTGTCCCCTGAGAGCAACCATCTAAAGGAACTAAGTTTAGCATTAAATCTACTAGACAGACTCGGCAAGCAGCTTTTACATGATGCCAAGATGTTCAAGATACTTTTTCTACGCTAACTGTTTTCTAGCGTACTTTTTCTACGTTGACCGTAGAGTCATTCCACGATTATGGTGGGGTTTTTCGCTCTTTCACGCTCATTCTATTCCACGATTACGATAGACCGCACACACTGCTGCTATTTATGCTGCCCGTGACGGCTTTGATGTGCTGGTTATCGAGCGCAGCGGATTGGGCGGTCAGGCCGGAATTACCGAGCGCCTGGATAACTATCCGGGGTTCCCCGAAGGGGTGACTGGCAGCGAGTTCGCTGAGCGTATTATCGACCAGGCTAAACGCTTTGGCGTCGAACTGCTCTCAGCTCAGAACGTTGTGCGTGTTGGAAATGACGAGGATGCCCACTATGTTGAGACAGACTCTGGGCATGGCTATCGCAGCAACGCGGTTTTAATCGCTACTGGCTCTACCTACAAACGCCTTAGAGTACCGGGCGAAGAAGATTTTATCGGTGCCGGCGTCCATTTCTGCGCAACCTGCGACGGCCCATTCTATAAAGGGCGCGAGGTGGTAGTCATCGGGGGCGGCAACAGCGCCGTCGAAGAGGCAGCCTTCCTGACACGCTTCTGTCCAAAGGTAACCATCCTGGTGCGCGGCTCGGAATTGACCGCCAGCAAAGTTGCCGTCGATAAAGCCAATGACTCACCAGGAATAGAGATCCGTTTCAATACCGTTGTGGCGGAGTTCAAGGGAAAAAACAACCGTATGGATACAATAGTGGTCAAGAACACTGAAACGGGTGAGACAGAGGAAATGCATCCTGCGGGTGTCTTTGTCTTCGTTGGTCTCTCGCCAAACAGTAAACCCTTCAAGGATATCGCGAAAGTGGATGCTCAAGGATTTATCATGACGGGCATTGATTTCCAGACGAGCACAGAGGGTATCTTTGCGGCAGGCGATGTGCGCTCAGGCAGCACGAAGCAACTGGTAAGCGCCGCCGGTGAGGGCGCCGCTGCCGCCCTTGCTATCCGCGAACACCTGCGAGGTCATGATGCGCATACCATGGAGAAAGCATTGGTTGGAACAGCATCGAACTGAGGGACGTGCTGGATAAATCCGCACTCTACATTATACATAGAAGGAGCGGGGCAAGCTCCGCTCCTTTGTTGCTAGAAATGCTTTTACATACCAACAAGGCCTTCAGTTATTGGCAACCAGAGAAGCCTCTTGAGGAAGCCAGATGTATATACAGCTACAGCAACCCTTTACCCTGCAAGAAAGATGTTGCGACCTCTTTGACTGCCTGGCTAACAGGCGTCCCGCTGGCTTTTTTCGTTGCTACCTGCTGCTGTAAATTAATGCTCACCTCAGTAGTCAGATACTGTGCCAGCGGATTGAGGGCAGTCGCGATGCCAGGGTCGCTCTGTAGTATAGTGTCACGTACAATAGGCGCAGGATGGAATTCTGTAAACCCATGCTTATCATCATCGAGGAAGATAAAGCCTTGCGTTATAACCGAACCATCAGTTGTGTAGCACTCGGTAACATTTGCTGCCCCACTCTTCACGGCGGTGAAACCGATTGAATAGTCAACCTTCTTGACTGATTTGAAACTGGCTGTTTTGAATCCGTAAATTGTCTCTAAATTATCGAAGAAGGTAACGCCATCACTCTGTGTTGCCAGCGTCAACTGCGGTACCTTAGGAGCCAGTTGCGAAAGGGTGGTGACCCCCAACTTCTGAGATTCTGCCTTTGAAGTACAGAGGGCGTAACCATCATTCAAAGGCGCTTGATCGAGCCATGTAATGTGATACTGTTGCTCGAAGCCGTTCTTGACAGTCTGATAATCTTGTTGTGGATTGAACGCTGATTTAACTCCTAGTATATTCAGCCCTGTCCCAGTAAACTCTGGATAGAGATCAATTGCGCCGCTCTTGAGTGCATTAAACACGACAGGGGTCTGTCCTAGAGCTAATTTTGGGGTAACTGTGTAGCCAGCCTTCTGAAGCAGCAAGACATACATCTCACCAAGTAGCTGGGCTTCGGGATCGAGTTTGCTCCCAACTGTTATCGGCACTTTTGTTGGCGTAGATGTACCGCTGCTAGTGGGAGGACTTCCAGAGGAACCACCGCATGCTGCCAAGATGAGCATGGGGATAAGAGCGAACAGTAATAAGAACTTCGCTCCTAATGAATGCTTGTGAAAAGTCATTTTAACCTCCTAAAACTTCAAACGAACCAATGAAATAGGTGCAGACACGATACTGCACGAAGTTGTATATTGCCTTGCATCCTGCCTGACCCGAAGCCTTGCCGCGAGTAAGCGGCGTTGGCAGGATGGCTTTCAAGGCTATGTTTTGGCTATTGCTACCTGTTCCTGCACTTTCAGGCCTTCAGGAGTCAGGACACGCTGTAACCAACTCATAAACACTTCTACTGACATTGCCAAAATAGCTACGGAGACTGCCCCAACGGTGAGTTCTGTATAATTGAAGACATTGAAACCATCTACAATGTAGTCTCCGTAGCCCCCTGCACCAATAAACGCGGCCAGAGTTGCGGTTGCGATTATCTGCACCGCCGAGGTACGGATGCCGGCCGCGACAAGTGGTGTGACGAGTGGAGCTTGTATCCGGGTGGCGATCTGCACGGTCGTCATCCCCATTCCCTTTGCTGCCTCAATCGTAGCTGGATCGATTCCGCGAATTCCTGTATAGGTATTGAGCAAGATTGGCGGGATGCCTATCACAATCAAGGCGATAACGGCGGGTTCAAAGCCGATGCCAAAGAAAGGGACAAACAATATGAGAACGGCGATGATGGGAATTGCACGCAACAGGCCACTCGCATTTATTGCAAGAAAGGCCAGGAATGCATTGCGCGAGACGAGTGCACCCAGTATAACTCCGATAATAATTGCCACAAGAATAGAAAAGCCACAGATCTTAAGGTAATCGATGGTATGTCCCAGAAAGTCGTTACCAGGGTCCAGGATATAGTTGAAATATTGCATCTAATCCAGAATCTCCCTTCTATGCAACCGACAGAGAGCCACGTCCCCGGTTAAGTCCGGTTTGTAAGGCCAACAGCAAAAGATCAGCCGCGACAGCGAAGAAAGCTATCAATATTGCTCCTGCTACGACTGCATTGTAATCACCACTCACGATATTCTGAAAAATCAGCTCTCCTAATCCCCCCTGCCCTACCAGTGCAGCTAAAGACGATATACCGATCGTTGTCACCGTTGCAATACGAATACCTGCGACAATGACGGGTAGCGCTAAAGGCAGAGTAACGCGAAACAGTACCTGGTGACGTTTCATCCCCATTGCCCGGCCCACTTCAATTAGCAAAGGATCAATACCATTTACGGCTGCCGCGGTGTTACGGATCAATACAAGCATGTTGTAGAGAACCAGCGGAATAAAAGCTGTTGCAGGGGAAAATCCAGTAATAGGGATGAGCAAAACAAATGCCGCAATGCTAGGGATGGTGTATAACAAACCCGAAACTGTGATGATCGGGAGGTAAAGTCGTTTATAGCGAGCCACCAATAACCCTATTGGAATGGCTATGATGATCGAAATTAACATAGCAGTACCAACTAACGCCAGAGTCTGTAAGAACAGGTTAGGAATACTGCCTGGATCGCTCAGATCATAATTGTAGGGCTGCAGTATATATTGCATGAAAATCCCTCAACAGACGTACTCATCGCACGTTGACTTATATTCTTGTCCACTCAGGGCTGGATTCGTTACTTCGTGTCCTGGTTATCTCATGATTGATGCTTGCGAGGGTAATATATCCGAGAGATTCTTGGGTATCTTTGGTCTGTACAGCGAGGGCGGGGGCATTGGTTTCGAGGAGTTTCAACATGGCTTCGAGCAACGTAGAATCAGAAAAGATCGTTGGAATATCTCCCCAATGTGCCGAAGACACCGCCTCTGGCTTTCCATCCAGCGCATCAGTAACGGGTAAATACTGAAGCTGTCGCAGTATGTTATCGGCCCCTACCAGCTTACGCACATATTCGTTGCTCGGCTTTGCGAGCAGTTCGACTGGAGTGCCAAGCTGCATCAATTGGCCCTCATGCAGTACAGCAATCATATCACCAAGCTTAAATGCCTCTTCGATGTCATGCGAGACGAAGAGAATGGTTTTGTGTACGTCACTTTGGACACGCAACAGTTCGTCTTGCATCCGAGCGCGGGTGATAGCGTCGAGAGCGCCAAAGGGTTCATCCATCAAGAGGATCGCGGGATCTATTGCGAGCGCACGTGCTAATCCTACGCGCTGCTGTTGCCCACCCGAGAGTTGACGTGGAAAACGCTTGCGATACTCTGCTGGTGGCAAGCCAACCAGTTCGAGAAGTTCGTCGACACGCTCAGCTAGCTGCTTTTTCGACCAGCCACCTGCAATCTCGGCGGTCACACGAATATTTTCTGCAATATTCATATGTGGAAAAAGGCCGACTTGTTGTATGACGTAACCGAAACGGCGGCGCAGCAAAATCGGATTTTCCTCAAGGATATTTTTACCATCGATGATTATCTCGCCAGAGGTAGGTTCTATGAGGCGATTAACCATGCGTAACAGTGTTGTCTTACCAGAGCCAGAGGTACCTACGAGCATACAGGTAGTGCCTTCTGCTACTTCGAAAGTAACGGCATTGACAGCAGGTTTATTGGTGCCAGGAAATTGCTTGGTGATGGCCTGGAAAGCAATTTTTGCCATACCACTAATACTCCTTAATCTTGACTAAAATATCCAGGATGCCATACAGATTATATGAGTTCCTCACAGCAATGATAAATTTTGCCTTTCACAATTGGCATTATCTTGCTCTACTGCAATCCTTCTGATGTTTTATCTACATGTTACTACGTCATTACTTGTTTCTATTTAGCAAAAGATTACACGAGAATTTCATGGTTAGAAACAAGGAGCTCTTCCCATAATATTCCACACCGGTAATATTCCGCTATTTGGCACGTAGCGACGCAACCAAAAACCATTATATGAGACTATCTTTACAATTGCAAAATTACGGCACTTACTCTTGTGAGAAGAACACGCTCTTTAACTCGGTATAGAGCTGGACGGCATGCATGCCCATCTCGCGCCCAAAGCCACTCTTTTTGTAGCCTCCAAAGGGGGCCTCTGTATGCACACTATGGTTAGAGTTGACAGAAAGGACGCCTGCGCGAATCCCCTTCGCGACGCGGATCGCCCGGCCAAGATCCCGAGTCCACACCGAGCCTGACAGGCCGTAGGCGACATCATTGGCTAGCCGGATGGCTTCCTCCTCCGTATCGAATGGAATGACGCATACAACAGGCCCAAAGATTTCCTCCTGAGCTACGCGCATCTTGTTATCGACGTGAGTGAGTATAGCAGGCTCGAGAAAATAGCCTGTTTCGTTATCAGCTGGAACAGTTCCTCCAATGAGCACCTGCGCGCCTTCCTTCTGACCGAGCGCAAGGTAGTCGAGCGAACGCTGGCGCTGGCCAGCCGAGATGAGAGGCCCAACCTCGCTCTGTTCGTCAAGCGGCTGTCCGACGTGCAGCGCAGCTGTGCGCTGAGCGAAGCGCTCAACAAACTCATCGTAGACCGACCGTTGAACAAGCAGGCGGGAGCGGGCGCAGCAGTCCTGTCCACAATTGCCGAAGACAGCGAAAACCGAGGCCTCGATACAACGCTCCAGGTCGGCGTCGGAGAAGACGACATTGGCGGCTTTGCCGCCAAGCTCAAGCGAGACGCGAGTGATATTCTCGGCGCAAAGACGCATGATCTGCGAACCAACTTCGGTCGATCCGGTAAAAGAAACCTTCGATACCAGGGGGTGAGTAACCAGTGCATTGCCGATAGCAGAACCAGGTCCGGGCAGCACAGAGATCACGCCGGGAGGGAGACCCGCCTCCATCAAAATATCAGCCAGCAGTAGAACCGAGAGCGGCGTAAGCTGTGCGGGTTTCACGACAACCGTATTGCCACAGGCCAGGGCGGGCGCAATCTTCCAGGATGCAATCACCATAGGGAAGTTCCATGGAGTGATCAGGGCGCACACGCCAACGGGTTCGCGCAGTGTGATTTCGAGTCCCGCATCCTGCACCGGGATGGTCTCGCCGAAAATCTTGTTTGCCGCTCCTCCCCAGTACTCGAGTACTGTCGCAACCAGGCCAACCTCGCCGCGGGCATCTCGAATCGGCTTGCCAGCATTGCGCGCTTCAATGACAGCAATGTCCTCCTGGCGCTCCCGCACCAGATCCGCGGCTTTGAGCAGAATGCGGCCACGCTCCGTGGCACTGAGACGCGGCCACCTGCCTTCCTCAAACGCCTGGTATGCCACCTGCACGGCCCGCTCCACATCTTCAATTCCGGCATCGGCTACCTCAGCAAAGGGGAAACCTTTCCCCGGCTCAATCACACTAAATGTCTTGCCCTCTGCGGCGGGAACTCGTTTCCCACCGAGCACTAAATGTTCGCTTGTCATAGTACCTCCTCATAGATAATCCTGTAGGGACGTGGCGGGCCGGGGCGAGCGCGTTGGCAGGTCGAGCGCCTTCCTGGGCGACCCAAGGGTCGCCCCTACGGCTACGGCGTGGCTCCAGTGCTGTTTTGTGGTTGTTAAGCGGGGAGGTGAGCTGCCAGGGTGGATGCTCGCTATTTTGATAGAAATAGCGAGTAAATTGCTCGGTAATGTTTTGATAATTGATGAGCTTATTGGGTGAATGCTTGCTAATTTGAGGGGGATAGGGAGTAAATTGCTCGGTAATGTTTTTGAAATTGATGGGCTTACCTGGTCGACGCTTGCTATTACGGGGGGAATAGGAAGAAAGTTGCTCGGCAATATTTTTTGGTGAGTTGATGCGCTGTCAGGGCGAGGAAGCGGGTCAGGTATAAGTCCAATTTGTAGATTTCTTTTTGAAGTGGACCTGGTCATGGGTAGGCCTCCTTATGGGTGTGGCTCTATACTTATTATACTGATGGAAGCAAATGTTTTGTTAGGGTGAAGTTCAGCATTTCCGCTTTTGCACATGGCATCTGCGTGAGTTGGAGATTGTTCATCGATGTGTTCCTTTCAAAGGATCAGTTGCTGATGGCAACTCGATCTTGCTATACGTTGTCGTCTTCAACGAGACTCTTTAACCGCTGCAGACGCTCGTCCCACTGCTTGTCAATCGTCTCAATCCACGCGCTGGCAGCCTGGAGTGATTCCGGATTGAACACGTATCGTTTCTCGCGTCCTTTCGTCTGCACCTGCACCAATCCTGCATGGGCCAGCAGATCAAGATGCTTCATGATCCCTTGCCGAGTGATCGGAAATTCGCGCGCAAGCTGCGTCGCCGTTTTGGGGCTGCTTTGCGCAAGTCGGGTCAACAACCGCCGCCGGGTTGCATCCGCAAGGGCAGTAAACACCCGATCTTCGATCTCAATCATAGCTCCCTGCCTGGAGGTAGGCGATGAGTTCGCCCAGCTCTTTTTCCCACCCTTGCGTGTTGTCCTTGAAACGGGCCTGACGCACCTCGTCTGGCAGCGCCTCGAACCCCTGCTCCGTCACGGTGATGCGGGTCCCTTCAGGCACCG
>WNGR01013449.1_pt1 | contig 12765 bp, 10 predicted proteins | sample 5407581 | NCBI WGS metagenome assembly WNGR01 (sample SAMN13153383, study PRJNA577476) | soil metagenome | isolation source: 80 cm soil or saprolite under Garry oak tree replicate 2 | place: USA:California | collected 2016-06-15 | reverse complement strand
TCGAGATGAACACGCGCATCCAGGTGGAGCATCCGGTCACGGAGTTCATTACCGGAGTGGACCTGGTGAAGGCGCAACTACTGATCGCGTCAGGCGAGCGGTTGGAGAATATTTTGCCGGCGAAACTCGAGATGCGCGGTCATGCCATCGAATGCCGCATCAACGCCGAGCATCCGCAGAGGTTCACACCATCGGCGGGCAAGATTACGGCGTTCAATGTGCCCGGCGGCAATGGTGTGCGCGTGGATACGGCGCAGTATGCCGGGGGCATAGTGCCGCCGTATTACGACTCGCTGATTGCCAAGCTGATTGTGCATGGGGCGAACCGCGCCGAGGCCATCGCCAAGATGGAGCGCGCGCTGAGCCAATTTGTGGTGCAGGGAATTGAGACATCGATTCCGCTGCACCAGGAGATCTTCCAGGATGGGGGTTTTCGTGCCGGCGAGTTCGACACGAAGTTCATGGAACGGTTTCTAGCGGATCGGGCGGAGAAGCAGTAGCCCGGCTGTTCCTCGAAGTGTTTAAATGCGGTGCATGAGCGGCGAGGCAACTACTTGAACGAATCTTCCCGATTCCTTGCCGTTGGGTTCGTTGTTGCCGTGTTCACCGCGGCTTTGTCTGGACAGACGACCGACTGGCCCGCCTATAACGGAGGACTCGATGGCGATCATTATTCCCGCCTGAAGCAGATCAATCGAGCGAACGTGATGCGGCTCCAGGTGGCGTGGAGCTTCGACACAGGCGAAAAGGGCGGCATTCAGACGAACCCGCTGATCGTGGGTAGGACGCTGTACGCGTACACGCCTACGCAGAAAATCGTTGCGCTGGATGCAGCGACTGGCCAGTTGAAATGGAAGTTCGATTCAGGCATTGCGGGCACGCAGCCGGCGCGCGGCATGGCGTGGTGGACTGACGGCAAGGAAAGCCGCCTCTTTGCAGGGGTGATGAATTTTCTCTATTGCCTCGACCCCGAAACTGGAAATCCGATTGCGTCCTTCGGCGAAGATGGTCGCGTCGATTTGCGCAAGGAACTGCGTGGCGACTATGAGAAGCAGTCGATTGCGCTGACGACTCCCGGGGTGGTCTATAAAGGCCTGATCATTGTGGGCGGGCGCAACCCTGAGACACACCCGGCGCCGCCGGGGGAGATTCGCGCATTTGATGTGCGGACCGGCAAGCTGCGCTGGAGTTTTCATACCATTCCGCATCCGGGCGAACCGGGTTACGAAACGTGGCCCGCTGAGGCGTGGAAGACGGCAGGCGCGGCGAACAACTGGGCGGGAATGTCGCTCGATGCGAAACACGGAATTGTGTACGTGCCTACCGGTTCGGCGGTGATGGATTTTTATGGCGGCGATCGTGTGGGCGACGATCTCTACGCGAACACCCTGCTGGCTCTCGATGCGAATACGGGAAAGCGGCTGTGGCATTTTCAGGCTGTACACCATGACATCTGGGATCGCGACTTTCCGTCGCCGCCGGCGCTTTTCACCACCAAGCGCAACGGCAAGACGGTGGAGGCGCTGGCGCAGACTACGAAGCAGGGATATCTCTACTTGTTCGACCGGCTAACGGGTGCGCCGCTCATTCCGATCCACGAACACGCTTACCCCGCAAGCACTGTTCCCGGCGAAGTGACTTCGCCGACCCAGCCTCTGCCCGATGGACCGGAGCCATTTGCCAGGCAACGTCTCAGTGAAGACATGATGACCACGCGGACTCCGGCGGCGCACGAGTGGGCCGTGAAGCAGTTTAAGGAGCTTCGCAGCGATGGTCAGTTTTTTCCCTTCGTCGTGGACAAGCAGACGGTGGTGTTTCCTGGATTTGACGGCGGGGCGGAGTGGGGCGGACCGGCAATTGATCCGGTGGCTGGGGTGCTCTATGTGAACGCCAACGAGATGGCGTGGCTGGGAGGCCTGACGCCGGTGCAGCATGGCGGCAGCCCCGGCGAGAGGGACTATCGGAACCAATGCGCCGTCTGCCATGGGCAGGACCGAAGCGGCTCGCCTCCGTCGTTTCCGTCGCTGGTGGATATCAATAAGCGCCTGCCTGAGCCAAAAATCGTGGACGCGGTGCGGCAGGGAATCGGGAGGATGCCTTCGTTTCCTAACATCGATGACGCGCGGCTTAAGGAGATGTTGGATTTTCTAAAGACAGGGGCAACACCGCCGGCGCAGGGTGCAGGCAAGGAACTGGCGTCGATTCCGGCGCAAACGGGCCCGGAGACAACGTCTGATCCTGCTGGACTGGCGGTTTACCAGGCCCGATGCGCGATTTGTCACGGCGATCACCGGGAAGGAATTCAACCGTCGTTTCCGATGCTGGTCGGGGTGGGCAGCCGGCTATCGGTGGCGCAGATTACAGAGCTCATCCACAAAGGCAAGGGGCGCATGCCTCCTTTGGCCGATGTGCAAGGCGAGCGGCTGGAGGCTTTGCTGCGCTACCTGGGGATGGGGACTGAGGCGCAAAACCTGCCGGAGGAAAAGGGACCGCCGGAGTTCAATTTTACCGGCTATCGCAAGTTTCTCGACCCGGACGGCTACCCGGCATTTGTGCCGCCATGGGGAACTCTGAATGCGATCGACTTGAAGACTGGCAAATATCTCTGGAAGGTGCCGCTGGGCGAGTACCCCGAACTGGTGCAACTGGGGATGAAAGACACCGGGTCGGAGAACTATGGCGGACCGGTGGTGACAGCGGGAGGCGTGCTTTTTATCGGCGCCACGGTTCACGATCGCCTGTTCAGGGCGTTCGATACCGCTACGGGCAAGCTGCTTTGGAAGGCCGAATTGCCGTTTGCGGGACTTGCCACTCCGGCAACATACATGGTGGATGGACGGCAGTACGTCGTGATCGCAGCCAGCGGCGGGCGCGATCCCAAGTCGCCGGTGGGTGGAGCATATGTTGCGTTTGCTCTGCCGTTGAAGAAGTGAGCTTGCCTGGTTGCGGCCGTTTCATAGCTCCTAAAAACCGACTCGAAATATTATCGCTTTTTCTTCGCCTTTTCACAGGGCGTTGGGTTATGCTTGCCTGGCAACATGGAGGTTGCACGATGGACATTCAAAAAGAACTCATGGCGGAGTACGAGCGCGAGACGGCATCGACCCGCAAAGTGCTTGAGGCGATTCCGGTGGATGTAGATTTCACCTATAAACCCCATGCAAAGTCGATGGCGCTCGGACGTCTTGCCGGCCACGCTGCCGAGACTGCGGGCGATTGGGCAACCCACACCTGCAAGGTGAACAAGCTGGAGTTCGCGGCGGATCACAAGTTTGAGGCGTATATTCCCGCTTCGAAAGATGCCCTGCTGGAGAAGTTTGACAAGCAGGTGGCGGAAGCCAAGACGGAGCTGGCCAAGATGACTCCGGAAAATTGGGATGAGAACTGGAAGTTTGTCGCCGGCGGCCAGGCATGGATCGATGACACCAAGTATCGCGTGTGGCGTACCTGGGTCATTAATCATATGGTCCATCATCGCGGGCAACTTGGAGTCTATCTGCGCCTACTCGATCAGAAGATACCGGGCTGCTATGGGCCGTCGGCTGATGAGATGTGAGAGGCAGTGGACAGTGAACAGTGGACAGTGAACAGATGATCGTGAACAGGGATCAAGGGAGTAGTAGCCGCGCAGGTTCGTGCTCGGGTTCCTTGATCCCGTCCTGATTGCTGACGAATTGCGGCCTGATCTACTAACCTCAATTCATGCTCAAATCATTTCCAAAGATTTATCCCATTCTTGATTCGTCTGTTATTCCTTCTGTAAACCGGGATCACTTTTTGCGGCGGTTGGGAGGAGCGCTCGCAGATGCAGGCGTAACGCTGCTTGAGTACCGCAACAAGAACGGCGCCGACGAAGAACTGCTGGCGGATGCGAAGATTCTGCGCGCGGCGATGCCTGTGGGACAGGTAAAGCTGATTCTCGATGATCGCGGCGATCTGGTGGAGGCGGCTAATTTTGATGGCGTTCACGTTGATGCCGGCGACATGACACCGAGTGAAGCTCGGCGTCTGCTCGGACCTACGGGGATCGTGGGGACGTTTGGTGGGAGCGAGTCAATTTTGCCGGGGATTCTGAGAGAGCCGGCGGATTATTTTGCCGTGGGTCCCGTATATTCCACTACAACGAAACAGACCACGAAGGCGCCGATTGGGCCTGAAGGGGTGCGCAAGCTGCGCGAGCAGGCCGGTCAGGATGTGGTGCTGGTGGCTGCCGCCGGTATCACGCTGGCAACGGCACCGTTGATTCTTGCAGCGGGAGCCAACACCGTTGCGGTTGCCGCTGCCATCTTTCGCGCCGAAGATCCGGCAGCCGAGTTCCGGCGCTGGGTTGCGGACCTCGGCTGACGCCCGGAGCCGACCTCGGTCGGATTGGCGCATGTGAAGAAAACTAAAGACATTTGTTTCAAAATCGGGTAGAAATCTTGCAAGTGACAACCCAACACACCAGTTCCCGCCTCGAGGCAACCTCACAGATCAATACTCCCTCCAGCGCGACCAAGCTGGTGCAAACGCTTGGCCTTTTCAGTTCCACCGCGCTGGTGATCGGTTCGATGATCGGGTCCGGCATCTTCCTGGTGGACGCCGACATTGCGCGCGTCACCAACTCTCCGGCTCTGTACTTGGGCGCGTGGGTGGTGACGGGCGTACTGACGATCATCGCGGCGCTGAGTTACGGCGAGTTGGCGGCGATGATGCCCAAGGCGGGCGGGCAGTATGTCTACCTGCGCGAGGCGCTGGGGCCGGTGTGGGGGTTCCTGTATGGATGGACGCTTTTCCTTGTGATCCAGACCGGCACCATCGCGGCTGTATGCGTTGCGTTCGGCAAGTTTCTCGGTGTTTTTTATCCCAGCATCTCGACGGCGCACTGGCTGTGGCACATCGCGCACGTGCCGGCAGTGAAAGTGGGCCCGATGGTGCTGGGCAACATGGAGATCGGCGTCAACACGGCCAATCTCACCGGCATCGTGGTCGTGTTTCTGCTGGCCCTTGTGAACGTGTTCGGGGTGAAGCTGGGCGCGCTGATTCAGAATGTGTTCACGTCGGCGAAGGCGTTGTCGCTGGCCGCGCTGGTGCTGCTGGCTTTCACCGTGGGACGCAATGCGACGGCGTGGCAGGCGAACTTCGGAGAGGGCTGGAGCAACTTCTGGCAGAACGCGGGTTGGCATTCGCTGCACCCCGTTCAGGTGGGCGTGGGCGGCCCGATTGTGCTGGTGAACCTGCTGGTGGTGCTGGCGGTGGTGCAGGTGGGCTCGCTGTTCTCTGCCGACGCGTGGAACAACATCACGTTTACCGCGGGCGAGGTGAAGAACCCCAAGAGGAACATTCCGCTGTCGCTGGTACTGGGGACAGGCTTCGTTATCACGGTCTACTTTTTCGCTTCGCTCGCGTACATCATTGTGCTCCCGATGCACGGCGATCCGAATGGAGCCACGGCGCTGGCGCGAGGTGTGCAGCAGGCTGCCGAGGATCGGGTGGGGACGGCGGCGCTGGAGCAGATCTTCCACTCGGGCGGCGCGCAGTTGATGGCTGCTGCGATCCTTATCTCCACGTTCGGGTGTGCCAACGGACTGACGCTGGCGGGCGCGCGTGTGTACTATGCCATGAGCCAGGATGGGCTGTTTTTCAAAGCTGTGGGCAAGCTGCATCCGAAGTATCACACGCCGGTGGCGGGGCTGATCGTGCAGGCATGCTGGACGGCGGTGCTGTGCCTCTCGGGGTCGTATAGCCAACTGCTGGATTACATCATGTTCGCGGTGCTGGTGTTTTATATCCTGACGATTGTAGGGCTGTTTGTCCTGCGCTTCAAATGGCCGGATGCGCCGCGGCCCTACCGTGCGCTGGGTTACCCGGTGCTGCCCGCCCTGTATATTGCGATGGCTGGATGGATTTGTATCGTACTATTACGGTACAAGCCCCAGTACACTTGGCCTGGCCTTGTGCTGGTCCTGCTGGGAATTCCTGTTTATCTCTTCTGGTCTCGCCGGAAAAAGTAAGACTCATCGCATCTGCCCAAGAAGGAGTAATGCTGCCGCATGGCGAATCTTTTCAAAAAGAAGCCGCTCGACCTGATCATTGCAGAAGCCAAGGCCGAGGGCGACGAGCATCTCGAACGAGCTTTGGGACCGGTCTCCTTAACCGCGTTGGGCGTCGGCGCCGTGATTGGTGCAGGCATCTTCGTCATGTCCGGACTTGGCGCCCATTACGCGGGTCCCGGTCTGATGCTCTCGTTCGTAATCTCCGGATTAGGCTGTGCGTTCGCCGCGCTCTGTTACGCCGAATTTGCCGCCATGATTCCTCTGGCCGGCTCGGCTTATACCTACGCCTACGCCACACTAGGCGAAATTTTCGCGTGGATCATCGGCTGGGACTTGACGCTCGAGTACGCCATGGGCGCCAGCACCGTCAGCTCTGGCTGGTCGAACAACTTTGTGGAATTCCTGAAAATATTCGGCATCAAGATCCCCCTTTGGCTCAGCTACGATCACTGGACAGCGCTTACGCAAGCGTCCATCAGTGTGGCGCGCGACATGGTAGCCAAGGCCCACCCAGAACTGACTGATGGCTCCCAGGGTTTTATGGAAGCGGTTGCGAGTCTGCTGGCTCACCCCACTGCTCAGTTGACCGATGCGGCACATGCGCTGCTCGGCGCTCCTCAACTGTTTGGCGTTGAGATTGGATTCAATTTGCCAGCGTTCCTGATCGCCCTCGTCATCACCTGGATTCTGGTTGTGGGCATCAAGGAGAGCGCAAAGTTCAATGCCGTCATCGTCATCATCAAGGTCTCCGTGGTGCTCTTCATTCTGGCTCTCGGCATTCGCTACGTGCATCCCGGCAACTGGGGACATGACTGGCACACTTTTGCTCCTTTCGGATTCGCGGGCATTGGTGCCGCGGCAGGCTACGTCTTCTTTGCGTATATAGGTTTTGACGCCATTTCAACCACAGCACAAGAGTGTAAGAACCCGCAGCGCGACCTGCCTATCGGCATCATCGCCTCGCTCTTCATCTGCACTTTGCTCTATGTGGGAGTAGCTGCTGTGCTCACCGGCATGGTGCCCTGGCAACTGGTGAATATCCAAGCCCCGCTTACCCACGCATTTCTGGACCACAACATCGGTTGGGCCTCGGACGTCATCACCTGCGGCGCGCTCGCCGGTCTCACTTCGGTGATGCTGGTGATGCTCATCGGCCAGACCCGCGTGCTCTACGCCATGGCCTCCGACGGATTGCTGCCGAAGAAATTCTTTGCCGCCATCCATCCCAAATTTCATACACCCTGGAAAAACACGATCCTGGTTGGGTTGTTGGCTGCGCTGGTCGGCTCCGTTACGCCAATCCAAATGATTGGCATGATGGTCAACATCGGAACCTTGCTGGCTTTTGTAATGGTCTCGGCCTCGGTCATCGTACTGCGCTACACCGCGCCCAATCAGGCGCGTCCATTCCGCACTCCGTTCTCGCCCGTCGTACCGGCGCTGGGTATTCTTTTCAACGGATACCTGATGTATTCGCTGGGCAGGGTGAACTGGTACCGCCTCCTTATCTGGTTGATCATCGGTATGTTCGTTTACTTCTTCTATTCCATCAAGAACAGCAAGGTGCAGAAGTTGGTAGAGGTAGCAAAAGGCGACTAACTCCCACGCGAACGATTCAAGCAAAACGGCCTCCCGCGCGGGAGGCCGTTTTTTGCGTAACCGCAACTCTATATATTTAGGCTGGCGTCTTCGCGCAGAACTCGTCGAAGGCGCGGACGAGCTCACCGGCGATTTGCTGCGCGGTGGCCTGCTCGATGACGTAGCGCTGCATCAGGTAGGCCAGCTTGCCGTCGCGAAGGATGGCGATGGCGGGAGAGGTGGGGGGATTGCCCTCGAAGTAGCTGCGGGCGCGCTCGGTGGCTTCGCGATCCTGGCCGGCGAACACCGTGATCTTGCGGTCGGGCTGGTTGGCGGAGTTGGCGAGAGCCAGGCGCACGCCTGGGCGCATCTTGCCGGCTGCACAGCCGCAGATGGAGTTCACCACCAGAAGGGTGGTGCCGGGCTGAGCCAGGGCTGCGTCGACATCTTCGGCGGTACGGGTTTCGTTGATTCCGGCGCGGACAAGCTCTTCGCGCATCGGGATGACCATTAATTCTGGATACATTTTGCCTCCGGCAAGGAAAGTTGCCTGTTGTTATTCTAAGCCAAAAGCGGTGATGTAGCCTTGACTTGGATGCTCCTGACAGTGGGCGCGCGAGCGGCGAATAAAGCTGTTTGTGCTGGGCGGCGGAAGCAACCTGCTGGTGTCTGACAAAGGCTTCGATGGGCTGGTGCTGCACGTTGCTTTGCGCGGAATTTCGGTGTCGGACGCGCCCGGTGGGGCGGCACAGAAGATCTATCGGGTAGCAGCGGGCGAGGACTGGGATGGTTTTGTGGAGCGCACGGTCGAGGAGAACTGCGCCGGGCTCGAGTGCCTGGCAGGGATTCCCGGCACTGTGGGTGGAACGCCGGTGCAGAATGTCGGCGCCTATGGGCAGGAGGTCGCTTCGGCCATTGAGCGGGTGAGGGCCTTCGATCTGGCGGAGCGGACGTTTGTGGAGTTTTCGGCAGCGGAGTGCGGGTTTGCGTATCGCCGCAGCCGATTTAACTCGACCGACCGAGACCGCTATGTTGTGACGCGTGTGGATTACCGGCTGACGGAGTGCGGCGCTCCGACGCTGCGCTATGCCGATTTGCAGCGGGCGTTTGGATCCGATGCGCAGCCGAGTCTCGCGGAGGTCGTTGCAGTAGTGCGCCGGGTGAGGCAGACGAAGGGAATGCTGCTGGTGGAGGGCGATCCCGATTGCCGGAGCGCGGGCAGCTTTTTCAAGAACCCGGTGGTCGATGACGAGCAGGTGCGGCAAATCGCGGAGAAGAGCGGAACGGAGCCGCCGCGCTTTCCCGCCGGGCCGGGCGCTGATAACCAGCGCCGCGTCAAGCTACCGGCAGCATGGCTGATCGAGCAGGCCGGCTTCGCGAAAGGCTATGCGCTGGGGGCGGCGGGGATTTCATCGCGCCACACGCTTGCGCTGATCAATCGAGGTGGCGCTACGGCCGGGGAAATGCTCACGTTGGCTACGCTGATCACACAAGCAGTAGAGGAACGTTTTGGCATTGCTCGTGGGGATGAATTCAATGAAGAGCTGAATCGCATCTCGTTCCACAACGTATGCGCCCGGGGTGTGGAGCTGGATGCCGCGGCACGGGAGTATAGGACGTTTTCGGCTGTGGAACTGAACGAGCGAGTTCTGGCTGAGGTTGATTCATTTTGCGGCTCGCACTTCCAGGATGATGCAACGTTGCTGGTGATCGCGGCAAAGTAGAACGCTTCAAAGCTGTATCAATTCATTGACTGGAGCTTTCGAGGCGGTTTACGAGGCGCTCGCGCTCGGCGGAGAGGACCTGCGCGACTGGACCCTGTGCCGTGAGCCTGCCTTCGCGCAGCAATGCGACTTCAGCGCCGGTGGAGAAGGCGTCGGTGGCGTCGTGGGTGGCCAAGATCGTTTGTACGCTGTGCTCACGAAGCCAGTGCTGCAGGCGGTCGAGGAGGGCATCGCTGGCGGCTCCATCGAGCGCCGAAAAGGGCTCGTCGAGCAGCAGCAGGTGCGGCCCGGGGCCTAACGCACGAGCGAGCGCAACGCGCTGGGCTTCTCCTCCGGAGAGGTCGCGGGGACGACGATCGACGAGGTGCGCGGCTCCTGCGAGTTCCAACATTTCTTCAACTCGCGCGGCTCGTTGCTCAGAATCGAGATTGCTGAGCCCATATGCGACATTCGCTCTGACGCTGAGATGAGGGAAGAGCGCGGGCTGCTGCGCCACCAGGGCTGTCTGGCGATTTCCAGGCCTGAGCCACAGGCCGCGGGAGGCATCGGCCAGGGGCCGGCCGTCGAGGGCGATGCGGCTGCGGCTGGTACGGTCGATGGCACCGCGGTCCAAGCCTGCGAGCAGGCGCAGCAAGGTGCTTTTGCCCGAGCCCGAGGGGCCGAAGATCACGGTCCAGTCGGAGGCCATGCTGCATTCCACCTGTAGGTGGAAGCTGCCTCGACGCGCGTCGAGCCGGAGTTCAAGCATGGCGGCCTCTGCGAGGCCGGCCGCCTGTATAGATGGCAGCGAGCGCCACCACACTCAGCCCCAGCAGGATGGCGGCAGTGCGGTTGGCGGCGGCGTAGTCGAAGTTCTCTACCTGGTTGTAGAGCACGATGGAAAGGGTGCGTGTGGCTCCGGGGATGTCGCCGCCGAGCATGAGGACGACGCCAAATTCGCCTACGGTGGGAAGAAAGCTGAGCACCATCGCAGCCAGCAGCGAGCGGCGCGTGAGAGGGACGAGGAGACTCATCACCAGCCGCGCCGGGCCGGCGCCCAGAAGACGGCCCGCATCCACGAGAGCGGGGTCGACGGCATCGAATCCCGCGACGATCGGCTGTACAGCAAAGGGGAGGCTGTAGATGACCGATCCGACGACGAGGCCGGAGAACGAGAAGGCCAGCGGGTGGCCAAGAAGAGAAGTGATGGCGCGGCCAATGGCTGTGTGAGGTCCAAGGAGTACCAACAGGAAGAAGCCGAGCACCGTGGGGGGCAGTACGAGCGGAAGAGCGGCGAGAGCCTCGAGGGCGGAAAGCCAGCGGCCGCGTCCCAACACCAGCAGAGCCGCGAGGGGCACGGCAATCGCCAGCAGAATAGCCGTGGTCACGGTTGCGAGTCTGAGCGTGAGAGCGAGGGCTTGCCAGTCCATGATTTCAGAAGAGCGCGATTGGATTGTAGTTCGTTAACCGCCGTCTTTGCCGTTCGCAGCGGCGAATGCGCTCACGACAGGCACCCAGAGTTCACAGGGTACTTAGGATTCTAGTGGACGGGAGTGAGGCCGCTCCTGGCGAGTTGAGCCTGGACAGGCGGCGAGAGCAGGTAGTCGAGAAGCTTGTGCGCAGCGGCTCGCTGCGTTGTCTTGCTGATGATGACCGCGCCTTGTTCGATGGGCGGATAGAGATCGCGCGGAATCACGAAGTACGCTCCGTTAGCCGCGAGCCGGGGCGTGAGGGCCGAGGTGAGCGAGATGAGTCCCGCATCGGCGTTGCCTGAGTCGACGAACTGGGCGGTCTGCGCGATGTTCTCAGCAGTGACCAGGCGCGGCTTGAGTTCCGTGTAGAGTTTGAGGCTGTTGAGCGCGGCCACCGCGGCGCGGCCATAGGGGGCGCGATCAGGATTGGCGATGGCGAGACGTTTGAGTGCGGGGTTGCGGAGCAGATCGAGCGATGGCGGGGGCAGATGCGAATCCCTGCGGGCCCACAGCACCAGCGTTCCCTTTGCATAGGTGATGGGCGTGGATGAGTCGGCTGTGCCCGCTGCGTCTGCGAGACCGGCATCGATTAGCCGCTTGGGATAGGACAGATCGGCAGAGAGAAACACGTCGAAGGGCGCGCCGTTCTGGATCTGCGCGGTCAGCGCGGCCGAGGCCTGAAAGGTGGCCTGGGCATGAATGCCAGTGGATTTCTGAAACTGCTCAAGGATAGGGGGCAGAACCGGTTCAAGATCGGCGGCTGCGGCGACACGCAGGGGTGTCTGTGCCGCAGCGGGCGTAAGGCACAGGATTCCGAGCAGGGCCGCGCGTATTTTGTTCAACATGACTGAAACCTGGAGTTCAAGGATGGGGCAAAATGCGCCTCACGCTGGTAGGCTAACACCAGGCATGAACGACAATCTGCATCAGCTAAGGTGTTTCGGGTGTGGTGCGCGCATCTCCGGCAGCCAGGCGCAGCCGGATTTTCGCTGTGCCGAATGCGGCGATCTGTTTGAGGTGGACTACCCGGGATGGGGCCAGCGCAAAGGGCACGACAGGCCCAATCCGGGGGCGCTCAAATGGCTTTGGCGCGAACGTCGCTGCTCGTCTGAGTCGCTCGATCACTCCGGCGTCTGGCGGTTCCGCGAATTGCTGCCTATTCTCGATAGTTTTGGCAATGCGGTGACGCTGCGCGAGGGCAATACGCCGCTGTATTCGCTGCGGCGAGCCGCGAAGGCATTGGGTATGGATCAGCTCTTCGCCAAGCACCAGGGCATGAATCCGACGGGATCATTCAAAGATACGGGGATGACGGCTGCATTGAGCGTTGCGAAAGAACGCGGGTTCGAATGGGTCGCGTGCGCGTCTACCGGCAACACCTCGGCGGCCATGGCGGCCTATGCCGCTCGCGCCGGCTTGAGAAGCCTGGTGCTGATTCCCGATGGGAAGATCGCATGGGGCAAGTTGTCGCAGGCCATGGATTATGGCGCGCTCACCTGCCAACTGGCGACTGACTTTGACGGCTGTTTGAAGCTTCTGACACAGATTGTGCGCGAAGCGCCGATTTACCTTCTGAATTCAGTGAATCCTTATCGGCTTGAGGGGCAGAAAACGCCCGCGTTCGAGATCGCCGAGGCTTTCGACTGGAGTGTGCCCGACCACCTCATCGTGCCGGGCGGCAATCTGGGAAACAGTTCCGCGCTGGGCAAGGGATTCAGGGAATTGCGCGATCTGGGCCTGGTAGCGAGGATGCCGAGGATCTCCGTTATCCAGGCGGAAGGGGCGAATCCCCTGGTACGCAGCATTGCAGGCAATCGTGGGACAGCGTTGGAGCCGGTGGAGGCTCATACGCGAGCGACCGCCATCCGCATCGGCAATCCGGCCTCGTGGCGCAAGGCGGTGCAGGTGGTGCAGGACAGCGGCGGCTGGTGCCTCGACGTGAGCGAGGCGGAGATCGCTATCGCCAAAGCCGAACTG
>WNGR01017699.1_pt1 | contig 12767 bp, 15 predicted proteins | sample 5407581 | NCBI WGS metagenome assembly WNGR01 (sample SAMN13153383, study PRJNA577476) | soil metagenome | isolation source: 80 cm soil or saprolite under Garry oak tree replicate 2 | place: USA:California | collected 2016-06-15 | reverse complement strand
GCGCTTTCCGTGTCGTCCGACGCAAGAACCCGTCCAAGTCAATGGTGGTATACCGAGACGACTGGCAAGTCGCGCTGCTACCTGACCGCAATTCCTGGCTTCCGCAGTTGGCCGGTTGCCTAGTCCGCATTCCGGCGTGAACGGGCAGGCCAGGCGGCTAGCCGGTACTGTTGCAGCGCAAGCTTCATAGATACATGCACTGACGGAATCAGTCCTGGTGAAGACCGGTTTAGCGGCGTACTCTCTAGTATGTGTACTTGCGGTCGACGCTGCGGCGGAACAAGGACGGCAGCGAGGTCCGGTACCTGCAGCTGGCCCATAACGTGTGGGACCCGGCCGCGAAGCGGTCGCGGGTGCAGGTCGTGTACAACTTCGGCCGGGAGGAGCCCGCGGCCCGGGAGACACTGGAGCGGCTGGTCGCGTCGGTCTTGCGGCACCTGGACCCGGGCAGGGCGCGGTCCGCGGAGGGGCTGGAGTTCGCGGAGTCCCGCCCGCTGGGCGGCACCTGGGCGCTGGACGCGCTGTGGGAGCGGCTCGGGATCGGCCCGGCGGCGCGGGGGCTGCTGAAGGGCCGGAAGCTGGACCCGCAGGCGGAGCGGGTGCTGTTCGCGCTGACCGCGAACCGGGCGCTGGCCCCGTCCTCGAAGCTGGCCGCGGCCCGCTGGGCCAGCGAGGACGTGCTGATCACGGGCCTGCCGGCCACGACTGACGACGCGTGCTACCGGGCGATGGACTGGCTGCTGGAGATCCGCGGCGCCCTGGAGAAGAAGGTCTTCGACCGGGCCGCCGAGCTGCCGGGCCTCGAGACCGACCTGCTGTTCTTCGACACGACCAGCACCTACTTCATCACGGAGGACGCCGACGACCCCGTTCCCCGCGACGAGCGCGGGAACCCGATCCCGGACGGCACGGAGGGCGGGGAACTGCGGACGGCGGGGTTCCGGACCTGGGGCAAGTCCAAGGACCACCGCGACGACCTCCCGCAGGTCGTCATCGGGATGGCCGTCACCCGGGACGGCATCCCGCTGCGCGTGTGGTGCTGGCCCGGGAACACCGCCGACTCCGCCCTGATCCGGCAGGTCAAGGACGACATGCGCGGCTGGTCCCTGTCCCGGGTCGTGTGGGTCGCCGACCGCGGGTTCACCTCCGCGGAGAACCGCCGCTACCTGCGCAGGGGCGGGAACCACTACATCATCGGCGAGCGGCTCCGCTCCGGCTCGCCCGAGGCGGAGGCGGCCCTGTCCCGGCAGGGCCGTTACCAGGAGGTCGCGGAGAACCTGCGGGTCAAGGAAGTCCGCATCGCCGAGGACGAGCGGTTCGTCATCTGCCACAACCCCGAGGGCGCCGAGCGCGACGCCGCCATCCGTGCCCGCATGATCGCCCAGCTGAAGGAGATGATCGACGGGAGCGACGCGCTGGGCACGGACAAGCGCGCCGAGCTGCGCGGCGTCATCACCACCAAGCCCGGGCTGAACCGCTACCTGCGCATCACCCCGGGCGGCCTGCTGCGCATCGACGCGGGGAAGGCCAGGGCCGAGGAGAACCTCGACGGCAAGTACCTGCTGCGCACCTCCGACCCCAAGATGACCGCCGAGGACATCGCCCTGGGCTACAAGCAGCTCCTCGAAGTCGAGCGCGGCTGGCGCGACATGAAGCAGGTCATCGACCTGCGGCCGGTCTACCACCGCAAAGAAGAGCGCATCCGGGCTCATGTCATCCTCTGCTGGCTCGCCCTCCTCCTGGCCCGCATCGCCGAGAACTCCTGCGGCGCTACCTGGCCCGAGCTCCGCCGCCAGCTCGATCGCATCCAGGTCGGGACCTTCCACGGCCCGGCCGGAACATTCCGCCAGCGCACCGAGATCAGCCCGGCACAGGCCGCCATCCTCACCCGGCTCGGCATCGACCCGCCGCCCAGGATCTACCAGCTCACCCCAGCCATGAGCCGCTGACCAGCCGAAACACCCAGCCTAGATACACGCCCCGCACCTAGCCCCGGGCACGTTCTCCCACGTCAAACGGCAAATTCATCGGCTATCGCGCTCTGCAGCTGCGGAACCCAGGCAATTAGCCGATCATGAATGCTCCCTGCGACCGGGCCGTCTCCGCCGATGCTCAGTACCGGTGGGTGAACGTCGCGAACTGGGAGTCGGAGGCGCACTTCCGGGCCGCGCACGGCACCGATGAGTTCCGGCGCGTCGTCACCCAGCCAGGCTGGGAGGAGTTCCCCAGCTCACCGATGCTCTACCAGGTGATCACCGAAACCAGCTCGAGGTCCCGCCTGGCCACACCAGTAGATAGGCCGACGAGGTGCCAGGCGCGCGGATGGTGGCTGCGGCGCAATCACGGCGCCGCAGCCGTGCTTCGCGTCCGGAGCGCTAATCCGCCCGTACGGAAGTGACGGTGTTTCCGGTCACGACTAGCCGCCATCGGTCATCGTCATCTTCGCCCTGGGCGTCGATGACGCCGTTCAGCTCATGGTCAAACGTGAAGTGCCAGAATTCCGCTGAGTAGTGACGGCCCGGTACCGTGCTGGCCAGCTCGCTTGCCAGCACGGCGCCGGGCTTCAGGAACACCTCGATGAGATAGGTCATCCATTCCTCGGAGTAATAGAACTTCTCCACGCCGTTCCACTTGATGGCCGTGCCGTCCTTGGTCGGCTCCCACCGGCACCACAGTCCGGGCTGTCCGGCTGGCGGCTTATTGAAGTCGCGGATATCACCATCGTGGCCCTGGCCGAACGGTCCCGAACCATCCACGAAGTAGGGTCCGCGGGTGCGGTCATACGCCGGGAGGCGGCGAATTTCCGCAAGTAGGCGATCTCGTGCGCGTTCAGTGGCGGCGAGATGCTCACACTGCCCTCGAATTCGGTGGTGTAGCCCATGGGTGCATATTTTGGCAGCTGCGCGGGCTTTGGGTGAGGGGCATGACGTGGCGGTTCCGTATGCTTGCTCAATGGGGATTCTCAGCGCCGTCAGCCATAGCTCGCCACGCTGATCACTTCACGCAGCATGCATCACGCGGCGAGCTGCCTTACTGATAACCAGCCGCGGTGTCAGCTCCTGCTTGCCGGGTATCTGGCTACGTGTGGATCAACAAGATCAGCAGGCCATCGACGACCTGTTCCGGCACCTTTACCGGACCGCCGCGCAGGGGGGACCGCTGGATCGGCAGGCCGAAGCCAGGGTCCAGCAGCACATTCAGCAAGGGCCGCCCGGCCTGCTCTATCACATGGCGCAGACGCTGGTAGGGCAGCAGGCCGCGCTCCGGCAGTTGCGGGCCCAGCTTGCCGACTGCCAGCAGCAGCTACGGCAGGGCGGATCGTCGGCCGGGTTCGCCCAACCAGGGCGGCGAGGCGCCGGTCAGCAGGGCTACGGCGGTTACGCGCCGCCGTACCCGCAGTCATCAGGCTGGCAGCGATCGGGCGGCCAGGGTTTCCTGGCCGGGGCGGGCCAGATCGCCCTCGGCGTCGGCGGCGGCATTCTGGCGGCCGAAGCGCTGAGCGACCTGTTCAGCGGCGGCGGGCTCTTCGGCGGCGACCGAGACTACAGCGAGCGTGAATACGACCAGGGCTACTACGACGGCCGCCAGGATGAGGAACGCCACGACGACGACCGCCAAGACGACGGCGGCCAGTACGACGGCCAGTACGACGGCGATGGCGGCTACGACGATGGTGGTGGATTCGACGACGGCGGCGGATTCGACGGCGGCGGCTGGTAACACCCGGCCCGTTCGGGCCATCGATGTGATAGTGCCGGGGCCTGGGGCTACCCGGACCGGGCCCGGCGGTGCGGCCGCGGCTGGAACCGGCGGATGGCCGACTGTACCGGGCTATAACGTCCGCAGCTGAGATCGTCAGAGTCGCCCGCGCCCGGTCGGCGCGCGCATCACGCTGGCCGTGACACCCTTGCGGTCCTCCCCACCTCAGCAGTGGTCGCCGCGTGCCAATAAAACTAGTTGCATGTAAACTAGATGCTATGTAACTATCGGCGGGCGGATGAGCCTGGCCGACCCGGCGAGGCGCGCCGCGACGAGATCCAGGCCACCCACCGCAGATACCGAGGATTGACATGATTGACATCGGCACATCGATGACCAGCGGCCGCGTCACCTCCCGTGACGGCACCCCGATCGGCTACCTGAAGACCGGCCGCGGCCCGGCTGTCGTGATCATGCACGGCAGCATGGAGTCCGCTCGCAGCCACACGCTGCTCGCCCGGGCTCTGGCCGGCGACTTCACCGTTTACCTGCCCGACCGGCGCGGGCGCGGCCTGTCCGGCCCGCACCGGCCCGACCACAGCGTGCGCACCGGGGTGGAAGACCTTCAGGCCGTCCTGGCCGAATCGGGTGCGCAGCTGGTCTTCGGGGTCAGCGCCGGCGGCCTGGTCGTCCTGGAGGCCGCCCGCACCCTGCCCGGCATCCGCATGATCGCCGTCTACGAGCCCGCGCTGGCCATGGACGCCACCGGGAACACCGCCTGGCGGGAGCGCTTCGACCGCGAACTGGCCGACGGCAAGCTGGCCGCCGCGATGATCACCAGCATGAACGGGCTGCAACTGGCGCCGCCGTTCTTCAAGATCATGCCGCGCCGCCTGCTGGTATCACTCACCGAGAAGGCCATGAAGAGCGAGGACTCCAAGGCCGCCCCGGACGCCATCACGATGCGCAAGCTGGCCCCGACCATCCACTACGAAGGCGTGCTCATCGCCGAGATGGCCGGCACCGTCGACGCATTCCGGACGGTCACCGCCGACGTCCTCATCCTGGGCGGGAGCAAGGGGCTGCCCTTCCTCAAGCCGGCCCGCGAGGCGCTGGCCCGGACGCTCCCAAACCGCCGGCGCGTGGAGTTTCCCGGCCTGGACCACGGCGCCTCCAGCGACCCCAGCCGGACCAACCCCGGCGGCAAGCCCGAGATTGTCGCCCAGGTCGCCCGCGAGGTCCGCACCTTTTTCGCCACCCTCAACACCCCTCAGGAGACGCAGTGAAACCCGCAGCACCGCAGTTGGCGCCGCCGACCTGGAGGAGCTCAACCCGGCCTGCAACTCCGGCGACTTCCTCCACCCCAACGACGCCGGGTACCGCGCGATCGCGGCAACCATTAATCCGAACGAGCTGTGATCTCGCCCCGGCATAGCCTCCGAGGTCGTCCTGGCTGTAACCAGGCGGCCTCGGAGCCCGTCTTATCGGTGGCTCGTCACCCGCGGATGTTGCCGATCGCGGTGAACAGCACCAGGACGATGGTGGTGACGGCGAGGATGCCGTGCAGGAGGACGACCGGCAGCGGGAAGTTCCGTTCCGGAGGGACAATGGCGTTCCTGGTGAGCGACGGACCGGGGCTGCCGACGGTCCGGTACACGCCAACCCAGCGTGCCGCCATGATCAGGCCCAGGACGGCGACGGCGCCTAGGGCGGCGACCGTGGCCCAGGCCAGCTGCTTCTGGTCGAGCAGAAGGTAGCCGATCCACAACATCAGGCCGCCCAGGCCGAGCAGGGCGTGAGCGGAAATCACCCAGCTCCAGCGCCCAGGGGGCGCGTACCGGGGGCCGAGCCGGCGTCTAGTCAGCTGAGAACTGCTGGTTGAGCGGTCACGTGCAGGGTCCAACCACCGACCTTCCGCTTTGAGGAGAACGACAACCAGATGACCCCCATGGCCGCAACGAGTGTAACTGACATATTTCGCTTGGATGCGGACATGGCTCAGGCCAGCAGGCGGGTCCGCCAGCGATGGAAGCGGCCGGCAAGCCGGTGGTGACCAACGGCGCGCAGGCGCGCGATGTGATCGTCGATGTAGTGGACATACAGCGGGACTAGCTCCCGGCCCAAGAGCGTGGCCGCCTCGCCATCGGCCGGCGGTTCGAGGCGCCAGGCCAGCGCCGCGGCCACCAGCGAGGTGGCAGGTGCGTCCGGACTGGCCAGGTAGTGCCGGGCCGCGAGGGTGTTGGTGCCCACCTGGCCCGTCTGCGCGGTGAATAGAAAGCGGACCGGGAAGAGCACGATCTTGGTCACCCGCCGGGGCCCTGCGGAGACCAGCCGCGACGGCGTGCGGATCTCGGTCAGCACGTCATCGTCTCGCGAGCGGGACAGGGCCCGCCGCCTGAGGCGGTCCGGTAGCCGCGCGGCCCCGCCCAGGTAGCCAAGGGCGAATTCGGCGCCGGCTACCAGCAGTTCGGTGCGGTCGGGGCGGGCCACGGCGGAACGCGCGTCCGTTCCTGTGAGCAGCCGACCGTATTCAAGCAGGTCCAGCCGGTCTAGCGGAGGGAATCGGCCGCCGCGGCGCTGGCCCTGCAGGGTTGCGGGTGTTCCCCAGAACACCGAGAGCCGCTGGTCGAGCGCCGAACCTCCGGCTCTCACGGAGCGGGCCGCGGTGCGGATGGTCAGCCGGTCGGCCGCCCGGACCGGGTCTTCCAGGATGAGCCCGAGATCAACGTCGCTCACCAGCGGGCTGAAACCTCCATGCGCGAGGCTGCCTAGCGCATAACCGGCGATCAGACGTGTTCCCAGGGCAGCCCGGTAGGCCGCCACCGCCCTGACCAGCACGGCCTCGCCCTGATCGGTACCTGCCTGCCCGGCCGGCGAGCCGTGAGGATCCGGGTCAGCCGATGTCAACGGCAATCTCCTTCTCCTCGAGCCCACTCCACGATGTCGACGAGGCGCGCCGCTGGCACCAATCAGCCTGACGCGATCTCACGGCGTACGCTTGTCTTATGCGGCGGTGCATAGCACGATCCGCTGCACCTTCCCCCGCTGGCGAACGTGAGCAACAAGATCCTCTGGGTCTCCCGGGTGAATGAAGGGGTATTGACGCCGCTCCGTATCCGGGCCACGCTCGACGGCACGAACCAGACCGTGACCAGGCAAGTCGCCGGCGGCCCCGGCCCGTCGATCATCGACCTCCCCGCCGCCGGATGCTGGTCTTTCAACCTGAGCTGGTCCGGCCATCACGATCACCTCGCCCTGCGCTACTCCAGTTAGCTCCGAACCTCCCGGCCGGTCACCACCGTGCTCAGCCCGGCTCCACCAGTCCGATTCTGGCCCTCTCCCGGCCGGATAAACGCCGGACAGGGGGCGCATCACCACCTCTTTCGGTAATGTCGGACAAAGCGACCACGGACATGCCGGGAACGAAGGGCGCTGAGCGGCCATGATCAGTTCGAGGGCCACCGCCGCATCCGCTTGCTGCGCCGTGCTGCCACCGCCGGGAGCCGGTGTGTTCCCGTTACGAAGCAGGGCCGTGGGCAGGCACCGTAAGGTCAAGCTGGGCGACTGGCGGCAGCCGTGGCTGCGGGTGGCGGGAGCGCTCCTGCTCGTCGTGTCCGCGGGCATTCACCTGGACCTGTACCTGACCGGATACCGGTCGATCCCCACCATCGGCTGGCTGTTCCTGGTGCAGTTCCTGGTCGCGTTCGTCCTCGCCATCGGCGCGCTGGTCACGCACAGCAGGCTGGTTGCCGTCGCGGGTGCCGCGTTCGCGCTGTCCACCCTGGGCTGCTATCTGCTGGCGGTCTGGATCGGGTTGTTCGGATACAAGGAGATCCGAACGAGGGCGGGGATCGCCGCTGGCCTGATCGAGGTGGCCGCCTTCGCGACGCTGGCGCTGGCGGTGGCGATCGCCGGCGCGCGGCAGGCTGCCCCGCCGGCCCGGCCAAGACCCCGGGTGCTGGCCGGGATGCGGGCCGCGGTCTCGCTGGTGGTCGGTGCGGTCGGTGCCGTCTCGGTCGCCGCCCTGGTCTTGTTCGGCATCGCGCTGGCCAGCACGGGCGGGGGCGGGGAGCCCGCGAGCGCCGCGGGTACCGGGGTCACCCTCAAGACGGCCACGATCGGCGGTGTAACGGTCCTGACCAGCGCCAATGGCCTCACGCTGTACTGGTTCGCGCCCGACAGTCCGTCCGCCTCCAGGTGCACCGGGTCCTGTGCCGCCTACTGGCCGCCCGTCACCGGCACCCCCGCGGCCGGGCCGGGCGTGACAACCGGCAAGCTCGGCACGATCAAGCGGCCCGGCGGCACCTCCCAGGCGACCTACGACGGCCACCCGCTGTACACCTACATCGGCGACAACGCCCCGGGCCAGGCCCGCGGCAACAAACTCGACCTCAACGGCGGCTACTGGTACGAAGTCCGCGCCTAGCGCCACCCTCCCGGACGCGATGAAACCGGGCTCTCACTGCGGTACTGCGGCCGCCTGCTCGACCGGTGCACGTACAAAGGCAAGAGCCAGGGCTACGTGTTCTGCTGAGACGCCACGGCGGCCCGCGCGCACAGCGCGATCCGGCCGGAGCTGACCGCAATCGCCAGCGCGGTCACCCAGCTCGCCCGCCCGGCGGCCAGCAGCGTGCCGACGATCAGCGACGCGTCCAGCGCCGCGAACCCGGCGCACCCCGCCATCCCGGAGTAGACGGCGACGCGGTACTGGCGGCCCAATGCCGCCACCAAGAGCGACCCGATGCAGGCCACCAGCAATAGGCCCAGTACCACCCGGGCCGGCGCAGGCCCGGGCCAGACCCGGCTGGTCGCCAGCGCCGCCACCCAGCAGCCGCCCACCACCGGCCCCAGCCCGAGCAGCCGGCGGGCGGCCCGCCGGGCCGGGTTCACCCGGGCGAAGCCGGCCAGGATCTCCTCCGCCGAGCCGAACTCCTCCACCGCCGCATCAGCCGCCGCGTCAGCAGAAAGGCCGCGGGATCGGTAGGACCGGTACGTCTCGGTCAGCCCGTCGGCCAGCTCCTCGACGATCGGGCCCGGCAGCTGAGCAGCCAGGACCTGCAGGTAACCGCGGATCAGGCGGGGTTCGGACTCGGGCATGCCGTGTCCTCCAGGGCTGCGTTCTCCAGGGCTGCGTTCACACGGGTGGCGCTCTCCAGGGCGGCGGTCACGATGGCCGAGAAATCCTGCCAGGCCGCCCGCCGGCCGGACAGCGCCCGGATGCCGGCCGGGGTCAGCCGGTACTCGCGCCGCCGCCGGCCGCCCACCACCGACCAGGTTCCCGCGATCAGCCCGGCCTGCTCCAGCCGCCGCAGCGCCGGGTAGATCGTCCCGGTCGGCAGGTCCAGCCGGCCGTCCGTACTCTGCCGCAGGGCCTCGATCACCGCGTACCCGTGCCGCGGCCCGCCCTCGAGCGCGGCCAGCAGCACCGCGTCCAGGTGACCCTTCAGCTCCTCGGCCCTCATATGTAGCAATACTACGTTAGGCCTTCCGGCCAGGCAATCAGCCGGCTACCGTAATCCTTATAAGTAGTAACGCTACATATCCAGTAGGGGGCAACGATGACCCGATCACTGGGCCTGGTCGTCCGCAACGTCGTGTTCACCGTGGTGGTGCCGGGGCTGGGCGGCGCCTGGCTGCCCTGGTGGCTGCTGACCCACGGCCATAGCATCCCGGCACCGGCCGCGTGGGAGGCGGTCCCGGTCATCGCGGCCGGGGCGGCGCTGTACTTCTGGTGCGCCTGGAACTTCGCCACCGTGGGCGGCGGCACCCCGGGCCCGTGGGACGCGCCGCGCCGTGTGGTCGTGCGCGGGCCCTACCGCTGCGTGCGCAACCCCATCTACCTCGCGGCGCTCCTGGTCGTGCTGGGGGAGGCGTGGCTGTTCACCTCGCCGCGGCTGCTCGCCTACGCGGCCGTCATGGCGGCCTGCTTCCACCTGTTCGTCACCGGCTACGAGGAACGGACGCTGGCCCGCCGCTTCGGCCCCGACTACCTGGCGTACCGGCGTGCCGTCCCGCGCTGGATCCCGCGCAAGCCGGCCTACCCTGCGGGCGGCGGCACCACCGGGGCCGGGAAGTCGCGGGTCTGATGGGCGGCTGACGGCTGGGAGAGTTCGGCGGCCTGGCCGTCGGCGACCAGGTGACGCCAGTTCGCCGGCCAGTCCGGCAGGTCTGCGCTGTCTTGTTCCCAGTCCACGAACGTCGCCTCGTCGCAGTAGCGATCCAGGTGCGACTGGATGGTCCGGTGCGGCTCGGTGCGCACGTAGGAGTGCATCAGCCGCCGTTCCTGCCAGGCGGTCACGGTCCACCACGCGTTGTTCGCGTCGGCCAGCGCGTCCGCCCCCAGGTTGCCGTCCGACTTCTGCGCCTGCTCGATCGCGGCCAGCGCGTCGGTGAAGAAATCGTCGAGCAGCGCCGGGTCCTTCAGCCGCAGCCGCGTGACCACGATGACTGCCATCATGACCTCCCTGGTCAGTGTCTTCCCGACGATATACCGCTGAACCAGACCGGTGCAGCGCACGTTGTCCCCTGATAGGGACCACACAGCATCCGGGGGCCTGACGCGATGCGGAGCTCCTGGAGTCGTTAGCACAAGGGAGCATCTGATGAGGAACCTGATAGCCGCGGCCGCCGTCGCGGCCGGGATCGCCCTGGCCGCGACGGCCTGCTCGAGCGGCGCGAGCTCGAGCAGCACCGCCGCCACCCCGGCCGCGTCGTCGGCCACCGCCCAGCCGAACAGCCCGACGGCCACGGCCGGCGCGTCGTCGAGCGCCGCCGCCATGACCATCGGCCTGCAGTCCGCTTCGGGGATACCCGGGAAGTTCCTGGCCGACAGCCAGGGCCGGACCATGTACCTGTTCGAGGCCGACAAGGGCACCACGTCCACCTGCACCGGCGCGTGCGTCGCGGCCTGGCCGCCGGTCACCGTGAGCGGCATGCCGATGGCGGGCGGCGGCGTTAGCCAGTCGCTGCTCGGCACGACCAAGCGCGCCGACGGGACCGAGCAGGTCACCTACAACGGCCACCCGCTGTACTACTTCGCCGCCGACACCGGCGCCGGGATGGTGAAGGGGCAGGGGTCCAAGCAGTTCGGGGCCGGCTGGTACGTGCTGAACGCCAAGGGGTCCAAGATCGACACCGACTGACCAGGCTGCCATCAGCCGGGGCGTGTGGCCAGGCCCGTTCGGCCTAGTACCGAACGGGCCTACCGCCTGCCCCTCCGCCCGCCGGGGGCCTGGATAATCTCCAAGAGCGACCCTGGCGCTCCGGCGAAAGGCGGGCCGTGCTGCGTACCCGGCCCGACCTGGAACTGGACCGGCGCATCGCGGCGCTCGCGCTGCCCGCGCTCGGGTCGATCGCCGCCGAGCCCGCCTACAGCCTGGCCGACACCGCCATCGTCGGGCACCTGGGGCGGACGCCGCTGGGCGCGCTGGCCATCGCGACCACCGCGCTGACGATGACCGCCTGGGTGGCCATCTTCCTGACCACCGCGACGACCTCGGCGGTGGCCGGCCTGGCGGCGGCGAAGGCCCCCGGCCGCGCGGGACGCTCGGCGGGCGCGGCCTACCTGGTGGCGGCGGCCGGCGGGGTCGTGGTCGCGGTGGCCGTGGCCGTGGCGGCGCCCTGGGTCGCGGAACTGCTCGGCGCCCGCCATGAGGTGCTGGCCGGCTCGGTCGGTTACCTGCGGGCGTCCGCCGTGGGGGTGCCGTTCCTGTACCTGTCCTACGCCGGGAACGGTCACCTGGTCGGGCTGGCGAACGCGCGCACGCCGTTGCGCATCGCGGTCAGCGCCAACGTGCTGAACGTGGCGCTCGAGATCCTGCTGGTGTACGGCCTGCGGCTGGGCCTGCTCGGCTCGGCCTGGGGTACGGTCATCGCCCAGGCCGCGGCGGCCGGGTGGTACGGCGCCGCCTCCCGGCGCGCGGCGGTGCGGCCCCGCCGGCCCGGCCGCGCCGAGGTCGCCGCCCTGCTCAGGGACGGACACCAGCTGACGGTGCGGACGCTGGCCCTCGGCGTCGTCCCTCTGACCACGACGGCGATCGCGGCCCGGCTCGGTCCGGTCGCCCTCGGCGGCCAGCAGATCGCGATGCGGGTCTGGTACCTGCTGGCGCTGCTGCTCGACGCGCTGGCGGTGCCCGCCCAGGTCTACGTCAGCTCGTCGCTCGGCGCCGGCGACCCGGACGGCGCGCACCGGGTCGGGCGGCGCTGCCTCCGGCTGGGCCTGATCGCCGGGATCGGGCTCGGCGTGGTCACCGCCGGGCTGGCCTTCTGGGTGCCCGCCCTGTTCACCGCCGACACCGCCGTCCGGCACGCCGCCACGGTGGCCCTGCTGGTGGCGGCGCTGACCCAGCCGATGGCCGCGCTGGCCTTCGTGCTGGACGGCCTCATCCTCGGCCTCTCGGACTACGTCGCCATGCGCCGCGCGATGATCCTCGCCATCGCGGCCTATGTCCCGGTGGCAGCGCTGGTGCTGGTCTTTCACCCGCTGGGCCTGCCCGGGATCTGGGTGGCCCTGGGCCTCTGGCTCGCCGCCCGCGCCGCCCTGCTCGGACGCCGCTGGCAGGCCCAGTTCACCGCGCCCGTTCCGCCGTTACCACCAGGACCCCGTCCGCATCATCATCTCCCCCGGCCCTTCGCACCCCGCTCCCGCTACGTATGAATGTGGCAACGTGCACCTTCATTGGTGCACGTTGCCACATTCACTACAAGTCGAGCGTGCCCCTGCAACGCTCGGCTGGCTCAGTCGGCCTGGATGGCGGGGACGAGTTCGCGGGCCGGCTGTGGCTCGGCCGCGGCGGTCCGCTGCGGCCGCAGCAGCGCGGCGGCGACCGCGGCGGCGGCGACGACCAGGCCGAACGCGATCCAGAAGGCCAGGTGGTAACCCTCGGTCAGGGCGACCGCGGCCGGCCGGTGCTGCGCGACCAGCGCGCTGGTGCGGGAGGCCGACACGGTGGCCAGCACGGCCAGGCCGAGCGCGCCGCCGATCTGGGCGGTGGTGTTGACCAGGCCCGAGGCCAGCCCGGCGTCCTGCGGGGTGGCGCTCGACATGGCCAGCGTCATCAGCGCCGGGA
>WNGR01018375.1_pt1 | contig 12768 bp, 9 predicted proteins | sample 5407581 | NCBI WGS metagenome assembly WNGR01 (sample SAMN13153383, study PRJNA577476) | soil metagenome | isolation source: 80 cm soil or saprolite under Garry oak tree replicate 2 | place: USA:California | collected 2016-06-15 | reverse complement strand
AGCGCCGTTCCGCCTATGACAGCGGCGGCCACCGCGTAGAACATCGGCGTGTACCCGCCGGAACTCGGGTCGATCGAGTCCGTGCGGAACGCCTCCTGCATCCCGACGACGGCGCCCATGAAGCCCGTGATCATGAAGCTGCCCATCTTGATGTTGGCCGTCCTGATGCCGGCCTCGGCGGCGCCGAGAATGTTGCCGCCGGTCGCGATGGTGTGCAGACCCCATCGGGTGCGAGTCAGCACGATATGGAAGATCAGCACGAGCACGACCGCCCAGGTGATCTCGGCCCAGGCAAAGGTGCCGATCCAGTGCCCGAATCCCTCGGCCTTGGGCGGGATGTTCACCGGCACGGCATTGGAGGTGATGAGCATGATTCCGAACAGGACAAACCCCGTGCCGAGCGTGGTGATGAACGACGGCACCCGCAGCACGATCGTGATGAACCCGTTGACTGCGCCCGCGCCGACGCCCATGAGCAGGGCGATCAGGACCGCCGGGATGACCGGGACGCTGTAGAAGTCGATCAGGTAGTGCATGAGGAACGGCGAGAGGGCGAAGATGAACCCCACCGACAGGTCGATCTCGCCGCAGACGAGCAGCAGCACCTCGCCGATGGCGATGATCGCGACCGGAGCCGTGATCTGGGAGATGTTGACGAGGTTGTCTCTGGTCGAGAAGGCAGGCGCAACCGCCTGGAAGTAGACAACGAGCCCGACGACGACGATGAACACCGTCGCCTCGCGCTGCTCGGCGAAGATCACCAGGCCGCGCCGCAGGCGCGACCAGATATCGCTGGTTGGCGGTCCGCCCCCGGCGGGACTCACGACCCCTGGGCTGCGTTCGGCGGTTTCGCTCACAGTGCCGTCCCGTTCTGTCCCTCGCATGAGTTACCTGCAGGCAGCGGGGGCTGGCCGCCGGATGCGGTCCAGCCCGCTGGAGCGGCCGGCCGCCCGCTGCCTGCGCGTCCTAACCTCGATGATCCTCCTTGAGACATACCAGGCGATGCGCGGCCCGCTCAGGCGATCGCGCCGGACCGCGAGATCAGCTTCTGCGCTGTCGACGAGCCCTCGAACCTCGACGTGGTGTTCTGGTACGGCCCGACATTGTCCTTGGTGACGAAGGTCAGGCCGGTGTTGGTTTCCGCCGGGTGCACCAGGCCGCCGGACAGGTTGAACATGTACAGGGCGATGACCGGCAGGAATCCCTGCAGGTACGGCTGCTGGTCGATGGTGAAGTCCAGGAAGCCGCCCTTGATCGCCGACAGCGTCTGCGGAGTGAGGTCGAACCCGCCGGACGCGACCTTGCCCTGCAGGCTGTACTTCTTGATGATCGCGCCGACGGTCTGCGTCGAGCCTGCGTCCACCGCGAAGATGCCCTTGAGGCTGGCCTTGTGCCCCAGGATGTAGGCATTGATCGTGGTGTTCTCCTGCGGCAGTTCCGCGCCCGATGTCACCGACGAGAAGTTAATGCCCTTGCCGGACGCCTTGATCGCGGCCTTGGCGCCGTCGATCCGCGGCTGGATGTTCGACGCGCCCGGCGTGGCGATGAAACCGACCGCGTTGCCGCCATTGGCCATCTGCGGGGCCGCCACGATCCGCTGGCCGAGCGCCTCGCCCGACGCGAAGAGATCCTGGCCGATGTAGGCCAGCCGGTTGGTGCCCGGGTTGCTCGGGGCGTTGCCGTCGGCGTTGTACGAGACCACCGGGATACCGGCCGACATCGCCTTGGCCGCCGGGGTCTTGAACGCGGTCGCGCTGATCACCGCGACGGCGATCCCGGTCGCGCCCGCGGAGATCGCCGAGTTCATCGCGCTGACCATCTGCGGCACGTTCGAGTTGGCCGAGCCGGTCCAGGAGGGCTTGGGGATGCCGAGCAGGGCGGCGGCGTCCTGCAGCCCGTACTGGGTGGGCACGAAGAACGGGTTCGTCGTGACGTGGTTGACGAACGTGAACTTCCACGGCGGTGTCTTCGGGAAGTTGCCGGCCACGTTCTTCGCGCTGCCGCCCGACGACGTTGTCGAGCCGTTGGAGGATGAGCCGCATGCGGCCAGCAGCGCGGACGCCGCCGCCGTCGCGCTGACCAGCCCGGTGCCCCTCAGCAGGCGGCGGCGGGTCGGCCCGTCCTTCATGTTGAGCGTCTCGATCGCTTCTTCGACCTTAGGGTCGACTTTGTCCATGCAAACCTCCGGATTATGTCCTCGGGACAGAACGCTGCCCCACGTCGTGCCGGGCTGGCTGCCTCCCGATGATGACGAGCCCCCCGCCGTCGGCAGCTGGCCGCGTCGTTGCGCGCCGCCGTGCGGAAGCCTGGATCCTGGCCAGTGGGTCCCGGCAAGCGTTGCCGTCGCTCATGGCCACCTGACTTCCTGTCTCGTGGCTATCCGTCGAGAAATCCACCTGAGGCCGGGCATCGACGGAGCTGTCCGGTGCTCGGCCGCAGGCAGGCGGTGGCGGCGGGCGCGGCACTGTCGGGCACGGCCTGAGCTGCCAGGACGCGCTCTCCATTGTGAGCGCTCACACGCTTGATCGCTCGATAACGACTAAGCAGTGATGCCATAAGCTAGAACAGACAGACTTGATCGTCAATGAACAACTCTCACCAGATACAAACATGTGATGCTGGCGTCCTGACCAATGCCAGCCACAATGCGGGCAGTCAGCTGCTCGCGGCGCGGAAGGCCGAGAGATGCTCGCCAAGCACCGGCAGTCGCTGATCCTGCAGGACGTCCGGCGCTCGGGCAGCGCACGGGTCAGCGACCTGACGCAGCGGCTCGGCGTCTCGGACATGACGATCCGCCGCGACCTTGAGGTGCTGGCCAAGGCCGGGCTGATCGAGAAAGTGCATGGCGGCGCCGTGCTGCCGGGCGTGCCGAGCAGCCATGAGCCGGGCTTCGACGCCAAGTCCGTGCTGGAGCGGCCGGAGAAGGAGGCGATCGCGAAGGCGGCGGCCGCCCTGGTCACCCCCGGCACCGCGATTGCTCTGTCCGCCGGGACCACGACCTTCGAGCTGGCCAGGCACCTGCGCGAGATCCCCAGGCTGACGGTCGTGACGAACTCCGTCCGGGCCGCCAGCCTGATGGAAGGCGCCAGGCCGTCCGGCAGCGGCACGGCCAGGTCCGCTGTCATCCTCACCGGCGGCGTCCGCACCCCGTCCGACGCGCTGGTCGGCCCGATCGCCGACCTGGTGATCCGGTCGCTGCACTTCGACATGCTGTTCATCGGCTGTCACGGCATCGATCCGGTGGCCGGGCTGACCACCCCGAACCTGGCGGAGTCGGAGACGAACCGCGCGTTCGTGCGCTCGGCGCGCCGGGTCACGGTCATGGCCGATCACACCAAGTGGGGGATCGTCGGGCTGAGCTCGTTCGCCGACCTGGAGGACGTGGACACCCTGATCACCGACGGCGAGCTGCCGGCCGAGGCGCGGTCGCTGCTGTCTGACCGGATCGGCGAGTTGGTGATCGCGGACGGGCGGCCCGGCCCCGGCGCGCTGGTCTAGCGCCGACCCGGCGGCAGGCGGCTCAGCTGTCAGCCGGCTCCATCGGGGCGGCCAGCTTCATGGCCTCCTCGATCAGCGTCTCCACGATCTGCGACTCGGGCACCGTCTTGATCACTTCGCCCTTGACGAAGATCTGGCCCTTGCCGTTGCCGGAGGCGACGCCGAGATCGGCTTCCCTGGCCTCGCCGGGCCCGTTCACGACGCACCCCATCACGGCCACCCGCAGCGGAATGTCCAGCCCGTCCAGCGCCGCGGTCACCTGGTCGGCCAGCGTGTAGACGTCCACCTGCGCACGCCCGCAAGACGGGCAGGACACGATCTCAAGGCCCCGGTCGCGCAGCCCGAGGGACTCCAGGATCGCAATGCCGACCTTGACCTCCTCGACCGGCGGCGCGGACAGCGACACCCTGATCGTGTCGCCGACGCCCTCGGCGAGCAGCGCGCCGAACGCGACCGCGGACTTGACCGTGCCCTGGAACGCGGGCCCGGCCTCGGTCACCCCCAGGTGCAGCGGGTAGTCGCAGCGCTGCGCGAGCAGCCGGTAGGCGTTGACCATGACCACCGGGTCGTGATGCTTCACCGAGATCTTGATGTCGGAGAAGCCGTGCTCCTCGAACAGCGAGCACTCCCACAGCGCCGACTCGACCAGCGCCTCCGGGGTGGCCTTGCCGTACTTGGCCAGCAGCCGCTTGTCCAGCGAGCCGGCGTTGACGCCGATCATGATCGGGATGCCTGCGTCGCCGGCGGCGGCCGCGATGTCGGCCACCTTGTCGTCGAACGCCTTGATGTTGCCGGGGTTAACGCGCACCGCGCCGCAGCCGGCGTCGATCGCCGCGAACACGTACTTGGGCTGGAAGTGAATGTCGGCGATCACCGGGATCTGCGACTTGCGCGCGATTTCCGGCAGCGCGTCGGCGTCGTCCTGCGACGGCACGGCCACCCGCACGATCTGGCAGCCCGTCGCGGTCAGCTCCGCGATCTGCTGCAGCGTGGCGTTCACGTCCGCGGTCACCGTCGTCGTCATCGACTGGACGGAAACCGGGGCGCCGCCGCCGACCGGGACCGCGTGCTTTCCCTTGCCCACCGTGATCTGGCGGGACTTACGGCGCGGTGCGAGCGGCTCAGGCGGCAGCTGCGGCAAGCCAAGATCGACAGTCATGACGTTGATCGCCTCATTGCACGATATGGATCGGATTGAAGATGTCAGCAGTGATCAGTAGCAGCCCGAACCCGACGAGCAGCGCGAACACCCCGACGCTGACCGGGATCAGCCTCCGCATGTCTACCAGGCCGGGATCGGGCCGGCCGCGCAGCCTGGCCAGCCAGCCTCGCGCCCGCTCGTAGATCACGACCGCCAGGTGACCGCCATCCAGCGGCAGCAGCGGGAGCAGGTTGAAGGCGCCCACGAAGATGTTCAGCGAGATCACGATCAGCAGGACGTAGGCGACCTTGATCTTCCAGTTGTCCTTGGCCGCGACCACCTGGGCGGTGATGCCGCCGACGCCGACCACGCTGGACACCTGCCCGGCCGGCGTGTGCGCCCGGTCCTTGGCGAACAGGTCGGGTATCGCGGCCGGCAGCTGCCCGACGGCGGTGACCGAGCCGACCAGGACCTGGCCGAACGTCGATCCCGCGTAGGACACCGCGCTGAGCGGGCCGAGCCGCTGGAAGTTGGCGGCGTTGCCGATGCCGAGGTAGGACCCGGGCCGGCCGGGGATCTGCGCCGGGGTGGCATGCAGCACGAGCTGCCGCCCGTCGCGCAGCACGGTGATGGAAACCGGCCTGCCCTCCGGCTGCGCCTTGATCGCCGCGCCGAGCTGGGTCCAGTTGCGCACCCGCGTGGAGCCGATGGCGACGATCTTGTCACCCTCCCTGACGCCTGCCGCCTTGGCCGGGGATACCGCCGCGCCGCGCTGGCAGGTCCCGTTGTCGAAGGCGGTCACGCTGGTCGGGATGCAGGCGCTGACCGTGCCGATCTTGGTCGAGTTGTCGTTCACCAGCCCGATCCCGACCGCCAGCACGATCAGCAGGATGAAGGCGAGGACGAAATGCATGAAGGATCCGGCGCCCAGCACGACCGCCCGCTGCCAGGCCGGCTGCCTGCGGAACGAGCGCTCCTCGTCGGCGGGGTTGACGTCCTCGAGCGCCGTCATGCCGGTGATCTTCACGAACCCGCCGAACGGCAGCGCCTTGACGCCGTACTCGGTCTCGCCCCTCGTCCGGGACCACAGGGTGTGGCCGAAGCCGACGAAGAACTGGGTGACCTTCATGTGGAATCTCTTGGCGGTGACGAAATGGCCCGCCTCGTGCAGCATGATCGAGATGAGCAGCGCGGCAACGAAAATGACCCAGCCAAGCAACAGGCTCATCCAGCCGCCTCTCCGCTCCCATGTGTCCCGCGCACGGTGTCAGGCTAGCCGCCGCGCCCCGTTCCCGTCAGCTCGCGCGCCCGGCCCCTGGCCCAGCGATCAGCGGCGAGCACGTCATCAATCGCCGCGATGCCCCGGCCGGAGCCGTCATGCTCAGAGACTACCCGCGCCACCGTATCGACTATGCCGGCGAACGGGATGCGGCCGGCCAGGAAGGCGTCCACGCATTCCTCGTTCGCCGCGTTGTAGATGGCCGGAGCCGCGCCGCCGGCCTCGCCTGCCTGCCTGGCCAGCGCCACGGCCGGGAAGGCCTCGCCGTCCAGCGGCTCGAACGTCCAGGTGTGCGAGCCGGCCCAGTCGATGGCCGGCGCGGCGTCGGCGACCCGGCCCGGCCAGCCGAGCGCATGCGCGATCGGGATCCGCATGTCCGGCGGGCTGGCCTGGGCGATGGTCGAGCCGTCGGCGAACTCCACCATCGAGTGCACCACCGACTGCCGGTGCACCACGACCTCGATCCGGTCGAACCCGATGCCGAACAGCAGGTGCGCCTCGATCAGCTCGAGCCCCTTGTTGACCAGCGTCGCGCAGTTCACCGTTATCACCGGCCCCATGTTCCAGGTGGGATGGGCCAGCGCCTGCTCCGGCGTGACCTCCGCTAGCTCGGCCCTGCTGCGGTGCAGGAACGGGCCGCCGCTGGCGGTCAGCACCAGCCGCCTGACCTCGTCGGCGTGCCCGCTGCGCAGGCACTGCGCGATCGCCGAGTGCTCGGAGTCGACCGGGACGATCTGGCTGGGCGCGGCGCGCGCGGTCACCAGCGGCCCGCCCATGATCAGCGATTCCTTGTTCGCCAGCGCGAGCACCCGGCCGGCGTCGAGCGCGGCCAGCGTGGCGGCGAGGCCGACCGCGCCGGTCACCGCGTTCAGCACGATGTCGCACGGCCAGCCGGCCACCTCGGCCACCGCGTCCGGCCCGGCCAGGATCTTCGGCAGCTGGCCGGCCTTCAGCCCGAGCGTCGCGGCCTGCGAGGTGACGGCCAGCTGCAGGTCCCTGGCCGCGCTGTCCCTGGCCACGGCGACCACCTCGGCGCCGAACTCCAGCGCCTGGCTGGCCAGCAGCCCGGGATTGCCGTGGCTGGGTCATCCATCCGGCCATTGTCCACCGCGCCCGCCGCCCGCGGGCCAGCCGGCCAGCCCCGGGCGCGCAGGGTCCGAGGCCGGCACGCCGCCGCGCCGCCGACGGCCCGCCGCGTCGCCGTCCCGCGGCGGCCGGCCGCTCGCAGGCAGGGTCACGAAGATTCTTAACGGGATTGCCCGCGGCCGGCCCCGCGCGGCCCGGCCGGGCTACCGTACGGCGCTGGCCGCCTGCTCCCAGTCCGGGCGCAGCGGCATCCCAGATTCGCCGTTCGCGCCCAGCCGCACGCCCAGGACCTGGTGCAGCTGGATCTGGTTCCGCTCGAACCCCAGCCGCGAGCCCGCCATGTACAGCCGCCACACCCGGGCGGTGCCCTCGCCTACCTCGGCGACCGCCTCGTCCCAGTGCTCGTCCAGGTTCGCGCACCAGCCTGCCAGCGTCCTGGCGTAGTGCTCCCGCAGGTTGTCCTCGTGCCGCACCTCGAACCCGGCGTCGTGCATCAGCGAGACCAGGTAGCCGGGCGCCTCGAGCTCCCCGTCCGGGAACACGTACCGGTAGATGAACCCGTCCGGCCGCCTGGCGGGCTCGGTGTTGTCGGTCCTGGTGATGCAGTGGTTGAGCAGCCGGCCGCCCGGCTTCAGCTTGCCGTAGAGGAAGGAGAAGTAGGCAGGCAGCTGCCCCTTGCCGACGTGCTCGGTCAGCCCGATGGAGCTGACCGCGTCGAACCCGGTCTCGGTGACGTCCCGGTAGTCCAGGTGCCGTACCTCGGCCAGCCCGGACAGCCCGGCTTCCTTGATCGCCTGCTGCGCCCAGGCCGCCTGCTGCTGCGACAGCGTGACGCCGAGCGCGCGGACGCCGTACTCCCGCGCGGCGTGCATCACCATCGTGCCCCACCCGCAGCCCACGTCGAGCAGCCGCATCCCGGACGTCAGGCCAAGCTTGCGGGCCACCAGGTCGAATTTGAAAGCCTGCGCCTCTTCCAGGCTGGCGTCCTCGGCCGGGTAGCAGGCGCACGTGTAGGCCATCGACGGGCCAAGCACCCATCCGTAAAAAGTGTTCGAGACGTCGTAATGGTGCGAGATGGCGCTCGCGTCGCGGGCCCGCGAATGCCGCCGGCCGGACAGCCACCTGCGCTTTACCCTGACTTCCTGCGGCGGCGGCGGCACCCGCGGGAACAGCAGCCTCGGCCCGCCGAGCCGGCGGAGCAGCCGGAGCCGCTCGGCGAGTCCCAGGTCCATCCGCTGTGCATGGAGCGTCCGCGACAGCGCCAGGTGCATGTCGCCATCGACGTCAAGATGACCGGACACGTACGCGCGGGCGAGCCCGAGGCCGCCCGGTGCCTGGGCCAGGTAGGAAACCGCCGTCGGCGACCGGATGTTGATCTTTACCGGCGAGTCCTCCGCTCCCGCCGTGCTGCCGTCGAAAGCGCGGAACTCCACCGGAGCATCCGGCCCGGCGACTGCCTCGAATACCTCGGCCAGTGCCACCGGCCCCACATCCCTTCGTCACTGCCCGCTTCCGTCACTGCCCGCGGACGCACTTCTCGTACAGGCCGGCGAGCCGGCCAGCCGGGTCGTAGGCACTCTTCAGCGCCTTGTAGGCCGGCCCGTTGTACTGATCCCAGAAGTCATCTTCGGAGTAGAACGAGGTCGAGTACAGTCCCTTGCGCCCGCCCAGGCTAGCGACGAGGTCCTCGACGCAGCGGTTGTGATAGCCGTCGGACTCCCCGGGCGGCAGCGCGACCGTGCCCCAGAAGCCGAAGTTTACGTACACCTGGCCCGGCGCGAGCGGGTACAGCGGCCAGGGCGGTTCCGCGCCGGACGCGCCGTGCCGGGCCGCTGGGCCAGCGCCTTGGCGGGTTCCGCGGGGCCGCCCTCCCGGGCCAGCGCCACGGGGGGTTCCGGGGGGTTGCCCCCCCGGGCCAGCACCTTCCCGCAGCCGCAGCGGGCACATCCAGACCGGGGCCATCCCGACCCTGGCGGCGAACGCCCGCAGGAACTGTCCGCCGCGCTCGACCGGAATCTCCACGTCCTGGATGACGTCCTCGTGCTGCGGCACGCCGCGCCGGGCGTTGAGCGCGGCGGACAGCCCGTACCGCCGGTCGATCGCGACGAGCTTGCGGTACACGTCGCTGCGGCGGTACCGGCGGGGCCACAGCCGCCGGATAACCGGGCGCTGCACCCCGAACGGCCGCGAGCACCAGAACCAGTCGGTGTCCCATCGCCACAGGTAGTCGCGGATCGTGAGGAAATCCTCGTGCGGGCCGCGGATGGACTGGTAGTAGACGCGTTCCCTGGTGTAGTCGCTGAGCCATGGCGCGACATCGCTGAACGAGCCGACGGTCAGGTACATCTCGTCCGGGCTGAACACCGTGCCGTCGGTGAAGTCGGCCCGGTGCCCGGCGTAGCTGCCGTCGGCGGCGATGGCGGCGACGGCCTCCATGCAGGCCTCGGGGCTGCCGAAGCGGAAGTGCCGCAGGTGCACGAACGGCCTGACCGGCTCAAGCTCGATCGTCAGCGAGAGCGCATAGCCCAGCGTGCCGTAGGAGTTGGGGAAGCCGCGGTAGAGGGCGTCGTGCTCGCCGCCGGGGGCGGCGGTGATGACCCGGCCGTCGCCGGTGAGGATCTCCAGCTCCAGTACCGACTCGTGCGGCATGCCGTTGCGCAGGGAGCTTGACTCGATGCCGAGGCCGGTGACCGCGCCGCCGATCGTGATCGTCTTGAGCTGCGGCACCACCAGCGGCATCAGGCCGTGCGCCAGCGTCGCGTCGGCCAGGTGCTCGTAGGTGGTCATGCCCCCGGCGACCGCGGTCCGTGCCTGCGGGTCGACGCTGAGCACCCGGCCGAACGCGGACACGTCAAGCTCGCGGACTGCCCGGAGCGCGCCCCGGCCCGTCTGCCCGCCGCCTGGTTGCGCCCCCGCGGCAGCGCGAGACGTCCCGTGGGCGTCTGTGAGCTCAGGGGCAGCTTCCGTCGCCGAGGCCGGTGCGGCGCCGGAGGGACCGGGCGGTGCGGTCGCGGCCGTCCGGAACCTGAACAGGTTCAGCGTACTCCGGCTGGCCTCGACCACGTGAACCGCCGGTTTCGGTGACGTCGGTCACAACGCACTCCCCGTGCTCGCTGCCACGTCCGCTTCCCGCGCAGAATGCACGAAGGAGGACACCATGGCCAAGGTCTACGCCCAGCTGGACGAACGACTCACGAAGTTTATCGTGGCCCAGCCCGTCTTCTTCGTGGCCACCGCGCCGTGCCTGTCAGCGTCCGGGGAGGGCGGCCACGTCAACGTTTCGCCCAAGGGTTACCGCGACACGTTCGCGATCCTCGGCCCGCGCACGGTGGCCTACCTGGACCTGACCGGCAGCGGCGCGGAGACGATCGCCCACCTTCGGCAGAACGGCCGGATCACGATCATGTTCTGCTCGTTCGACCAGGCTCCGAAGATCCTGCGGCTGTACGGCACCGGGCGGGTCGTGCTGCCCGCGGACCACGACTGGCCGCGCCTGGCGGCCCACTTCGCCGGCGGCGCCGGCCATGGCGCCGAACGCGGCAACCGGCGCGCGATCATCGTGTCCGAGCTGGACCGGATCGCCGACTCCTGCGGGTACGGCGTCCCGGTGATGGCGCCCGCCAAGGAGCGCGACCTGCTGACCCGCTGGTCGGAGCGCCGCACGCCCGAGCAGCTGGCCGCATACCGTGCTGAGCTCAACGCGGTCAGCATCGACGGCCTGCCCGCCCTCGCCTGACTCCTCCGGGCAGCGCAGCACCAGCCCCGCCCGCCATACCCGCCCTCGGCAACACCGGCCGCCAGCCCCGCCCGCCATCGGCAACACCGGCCGCCAGCCCCGTCAGGCATGCCGCCATCAATACACCAATCCGGCTCACCGCCCCGGGCTACGCCCGCCGCGCTCAACGCCCCCGCAGTGCCTGCCGCTGACCACGGGGGTGAGGCGAGCTGGTCGGACACGGCCGGCTGGTCTTGCCTGGGCGATGCCGGCTTGGCTCCTAGAGTTGGCGCATGCGGATCGCGCTGCTCAACTCCGGCCTCGGCCTGCTGGCCGCCGCCGCGCACCTGCACACGCTCGTGCCCGGAGCCGACCTGGTGCTCGCCATGGATCCGGACGGCATGCCGTGGGGCGCACGGACGCCGGACGACATCGCGCAGCGCTCACTGACCTGCGCCCGCGCAGCCGCCGCCTACGAACCCGATGTACTCGTCTTTGCCTGCAACACCGGCTCGGTGCATGCTCTCGGCGCGCTGCGCGCGGAGTTCGAGCCAGCGATCCCGGTAGTCGGGACGGTCCCGGCAATCAAGCCAGCGGCCGCGGCCAGCGACGTCATCGCGATCTGGGCGACCGCGGCTACCACGGGCAGCGCGTACCAGCGGCAGCTCATCACCGAGTTCGCCGCAGCGGCACGGGTCGCCGAGGTGGCCTGTCCCGGCCTGGCCGACGCGATCCATGCTGGCGACGGTGCGGCGACCCGTGCCACGGTATCCATTGCCGCCACCCGAACCCCGGCCGGCTGCGGCGCGATCGTGCTCGGCTGCACGGAATACGAACTTGCCGCTGACCTGATCGGCAACGCCCTGCCCGGCGCTGCGCTGTTCGGATCAGCGGCCGCGGTTGCCGCGCAGGCGCTACGCCGGGTGGTGCCTGCCAACGGCGCCGGTCACGGCCATGGCACGGTGTTCGCCCACGCTACGCCACCCGGCTTCAGCTCCGCCCAGTCCAGCCATTCCCGTGATCACGCGAGCGCCGCTCGTGACCCTGGCACAGGCAGGCTTTACGTCTTGCTGAGCGGCCGGCCAGCGAGTATCCCGGCTGCGGCGCTGTGCTACCCGGAAGGCCGCGTTCTCGCCGCGATGCCCGCCGGCCCGCCGCTGCCCGGCGCCCGGCGATCCGGCGCGCCCCAGCCTGTCTCATCATCGCCGGACGATCAGGCCGGGCCCGGCATCCAGCCATAGGCAGCACCCGGCCGCCGCCTGCAGACGGGCGCCGCCGCCTGTGTCCACCCAACGCCCCAGCCAGCTCGCCGTCACCCGACAGCCAGGCCGGGCCCGACAGCCAGGCCGGGCCCGACAGCCAGGCCGGGCCCGACAGCCAGGCCGGGCCCGCCACCCAGCCATCAGGCGCCGGGCGCTAAGCGAGATGCACGACCGCCGACATGCGAGGGCGTGGCCTGCACTGCACAGCTGGGCCAGAGCGGGAGCGCCGGTCTCAGGTGCGTTGCTCGGCCTGCGCGTAGCTCTCGGCGACCTCCTCGGGCGTCATGGGCAGCCTGGCTTCCGACGGTGGTACGCCCGCGTCCAGCAGGTCGCTGATCAGCAGCGCCATGGAGTAGTCCGGGTCCGCTTCCAGCGCCCGCTCGATGGCGATATTCGCGAGCGTGCCCTCGCCAGCCTGCCAGGCGGTGAACGCCAGCAGGGCGGCCGGCGCGGGAACGTAGGGAGTGCATGCGCGGCGGACAACGTCGGTCCATAGCCGCCGGTGCGCTTCCCGGTAGTCCGGGTCCATCCGGGCCCATGCGTCGTCGCGGACGCGAAGGTCGGCCAGCGTCACGCTGAGCCAGGCGATCTGATCATCGTCGGCGAGTTGGCCGCCGTCGCGATAGAGGCGGATCGCCTCGCCGACCGCACGCAGCCCCTCATCGGCCACGAGCCGCAGGAGGCCTGAGCCGTCGGCTGCCTTCTGCTGTTTCGCGAGCAGGCTCGCGAGCCGCCCGATCGCCCGCTCGGTGGCGCAGCGCATCGACTCTGTGGCCGCTCCGGTCAG
>WNGR01006205.1_pt1 | contig 12768 bp, 12 predicted proteins | sample 5407581 | NCBI WGS metagenome assembly WNGR01 (sample SAMN13153383, study PRJNA577476) | soil metagenome | isolation source: 80 cm soil or saprolite under Garry oak tree replicate 2 | place: USA:California | collected 2016-06-15 | reverse complement strand
AGGTGTAGACCCAAAACTCAAAGTCGAGTGCAGTCGGTCCATGCGCCAACAATATCCAGCTGGCTCACTGTTCCGGCTCGTCGTTAAGCTGACAGAACGCGAGGGTACAAAATTTTTGTACGCCTACCTTCATGTTTTCACCGGATGTGCATGCGTCACAAGCGGAGCGACGTGCGCAGTTGGCACCACGCGTCCGCCGTAAGCCGGCGTTCGTTCGAGCAGTGTCTGTTACTAATGGAGGCTTAGAGTGAGTGCTGGGTCCTTTGGGGCGGAATGCTTTGTCGGTTTTCAGAATGGGTGTGCTCGCTAGCTATCGCTCGCACCGAGTAGCAGTTCCCGCGTGCGCTTCATGACCCAAGCCACCTCATGTTGCGAGAAGTCCCACTCGCCACCATCGACCTTCAATCTCACGCCTTTCTCGGCCCGGGTCAACGCCACGTCTGGCGACAGACCCGCACTAGCAATTTTCCGCGACGCATACGCGGATAGCTGACAAGCAAGGTCCTCACACGCGTCATAGCGTACCCACAGCTGCTCCTCCGAGGGCCTGCTTTGATAACGCCCGTCGACTTCGCGAACGAGAAGTTTTGGTTGAACCCCGGTTACAGAACCCGGGTCAGGCTCTCTCGGAAAATCATCAGGCACACGTCGGTCAGTCACTTCTCGCTCCATGACTTTCGCAGGGGCTAACTCATTTTGAGTAGCCGGTGTAGGCCAACGGATTTCGGCGTCGCCTCACTTCTTTCTCGACCGCTTGGCACGCCATTGCTCCAGCTCTTTACTGAGCGCGTCGATTTGCGCTTGCATACCAGCTGCTCGTTTGAGCAGCTGTGCAACTTCATACCACTAGGCGTATCCTAAGTCCCCGTCCTCCAGACCTAATTCGTGGAACTTGCGAAGCGCAATCTCGAGGTCAGTGCTGTGGTTCGCATTCATCTCGTCACTTCCTGTTTCTGAGGGCTGGAGGCCGCGCTGCCTGGAAGCCGAGCGCCTAAACAAAACGCCTTCCTTCACGTATCGCCTTTTGATGCGCAGGATAGCCTGGCTGAGTACGAATCCGCATGCTGGCACGACCAGCAATGCCGGATACGTGATAGCAAATTGCCAGATGGCATTCATGGCCTCCGTCGGGGTAAAGTTGTCGCGGCCAACCGCCGAAGCGCGAATTCGTCACCGTTCGGCAGACTCGGCAGCCGCACGCAACACTTGCTTCCTGTCGTCGTAGAGGAGTGCTTGCAGCGGTGTCAAGTCATCCAGCCCACTATTGGGCGTTGTGAGAAAATGCCACTTATCCCAGCCTGTCAAATCACCAAGCGTTCGCACAACCTTCGCCAAGTCCTTTCGGCGAATCTGTTTGACCAGGAAGAATGCCGGGAAATACGGTTCATCGTCGATGTCGACACTGAAGATGCGATGAGCAGCGACTTCTTTACTGACCCTTTGGGGGGTGAACCCGATAGCTGCACAGAAATGAGACTTGTGTAGTAATTTTGCGTTGGCAACCAGACGTGCCGGCGTCGACTCCCCTTGATTTGAACCAAGCTCTCTCCGCCTTAGCGCGCTTTCTTCGCGAATCGAATGTTGTTCTATGTTCAACACTGTGGCTAGCCCCGCAACTCGCACAAGCGCGCGTTTAAAAAGACGTCCGAGTTCAGCATCGGGAATCTCAAGAAGCGCTCGGGCTCCCACGGGGTCGAACAGGGTCACTGCGACCGCGGCGCTTCGCAAAATCTCTGATACGCGGGCATCGGCGGTCGAAGGTTCACGTGTTGGATTATTTCGACGGCGCACCATGGTCATCCTCGCTCGATACGCTATTCGTCAGTCCGCGTCACGAACAACGTAACGACGCGAGAGGATGCTGTCAGTTCGTTAGGTCGCTCGACAGTCGGGTGCGCCCAGACTTCCGGAAGCGCGTCCGCGGACACGTCCAGGTCGACTTTCAAGGGGTAGTGCCTTAGAAGACCAATTGCAACTGATTGCACTAGACCGCGAATCGTGACGTCTTCTGCATTGCTAAGCATCTGTAAAAAAATCCGCGTATCGGCGACCGCTTTCGTACGTTCGGCTGACGTTGTCATGTCTCTCCCTCCACGAGCACATCGGCCGTAACGTCGGTGTACGAAGTTACCCTGTTGATGGCGCACCAACGCTCCCACAGGTATTGACCGTCCGCAGAGCAACCCCGTGGGCCGACCAGCTGATAGACGCGACCAGAAGAGGTGACGCCGCGTAGCGCGGTAGGGTCGAACAGTTGAATAGCCGTGCTGACGCGCCCAGTGTGCTCGCGTACGTTGCTGCCCACGAAATGTCTTGAGCCATTCTCTGTCTCGAAGATTTGCCAGTCAGAAATGGATATATCGGGGTCGGTGCTTACGTCGGGAACGCTCCAGACAGGCATAACAGCCTCCTTTTCACAACAGGCGTACCGTCGACGCAAGTTCCGACGATGAGGGCTACCCGTTCGCCTCGTCCCGTGTATCGGATTAACCGGTCGAGTCGGTGAGGGCGCCGCGCCCGCAGTTGGCGCTGGCGTGGCAAGTTCGTGCGTAAAAACGCTAAGCGCATCGGCCGAACGGACGGTCGTCCAAGACCGCGGTGGTCGTTATTTTGCCTAATGTACGTGCGGGATGCGCTAATCAAAAAAGGGCATAAAAATCGCTCTTTTTGATTCTAGTAAAGTAAGGTGAAAAAGCAAGGAAGAGAGTTCGCAGCGTTACAGGAACGGTGGAGGTGTCGCCGCCTGAGCGGCAGCAACGAGGTCCTCGTAGTCCACATAGAGTTCGAGGCTTGAGCTACCCAAAGCGACGAGGCATTGGAGAAATTCCGGAAGAGAGAGAATCCCTTCCTCCAGATGCGACGTCAATGTCTTTTCAGTCAAGTCCGAACCAAGCCGAACCATCCTTTGCGCGAGTTCCTCGAATGCAACCATTGGTTGCCTAGACAATTCTGCGACGACAACCATTTTGGCGCGCTGCTCCCACGTTCCAGCCATGGACACTGCACCGGCCCACAAAGAGGGCACCTTTGCGCCAGTCACCGCAAGAATCTGGAGGAGCAGGCTCAGCTTCACGCGTCCACGGGAAACGCGGGATGCGAGAGCTCTGTCACTTTCTTTCACGCCCATCGAGGCCAAGCCCTGGGACAACTGCGCGTAGCCAACGTCTTTTCTCGCCAGTACGACGCGCACGACACGCGAGGCAAGACTGGACCAAGCCGTTTCCGCTCCGCTCACGAGACCCCTTGATTTAAGAAGGAAATGACCTACTGTTAACGACAGTAAAAATCGCCGGATTCAGCATGCTTGAACGCAGCAATCCCCGATTGTTTGGAAGCAAAATGCGGACACGCTGTCGCCAATTGTACCAGGCGTGTGTCGCTGGAAGCATGGTGAGCAGCGAATGTTCGCAGGAGTCGAGCAACTGGAAAAGAGGGATGCGCCGTGCGAGAGGGACTTGCTACGCAAGTGGACTTCCGGTAGCATCCCGGCGCGGCATGGACAACCTTTTAGTATACCTAAAATGGTCGTTTTGTCAAGCAAATTGACGTACTTGTAGATGTGCGGTCGTTGCTTGAGCAAAAGAGAGATTGGCTCCGGCGACCTAGGTCTTCGAGAGCATCACTCCACAATGAACGCGGCGATTAAGGCTGGAATACTGTCCGACCTTGTGGCGTGACTCTCCTGGACACCGTACTCGCGTGGGCGCCGGAATCAAGGGTGTCCTGCATTAACTCCTGCGCGAGAGGCGCTTTGAGCGCAGGCGATGCGCATTGATTTTGCTTTTATAGCCAATGGGCGATTGCGTTCGCACGGCTCTCGATGAAATACGAGCGGCCACCGTCAGATAGTGACGAACCCGTGTCGGGCCCTAGGAGATGAGAAATGTAGTTGGTAGCGGAAGCACACCGAGCGGCGACGGATACTTCGCTGAAGAATACCGGTAAACGACAAAAGGGACGGCTGTAACCGTCCCTTCCGTCGGTGAGCCTTCTCGTGAAGACCGCACGTGCATCAAGTCGCGCGTAGTTTCTCACGAGGCAGGTTCTGTGTCAATAAACCGTCCGCCACCGGTAAAGGTGGCGTGGCCCTGCTCGTACGAGCAGAAGTGAGATGCTTGAGAAATATGATTAATATCAACGCGTTACGGTGGCCCGTGATGATGGGTCGTCCCGGCTGTTCGCGGCATCGCTTCGGCAGAAGTCCAAGATGGTTTCATTTTTCGGCGCTTTTCGGCGGCGCCCGTAGAAGGGCGACCCTGCCGGGTCGCATTCGTCTGCACGACGCCGCCAATCGCGGTGAGATGAGCTCCGCGTGCTGTTCGCCCGGTCGATTCGCGAAGGAACTGCGATGGAACTGACTACGTCAGCGGCTAGCGCACCAGACGGTCGGCGAGCGGCGCAGCGTCCGCGTGTCCCCAACCCCGCACTCGCAAACCTTCCTCAGATTGCTTCGCTTGACGCTGCCTTTGAGCGAATGGAGTTTTTGCCAGCAGACGCGACTGCTGAGACGGCAGTCATGCCGACAATTCAGCACGCTCATCTTGGATTCGACCTCGTGCGCGCCGTGTTTCAAAGCGCAAGTGAACGAGACCTTTCGTCGCTTGAATTCCGGAATAAGACCGAGTCAGCCCTCGAGGTTATCTTTCACCAATCTGACCGTCACGGGCATTCCTCTCCTGCCGCTAAGGTGAGGGTGCCCAATGCCGTTGCGCGTGGCTTCCTCGTTGTCGTGCCAGAAGGAATGGGGCGACTTGCAATACGTCGGGCTCTCGTGAGGCTATTCGGCGACGAGGTCGACGAGATTAACGTCGATTCGCCGGAAGGATTGGTGTGCTATCTAAGAGCACGAATCCTCGTAGTCCAGTTCGGGCCCACTGGTGGTCTGAGAACCTTTGCGAAGGGATTTGTTAAGGCGTTTGACGATGCGCTAGGCTTGAACCTGTTTAGCAAAGCACGTGGGCGAATTCATCGTGGTGAAGACGAGATAGGCGCACTGCTTCAGGCGCTTGCTATCGCAGGTAGTCTCGGATGCCTCATTGTTGAAAATATCAACACGCGAAACGCCCGGCCGGACAAAGCGTCTGAGCTCTGGGACACTCTCGCGCGTTTCGCAGATGCGACCGGAATTCCCGTCGTCATCATGGTAACTCCGGGCGCCGCGGCCGCGTTGTCTGAACAGGACTCCGCTCGTCGGGCGCTATCTGGCGCCGGCCAATACCACGTCCCCCCACACCCGGTTGATTCGCTGCATTGGCATGCCGAGGCGCAGTTCATCTTTAACCGGTATCTGCGGAAACACTTCGGAACCGAAGCTCCCGATTGGTATTTCGATGTGCTCTGGAAGGAAACCCTGGGCCACACGGAACTTGGGCACAAGCTCGGCGCGCATATGTCGCGAAATTGGCGCGATTTAGTCACCTCGGATGCGTCTCGCGACCACTTTAGTCATGCGGCAAAGCTGGCCCTTCTTTTGGAGCAACCGCATCTAAAAGCAATCACGACAGCTCGCAAATATGGCGGCTTACTGACCAACACGAGCGTCCGCCGTCACGGCGACTGGTTGCCGCTCGAACTCGTCATGAAGACTGTCCCTGGGCTGGAAGATGAGAAAGGCCGGCGGATTCCGTATCCAGGTGATGCAGACCAAGAAGGGATGCCCAATGCGTAAAACATTTCTGCCTGCGGCACCGGGCGAAACAGCAACGAGTGTCCTTTGCATGGTCTCACGTACATCGGACTCGCCTCTCGCGAGGCGAACATATGCCGAAGTGGAGCGGAGTGGTCGGACTATATTGGGCAGTCTTCCGTGCCGAGCTAACCAGTTTTGCTCGCTTACTGAAGGAGCGTACGGCACACCAGACCAGGTCCTGTCCGCATTTTCGCTGTTACCGCTTCATTTGCTCGGTGTGCATGCGTCGATGAAAAGCCGCGCAGTCGAATCAGTGACACATGCATCGCAAGCCCGTACGTCCTTTTGCCACCTGCCGCCGCTCTACCAGTGCTGGAATCGACACGGACTGCAGTGCCCGGAGTGTCGAATCCTTGCGCGCGAACAGTTAGGCCGGCGGGTTTCGTACTGCATGCACTGTGCGGATTTCGTAACACGCTGCCCCCTTCATGAGCGCGGCCTCGTTTGCGATGAAGAATGCGGCACGTTCGAATCGCTGATGAGTCAGTCGGCGGAGGGCGTCGTGGGTCACAACGCATTGCGCTTCGCGCGGATGACGTATTCCCTTGCCTTCTTGGCGCCGCAGGCGCCGGCGCGTGAGCGCGTGCTTCATTTGCTGCGCGAAAAGGGCTACGTCACACCAGAGAAGCACGTTCGCGTCGAGCCTCTTCGACAGGCGCTGGTGTCCATGCTCTCCGATGGATTCGAAGACGTCAGACTCAATGCGTTGGTTCGGGACGTCGATGTTGTTGCGGCATATTTGAAGGCGGCGAATAGCGACAGGCGAGTGATTCACCCGGTCTTGATGGTGCTCGTGGAGTGGCTCGCGACCGACGTAGACGAACTGCCGAAGTCTCAGTGCCGTCGCACATCCGACTCCGCCATGCGGGTTTCCGACGCAGAGCTGCTGGCGGCGAAGCGAGATGCTTGGATGGCTCTCCGACATGAATCGCGCGGGCTGACGAGGACTCAAGTTAGACATCACGGACAGGCGCTATGGACATGGTTGTACAGACATGACCGCGTCTGGCTCAAATTGAACGAAGTACCGGTTCGCCGAGCAGGACAGCCGCGCACGCCTCGCGTGCTACCTAACATGGTTTTGAACCGGATTCGTGACAACACGAAGGACTTTCGTTTCTCCGAGGATGGACTTGCCCCGCTGTCGTCTTCTTACCAGACGCGAGTCAGCTATGGGATGTCCGTCGTGGCGTTCAATCTGGCCGCATCGAGATTGAACGGAGCCGGTGTTTTTGCCCAACTGCCGGCACAACGTGAGGTATTCGTTGCCAGACGCGTAGAACACGCGAAAGTCCTGCTCGAGCTCTCAGGCGCGGCTGTGAACAGCTCCAGTATCACCCGTAGGTCTCGACTGCGCAAAGTCACTATCAACCGCCACGTGCGAACGTAATCAACAAGCAATGACGAACTCGTTAGGACTTTTAATACGCTCCCAAATCATGCCGGAGGAGGAGTTTGGACGGTACTTGGCTCGCATCGGTCGCTTTGCTACCAAGGGGAAGTTGCCTCGTGCGCGGGTGCTGCCAAGCGGACTAGGTAAATATGCTGACGAATTGCTCCGTTACGTCGGTTCTCGCGACAGCGTGCGCGAAAGAAATTCATTGATTCCTCTCGTCTTGCGGACGATGAGAGCCGAGCACAAGGAGAAGGTGGTGAATCACTTCTTTGAGAAAAACAAAGGAGGTCTGATGTCATTTTTTGGACTCAACGGCCCGGGGTCTGAATGGACTCGGGTGCCTTCAGCACGATGTCCTCGGTGTATCGTTGAGGACATCACACCAGGCAATCAATCGCTCCCATTTTGGCGCCGTGAACATCTCATTCCGGGCCTCCTTATGTGCTCGCGCCATAAGATGCCGCTACATACAACTTGTGAAGGTTGCGCTGATTTCTCGCAATTCGAGGTATATGGCGTGCATCCGGCTGCTCATTGCGGCTGCGGTCTCCGACCGCTTCCGCAGGCATCGAAGTTGGTAGATGGAGATGTCGACGCAGAAATTGAACTCGCAAGAATTTCCGCTCGCCTTCTCAATAGCGATTACATGCCCGCGTTCCGGCGAGAGCGAATTGCATATGAGGTGGCACGCGCGGTCAAGGGGCACGGCCTGACGACATTTGGGCGAATCCGATGGGAACGCACACGGGAATTCTTTCGAGATAGCCCTGACGCTCGATTGCTCGAGCGCGTCAATCTGGTCACTGAACTCAACCACGGGTTTCGTCAGGTTCTTAACGGCGCAAGCGTATTGCGGCATCCGTTGCAGTGTATTGCGCTTCTTAAAGCACTTCATGGCACCTGGACCGCAGTTGAACAGGCGTTCGCATCGCCGGTCGCTGATGAAGCAACGTATCCTGCGGCCCCGTCCGAAGCGAAACCGAGTCGGAGCAAAACTAGGGATTATCACATCGCCTGGAGAGAGAGGCATTTCGCACGATGGTCCGAACACTATCGGAAAATGTATCGCGAACTCAGGACGGCAAACCCAAGAATGGGGCATATGCAACTGATGCGTCAGATGCCGGCTAACGCGCGATTCTTTATTTCTAAACAGTTCCTGCTTGAGGCTGGCGAGGATGTATCCCATTTGGGTTCCCGTGAAAACGTACCTCGTGAACGCTACTACGAGGAACTCGACGAATCCATGAGCGCGCACGTTGCCGGCAAAGCGAGTCTGTTGATAGAGGACGGGTTTCGTCGCCAACTTACCGAAACCGTTCTTCTTCGTGGCCATCGCAAGTACCGCACATGGGAGAGCATCAAGCACCGAATGCCTTCGACCCGAGAGGCACTCGACAAGCATGTTGAAACGTTGGCCGCATTCAGAGAGCGTATCCCGGTTTCGGTCGGTCGACCGGCACGAAAGGTGTGAAATCTGTTTGACCACGAATTGTCATTCTGACACTCGCCATGAATGGAGAACAAGGTGGACGCTTACATATCACCCAAAGGCTTCGCCGTTCCCGGCGACCCGGTGACTATCGACCCAAAGGCGCGGGGAAAGCCGTTATCGCAGGCAAGCGCGTTGGATTTCTCGACCACTAACGCTCGTTACCCGCTGCTTGGTCTGGACACCTTCAAGATACTTGAACTTCCGCGCCCGTTCGCAACGCCGCCTGGCATAGTGCTGCCGCCTGTCGATGAATTTGGTTGGCCACATGGAGAGGACTATTCCGCGCTGCTGGAGGCGAGAGCCCCATCGCTCAGTACGCGGACGACCTTCCGTGGCCTGAAGTTCGCTCGACGGTACGAGGCGCTGTCTATCGGCGAACTGTGGGTTCTTTTTGCATTGTTGTTTCATCCGTATGTCGTGGATATTCGCGAGCAGTACGGCGTCTACGATTCAGAGCGTCTGATACGCGAGATTCGAGCGGGGCGGCGCATGTTACGAACTGACCTGATGACGCTGGACGTAACCGTCACATACGTGCTCCCCGGGTCCCGGCAACTCCGGTATCACGTTGTGTCCGTGAAGCACAGCGACTACGCGCCGGATGAAGCCGACATGAGACGCGAGCAGCGGGAGCGCGAGGCAATGGCGGCACGAGGCTGGACGTGGGAACTGGTGAAGCGCAATGCATTAACGGCAAGAGAGTGGAGTAACTATTTTGTCCTTTATCGCGCCGTTCGCGACCAGAACATCGAAACGTTGTACCACCCTGCGCAGGACTTCGCGAGAGCAGTTCTCGGAAGCAGCTTGAGGAAAGACATGAATTTGGTCCTTGACCGTCTGTCTCGGCGACTTGAAGTCAACGCACATCAGCTCTTCTCGGTTGCGGTCGCATACGGCTTTCTGACCCTCGACCACAGTAAGGAGCTTCGCGGAGACGCTCCAATCGTACTTATCCGGTAGCGCAATTCAGAAGATTGTGTTGATAAGCGAATTGAAAGTTAGGATAACTATTGATGAGGTATGTATGAACCAGACTATGAACAGGATAGAAGTTCGTCCTCAAGTAGCGGAGCCGGAACTGTTGGAGCGGCTGTTGACGTTTGAGGCTGCAAGTTGGCCCAAGGGGTTGCATCGATTTTCGCTTTTCAAACGGGCGCGGGATGGAGACTACGTGGTGTACAGACCCGTCGTATGGGACCCGCAAAAGCGGTCGATGCATGTCCTGAAGATGGCGGCAACAGGAACTCCGAAGCGTGATGGGGAATGGGAAGAATGGCTCGTTGATTCAGATGACAGCCCTCTGTCCGACGTGTATCTCGTGGACGAAACTGTAAGGCCTAGCACGCTCGGCAACGATGTCGAAGCTTTGGATGACAGTGAGCGGCAGGGACTTGCCGAACGCCAACGAGTGCTTGATGCTTTCTGTTATGTTGATTCCAAGGGGTTGGGGAAACGAGAAGACTATGTGTTTAACTCACTCGTTGTCACTGACGAGAAGCAACAAAAGCGCGCGTTTGCGCACTTGAAGGCTGCGCTCGGTGAGCCTCGGAGTTTCATCACAACTATCAAACGTCTATTCAGTCGATATTGCCAATTTGGCGGGGTGCCGACCGCACTCGCAAAGCTTACTGACCGCATGGGAGGGAAAAGTAAGCGTCGCCCCGGAAGCTACAACACAAAGCCCGGTCCAATTTCGGAGGCGGAAAGGCGGCGCCGCGCTCAGAACAATGCCGCGGGAAGAGACACAGAGTGGCGTCAGCGTCCAGTCCGCCCGAGCGATATTCAAAAGTTTGTTCAAGCCCTGACGAAATATTGGGCGAGCGGACGTAAGTCTCTTCAGCAGACATACGATTGCATGGTCTTGGACAGCTATCGCAAGTGGCCCACTCGCTTGATACCAAGCTATACAACGTTCAGGTATCACGCAGTTGAGTACCTAATTAAAGATTTCGGCCTGAAGCAGTTGCGAAACGGGAAGGTTCTGACCGACCAGTACAACAATGCCCGGACTGGACAGTCGAGCTTTCTGACTCAAGGTGTCATTGAGATTGTCGACATCGACGGATTCGATGCGAAGATTGCGATTGCCGTTCGTGTTCGGGGAAAAATCAAACGCGTTCACATTCGTGTTTTGCTCGCGGTCTCCAGGCTTTCAGGTGCTATTGTTGGATATGAACTCGCCCTCAAGGGCGAGAATGCGGAAGCCTTTCGTCGGTGTATTGCATCCATCTACTTGCCCAAGGAGCAGCGAGCCAGCGAACTCGGCGTAGAGGATGCAAGTGGGCTTTTGACCGGCAACATTGACGGAATCTTCGTCGACAACGGCGCAGGGGCTTCCGAAGCTGTCGTTATCTCAGCATGTGAAGCGATGGGCTTGATGCGGATGCTACCGCCCCCAGGGCGAGGCGATTACAAGGGTACATGTGAAGGCGTCAACAATCTTATGATTTTGATGATGGCAGACGAACGCGGTGGTTACACGCGTCGTACCGACCATCTTTCTCGCGAGATTCGCCGCCGGAAAGCGAAAAATAAGCCTATCACGCTCAACGAGTTCGAGCGACTGCTGATGCTGGCGATACAGCACTACAACCTCTACACAAACAAGAAAAAACTTCGGACGCGAGCTATGCGGGATGTTGGTGTTGGAATTACGCCCGCCGCGATTTTTGCGTACACGCAGAAGCTGCGTCGGGGCGATGCCGGACGCTGGCTGTCACCACGGGAGGTGTACGACCGATTCATTCCTTGGGAAACCAGAGTCTGCCGGCGGGGGCTGGTCGAGTTCATGAAGATGCGGTACTCGTCCGAGGAGCTCGCGGAGGTCTTCAACGAGCATGCAAAGGCCGTGGACTCGGTCCAAAAGCCTTTGGAAATCCCCATCAAACGTATCGATGGGTACGCCAAGCACCTACTCTGGCGTCGCTCGGATGGCTCGGCGGGGGTAATTGAACTTGTCGATGAAGACGCTCGAAGTGTCGGAGACGTAACCTGGAAAGGTCTCGAGTTTTTCAATGAAGACGATGACAACCAAGAAGAAGAACTTCGCCCTCGTCGGCGCCAGAGCCGGAGCAGAGTGACGGTTAAGGTGCAAGAGGGCGTCCAGAAGGCGGAGAGGAATCGCGCGGATATGGGCGTCGGAGGCTTGGCGGGTGGGAATCTCCGGGATGCGCGGGAGAACGCCCACGCCAAGCGCGATGAGAAACGAGGGCGCGCACAAGCCGAGGCGCTCGCTGTGGAGGTTCCGGCCGTTTGCGCCTCGAAGGCTCAGCGGGGAACGTCCCAACCCGTTGTTGCATCCTCGGAAGGGTCTTACTTGCAGCGATTGAAGACGAGGTTGAGCGGGGTTTTCAACTCAGAAGACTCTCACGTTTAGCGGCGTAATCAGGGGATGCAGGGACGGTGTTTGGCCCGGGATTCGAAATGGGTCGGTCAAGACAACCCGTCCCGATTCCCCGAAAAAGGCTCCAGCGCACAACGATTGGTTCCGAGCCACTAATGGTGACTCGACAAATCCACTCTGACGGAGTTGCCCGCCGAATAAGGCGTAGACAGCAATAACCGTTTCTTCGAATTATCCGAGGCTGGCGGCTTCGGCGGAGCCTAGCAAAGAGGTGCTGCAGGCATCGCGGGTGAATGCAGCTCTAACGCTTTGATTTAAAACCACATTCCGCTTGTAGCCAAGATTGACCGGGCGCATAGACACGACTAATCCAAGTTCGCACGCTGTTGAAGCGGCTGAACGAGCTTGGTGTGACCTCGGTCGTCAACAAATCAGATGACCTAAGTCATATCGGTCTTGCGGTGCAACACGTCAGCCGGCATATCGAGTACATGAGCCCGTCGGTGAAGGCCTCGCTCGATACGTTGCGCATGAACGCGGGCGGCAAGAGCGACGAGGTGATTCTGTCGAAGCGCGAACTGGAAGTCGTACGGCTCTTCGTTTCGGGCATGACCATCAAGGAAATTTCTGAGCAACTGAACCGCAGCATTAAGACGATCAGCACGCAAAAGAACACCGCAATGCGCAAGCTCGGACTCGAAAGGGATTCCGAACTATTTCAGTATGCGCAGAGTAATGGCTTGATGAATCTGTCGTCGTATGCGCCGGGTGAGCTGGATACCGGCAGCCCGTCGCAGGGAAGTTCTTAAGCGCGATCTCAGAAGCTGGCTGTCGGATTCTCAAAC
>WNGR01006204.1_pt1 | contig 12770 bp, 9 predicted proteins | sample 5407581 | NCBI WGS metagenome assembly WNGR01 (sample SAMN13153383, study PRJNA577476) | soil metagenome | isolation source: 80 cm soil or saprolite under Garry oak tree replicate 2 | place: USA:California | collected 2016-06-15 | reverse complement strand
CAACTGCGCGCGAGCTTCATCGGGCTTTTTCTGTTCGAGATAGAGCCGAGCGAGCATGGTGCGCGCCGCGGCGTCGTCGCGCGTTTCGAGGGCCGCGCGCAGCTCGCCAATCGCATCTTCAAGTTTCCCCTTTCGCCGGTATGCCTCCGCCAACCCTTGATGCGCCGCGGCATCATGCGGCAATTGCGCCAAAACTTCGGAAAACTCGCGCTGGGCCTCGTCGAGTTTTCCGGCGGCAAGGTATTGCCGCCCGCGCTTCAGGTGCAATTGCCGGCCTGAAATAGCCAGCGCAGCAGAGGAGCTGCCGGCGGAAGCACGCTCCCCAGCGGGCTCCGCAAACTCCCGCAGGGCAGCGATGTCGAGGCGTGTCTTGACGCGGTCCATCCGCGCCAATGTCTCCGGCTTCAGCGCCGGCAGAGCCTTGCCTGTTTCTCGCGCGGCTGCGTCGCGCTCGGATGCGGCTTCGCTCCCACGGCCGCTTTTTTCCAACGCCGCTACCAGCAGAGCCCATGCCTCGGGATCGTCCGGCTCAAGCCGCAGCAATTCGCGCAACGGTTCGATCGCCGCAGCCGGGTCGTCACCGCGGAATTTGGCCAAGGCTTGGTTGAACCGGTAATCCACTTCCTCCGGGTCGATTTGGGCCGCGCGCTTGAACTCCAATTCCGCCTCGCGCGCTTTTCCCAGACGTTCCTCGGCAATCGCGAGATTGTTGAGGACTTCGGGCACATCCGCTGCGCGATGCGCTGCAGATGCATATCGCCCGAGCAAGCCGGCAAACGCCGCCTCAGCACGCGCGGCATCGTTGCGCTGCAAATGGCACACGCCGGAATAGAAACTCGCTTCGGGGCCGCGCGCGTCCGTCGGCGGAACTTTCGAAAACCACGCCAGCGCGTCATCACAATCCCGCCGCGCGAAATAGGACTGGCCCAGGGCGTAAGCGGGGTCGGCCCAATCCGGCTCAAGACGCGCGGCTTCGCGCAGGCTGCGGATGCGCTGTTCGTCATCGCCGGCCAGCAACCCGCGGATGTAGTGTTCAAAAGCATCCAGCCGCAGGGGGCGCTGCGCCTTGGCAAACTCCTGCTCGCTGTGCTTGTAGGCCGGATCGGCGGCGCGCAGCAGCCGCCAAGTCAGCCGCTGGTGCATGTCCATCAGCTCTTCGAGCGAGCCGGATTCCTGAATTGCAGGGACGAGGCCGGGCGGGGAAACTCGCAGGAGGTTCGCCGTAATTTTCAGTTTTTTTCCGTCATAGGCATAGCGGCCGAAGATAACGAAGTCCGCGTCCATATCTTCAGCAATCCTGAGCATCGTCGCGCGGCTGAACCGCGTGGACATGGGCAGGCCGGATTTCTCCAGCGCCGCTTGACGTTCCTCATGCGTGAAAAGCTGCTGGCCGACCGAGGCGAGGCGTTCAATGGTCAGTTCTTCCAGCCCTTCGCCCAGCCAATCAAGCCGCGTGGTGCGTCCCGGGTTCTCAAACGGAAAGATGAGGAAGATTTGCGCGGAGGAACCGTTTGCCTGCACGCGCGCTGCGCCCGGATGACCGCTCGGCGAAGCAAGAGCCGGCTGGGGCGAAATTGCTCCGCAAAAGAAAACCATAGCGGTTACCGAAAGGATTCGAGGAATCGTCCGAGTCGCCATGTCGAAATGTATTGTAACAGACGCAGACTGGCAGGAACCGTCACGAGAACTTCGCAGCCTCGGAGGAGTCAGGTGAATCAACGCGCCGTGCGTTTTGCCGAACTCTGCTCTGCCGCCGGGCGCACCTCAGGGCTTTTTCTCGGCCTCGGCCTGCAGCGCCTCCTGAACCCCGGGGTCGCGTAAAACCGCGGCAAACGCGGGGTCGTCCTTCACCTTGGCCATCGAAGAGTATCCTTCGTCGCGCGCTTTGCGGAGATAATGCGCACACCGCTCCGCGTTTCCCATCTGGGCGTACGACTTGGCCAGCAGGAAATTGAACATGCCGCGTTCGCCGACAAGCGAGCGGTCCTGTAAAACCGAGCCGGTGCGGGAAGAATGGTCAAACACGGCGGGGTCGAGTTGCACGGCGCGCTGAAACGCATCCATCGCCTCGACATAATGCTTCTCGGAAAAGTAGGCGTACCCGAGATTGCAGTAGACCGCGGGCATGGTTTCGTGAATCTGCAGAGCCTTCCTGTAATAGCGCACGGCTTTGCCATATTTCTTGCGCTGGTAATAGATCGTCCCGATGTTGTTCAGGGCATCGGCGTACTGCGGGTCCGCCTTCGCGGCCTTCTCATAAAAGCGCTGCGCAACAGAAAGCATTGTCTGTTGATGATAAGCGATGCCCAGCTTGTTCAGGTAAACGGGGTTCTTCGGCGCCTGCACGACCAGTTGCTTGTATGTTTTGGCCGCTTCGGCATATTCCTTCCGGGCCATTTGCAGATCGGCGCGGCTCTCCAGATCGGCCAAGTCGGAGGACGCCGCGGTTTCAGGCGCAACAACGTTCTGCGGTTTGGATTCTTGCTGCGCCACGCGTACTCCCGACGCAGCCTTCCCGCGAGCCGTATGACCGTTTGCAGGCAGTATCGCTTGAGGAAGAACCGGAATAAGGAGAATTACGAGGACTGTGATCGCCACGCGATTAGGTTTCATGGCGAGCCTCCCTTGCCAAGTGATCCTTTGTTTCGATACTTCTTGGCTTCAAAGATACCAAAAACCTCCGCCCAAACGCCTTATTTATTTCCGCCTCGGGGTGTGGGTGGTTTGGTCCCGGCCTGACTTGCCGCCGGTGGATTCTGCGGGCCGGAAGTTCCGGGAGGCTTTCCCGGCTGAGCGGCGGGCTGCCCCGCGGGAGCTGGAGAGTTTTCCTGAGGCTTCGGTTGACCGCCAAAAATCCTCGAGAGTCCCGCGGCCCCTGTGGGCAGTTGCGGCGTGGCGCCGCCGCCGTGGCGCTCGCAGAATTGAGTGGGCGCAGTGCCGCCGACATACACCTCTTGACGTGTGACCGGGCAGTTGGGAGTGGCGAGCTGCAAAGTTTCCGGGTCAATCGTAGCGGTCACGATGCCCTCAGGCGCGGGAAAATCTTGTACGTTCTGGTAACTCGGAAGCGCGACCGCGCGCTTCATGAACTCCGCCCAGAAGGGCCCTGCCGCTGCGCTTCCGGTAAGATTCAGGTCGCGGTTGTCGTCAAACCCGACCCACACAATGCATACCAGGTTGGAAGTGAACCCCGCGAACCAGCCGTCACGTGAAGTACCGGTCTTACCCGCAGCGGGGGCCGTGAAGCCGCGCGCGCGCACGCTGGCGCCCGTGCCCTTGTTCAGGACGTCCTGCAGGATGCTGGTCACCAGATAGGCCACGCGGGGATCAAGCGCCTGGCGCGTTTGCGGAGTGGGGCGCTCGATCGGGGTGCCGTCGGCGCGAACCACGCTCCGCAAGAACGCCGGCTCGGCGCGGACGCCGCGGTCCGCGAATATCGTGTAAGCCGCTGCCACGTCCAGCGGCGTCATTTCATACGCGCCGAGCGCGACTGCGGGTGTAGCCATGATGTGCTGCCCGAGACCTATCTGGCGCGCCACCTGTACGACGCGGCCGTAGCCCACCATTTCGGCTACCTTCACAGTCGAAACGTTGAGTGAGTTAGTAAGCGCATCTCGCAGCGTGACTGTTCCCAAAAACCTCTCGCCGTAATTGGTGGGCGTGTATTCCTGCCCCTCGAATTCGAATGTGGTGGGCTCGTCCACAACGGTCGTCGTCGGCGTGACCACCGGGGCCACGCCGTCCACGGCATTGTCGAATGCCGCCGCGTAGACAAAAGGCTTGAATGCGGACCCGGGCTGGCGCCGCGCAATGGCCCGGTTGAGCTGGCTTTGCCCGTAGTTTCGCCCGCCGATCAGCGCCTTGATTTCTCCGGTCTTTGGGTCCAGAGCAATCAGCGCCACTTGCACTTGGGGGACCGGTTCGGTGGATTTCGCCTTGGCGCGCTCTTTCCGCCATTTGACGTAGCGGCTGGCCAGCAGGCTGTCCACATTCTTCAGGCCGATATCGAGAGCCTGGCTCGCGGCTTGCTGAAGGTCCGGGTCAAGCGTCGTGTAGACACGGTAGTTTTCCGCCAGGAGCTCCGTCTCGGAGAATTTCTCCAGCAGGTGGTCCTTGACCATGTCCACGAAATAGGGCGCCGCGCTGGCTTCCACCGACCCGCTCACGAAATGAAACGTGCTCTTCTTTGCCCCCTCCGCCGCGCTTGCCGAAACCCGCTTGTTCTCGATCATCTGCGCGAGGACGCGGTCGCGCGCCTCGATTGCGCGCTCGGGCCGCCGGTCGACGGACGAGTAGTGGTTGGGCGCGCGAATAATGCCCGCCAGGAACGCCGCTTCCCCGAGCGTCAGTTGGTGGATGTCTTTTCCGAAGTACGCCAGGCTGGCTTCCGCAAAGCCGTGAATGCTGAAGCTCCCGCGGTTCCCGAGATAAATTTCGTTGGCATAGAGCTCAAAAATTTCTTTCTTTGTGAAGCGGTGCTCGAGTTGCAGCGCCACCAACGTTTCTGCCAGCTTGCGCCGCCACGTGCGCTCCGTGGTGAAGAAGAAGCTTCGCGCCACCTGCATGGTAATCGTGCTGGCGCCTTCCAGGCGCGACGTCTTGTGCAGGTCGGCCCACGCGGCCCCCAGGATTCGCACGGGATCGAATCCGGGATGCTCGAAAAAGCGTTTGTCTTCTGCGGAAAGAACCGCGTCCACCAGAACTTTAGGAAGGTCCTCGTAGCGGACCGGCCTGCGCTTCTCGCGCGCGCTGTCAAAGAGGTTGGTCAGGAGCTGCGGTTCCACCTCTGCGGTGGCGAGTTCTTCGCCGCTCGGCAACGCGCGGATGGCCTTGATGCTCTTTCCGGCGAACTGCACCTGCATCGCGTTTGTGCCATAGAAGAAGGAACCGGCGCCGGGATGGATTTCAATTCGATCCGCCTCGGGCTTGTATTGCCCCACCCCGCCGGAGATCGCCTGCGTGCGATACCCGGCCCTCTGAAGGAGGCTCGCCAGGTCGTCGCGGCTGAGGATCTCGCCCTCGTTGATTCGCTGCGGCCCGGAATAGATTTGCGTCGTCTTCTGAAGCGCGCGCCCCGACAGGCGCAGATCAATCATCTTCGAGTATTCAACGTAATAATAGGTAGTCGTGCCGGTGACGGCCAGTACGCTGAGGAGAGCGGCGCCCAGGAGCCCAATGCCCGGGCGGGATGTCCAGAACCCTCCACCGATCTGAATCCGAAACATTTCTCTCCCTCAGAGGTTCGGCAGCGTCGCAACCCTCGGCGCGGGGGCAGGGAAAGGCGCCTTAGGAAGTAAGGGACTTGTTCTCCGAGGCGGCCACAAAGTGAAGCTCGGTATGATAGAAGAACAAGTCAACCGGAACAGTATATTCCACTCTGATGCGCACCATGTGGTAGGTGTTTTCCACCTTGATGTCTTCCCGACGGGCGGGGATATTAAGGTCTTGTATCTCACGAAATATAATGTCGCGGATCTGATCGTCCGTCTTGCGGTTCACGGTGTCGAAGCGCGCCTCCTCGGTGATTTTGTCCTGAAGCTGATACTGATTGATGTAGGGCGGCACCAGCTCAATTCCAGTGTATATCAAAAGCACCAGGGCGACCGTCCAGAGAATCGCTTTCAACCGGCCTCCGCCGCGCTGCCGGCGCCGTCCGTCCGGGAGATTGCTTTTCAATGCCCTGCGATCGCTTGATTCGCGCATCGAAACCTCGACTCTGGCTCTGTTTATTCCAGAATGTTCGGGCCCCACAATTCCTTCTAACGTTTTGATGCTAGCATTGCGCCCGAGGGCTGTCGAGGATTCCGAGGGCGGGTTGTTCGGCGGAGTTACCTTCCCTTGTAATCGTCACCAACGAATGGAGTTAGTAGGCCTTGGCGAAGATGGCTCTTTCTTTGGCGGGCTGGCCACAGCAAATGCAGGAGCCGCTCCCGCCGGATTGTTCCAGAGGAATGCAGCGCATGGTGGCCTTGGTCTCTTCTTTGATCTTGGCTTCGCAGCCGGCGCTGCCACACCAGAACGCCAGCGCAAACCCGGTTTCCACGGCTTGCTTGAATTCTCCGTAATCTTTTGGTTCGCCGGTGTTTGCTTTGCGGAAGGCCAGGGCGCGGTCGTGGAGCGCTTGCTGAACCTCCGCCAGGGTCCTCTTCGTGGCTTCGGCCAACTCTGCCTGCAGCACGAACGACTTCCCTTCCTTCCCGGGCTTGTCGCGACGCGCCAGAACCACGCTCCCTTTGGCAAAATGCTTGGGCCCAAGCTCGATCCGCAGAGGCACGCCGCGCATCTCCCAGTCGTTGAACTTAAAGCCCGGGCTCACGCCTTCGCGCTCGTCCATCGTGACGCGGACTTCCGCGTTCAGCAGTTCGGCCCGGATCCTTCTTGCTGCTTCCATGACCTGGGCCTTCTCTTCATCGCTCTTGAAGATCGGGACGATCACAGCTTGATACGGAGCGAGCTTAGGCGGCAGGATCAACCCCTGGTCGTCCCCGTGCACCATGATGATGGCGCCCACGACGCGCGTGGAAAGCCCCCAGGAAGTTGTCCAACAATGCTGGAGCTGCCCGGTCTTGTCGAGATAACGAATCTCAAAGGCTTTCGCAAAATTCTGCCCGAGGTTGTGCGATGTGCAGAACTGTAGCGCTTTCCCATCCCCCATCATGGCCTCGAGCGCATAGGTGACATCGGCTCCGGCAAATTTCTCCGCTTCCGACTTGCGGCCGGGGATCACCGGAACAGCCGCATCCTTCATGGCGAAATCCACATACACGTCCACCATCTGGCGCGTCTCCGCTTCGGCTTCAGAAGCTGTCGCGTGAGCTGTGTGACCTTCTTGCCAAAAGAATTCCAGAGTGCGCAGGAACAACTTCGTGCGCAATTCCCAGCGCACGACGCTATTCCACTGGTTGATCAGCACCGGCAGGTCGCGGTACGACTGGATCCACTTCGCGTAGGCGTGCCCCACGATCGTCTCCGACGTGGGGCGAATCACCAGCGGCTCTTCGAGTTTTTCCCCGCCGCCGTGCGTCACCACCGCCAGCTCTGGCGAAAACCCCGCCACGTGCGACTGTTCCTTGTCAATGAAGCTCCGTGGAATCAGCAGCGGAAACGCTGCGTTCATATGACCGGTGGCCTTGAATCGCCGGTCAAGAGCCGCCGTGATGTTTTCCCAGAGAGCCCAGCCATACGGCCGCACGATCATGCACCCGCGTACGGGCGCGTAGTCGGCCAGTTCGGCGCGCAGCACGACCTGGTTATACCACTCCGAGAAATCTTCGGCGCGCGACGGTAGTTTCTGGTCACCCATGGGTTCTGCGGGGCAGTCTCCTCAGCCGAAGAGATTTTGCAAACTGTAAACGATGAAGCGTATCGGACGCCTATGCCCTTGTCAATGAACTGCGGAAAGACAACGCGGGGCTCGCGTCTCCTCCCCAATATCATCCCTGGCACAATCTCCAAACCAAATACAGCGCCGGAGACCGAAGAAGCGTACAGTAAGCGCTTGCGGGAAATTCCCTGGAGTGCAGGCATCTCTTGACGAAAAAAGTAATTCTCCTCTTTCTGCTGCTTTTCTTCGCGCTTCCGTGCGTCACCGCACAGTCGCCGCAGCCACAGCAGCCGCCTCCGCCGCCTGTCCGGGCGGGTGCGGCGGACTCCGCAAACGAACGCAAAATCAGCCCGGAACAGGCCAAGGAGTTATTTCAATCCGTTGACGAAATCCTGCAGTTTGCCAGCAAAGACTCGCTGCTCCCTTTGAAAACTCCGGTCAAGAAGGCCATGCTGAGCCGCGCCCAGGTCGAAAAATACGTCGAGGACAAGTTTCAGGAAGATGTAGACCGCATCCGCTTCGAACGTTCGGAGTTGGTCCTGAAAAAATTCGGCCTTCTGCCTCGCACGTTTGACCTGCACAACTTTCTTGTCCGGCTCTTGGGGGAGCAGATTGCCGGCTTCTATGACCCGAAATCCAAGACGATGAATCTTCTCGACTGGGTCCCATGGGACGAGCAGAAGCCGGTCATGGCTCACGAACTGACGCACGCCCTGCAGGACCAAAGCTTCGATCTCGGCAAAATGATGAAAGCAACCGAAGAGATTGAAAGACGCGGCCCCACTGACCCCAACGCGCTGATCCAGATTGACGAAGAATCCGGCTGCCGCACTGCGGTGCTGGAAGGCCAGGCCATGATCGTCTTGGTGGACTACATTTTGGGCCCCGCCGGCCGCAGCGTTGAGAACTCACCGAAGTTCGTGGATATGATGACGTCGCAGATGGAACAAGGCGACGAGAGCCCTTTGTTCGCCAGCGCTCCTCTGTTGCTGAAGGAGGAACTCACTTTCCCTTATACGCAAGGGATGAAATTCATCCAGGTGCTGCTTACGAAGGGGGGCAAGAAACTTGCCTTTTCCGGGGTGCTCGAACGCATGCCCCAGACCTCGCGTGAGATTCTGGAGCCCGAGGAGTATCTTGCCGGGCGCCGCGTCCCTCCACTCACCCTGCCGGACCTTGATTTTCTGAAGAGAGATTTCGAACCGTTCGACGCCGGGGCCGTAGGCGAATTGGATGTAAAAATCCTGCTGAAGCAATACGCCAACGAAGAAACGGCGTCTCGTCTCAGCCGCGAGTGGGGTGGCGGGTCCTACTACGCCGCGGGCCGCAAAGGAGTGAAGCCGGCGGACCCGAATTCTTCAGCCCACATCGGTCTTTTTTACGTGTCCAGGTGGTCGAATGAAAAGTCGGCCCAGGAGTTCGCCAAGATCTATGCCTCTGGCCTCGCGCAACGCTACGGCAAGCTCGAACGCGCCCCGTCTCAGGGCAACAATTCGGGAAGAGATAAATACACGAGCTCCGATGGCCCAATCTTCATCGCACAACAAGGCGATCTGTTGGTCGTGGTGGAGAGCTTCGATGAGGCTACGGCGGAAAAACTGATTCAAGCGGCGCAGAAGCGTTCAGCCGCGCTAAAATACTCGCGCACTGTCTTCGCGGCTGCAGACTCCGGACTTTCCTCGGCCTTGAAAATGAGTGCGCGGCCTTTCGGCATTACCGCGCCCTCTGCGCCGCCGAGCACGAATATGTCTGATCCGCTTCGACGACCATGAACCTGATTCACCGCTGGCTGTGCCGCTCCAACTACTGGAGGAAGACTGTCGAAACCCAGCTACTACCCTGGGCCCTTGATGGCGTTGAGTTGGGGTCGAACGTCCTCGAAATCGGTCCCGGCCCGGGAATCACCACGGATCTGCTCCGTACCCGCGTCGCGCGCCTCACCTGCGTTGAAATTGACCGGGCTCTCGCTGATTCCCTGGCCCGCCGCATGGTCAGTCAAAATGTTCGCGTACTCTGCGAAGACGCCACTGCCATGTCGCTGGCTGGCGGGACCTTCGACGGGGTCGTGAGCTTCACCATGCTGCACCACGTTCCATCGGCAGCCCTCCAGGACCGCCTCCTGGCTGAAGCTGCCCGGGGGCTTCGCCCCGGCGGAACGTTTGCGGGAATCGACAGCCTCAACAGGCGCTTCTTCGGCATGCTCCACCTTTTTGACACTTTGGTTTTGGTAGATCCGCGCACCTTCGCGCCGCGCTTGGAAGCTGCCGGGTTCGCTGACATCCATGTGGATGTTGGCCCGCGCGCCTTCCGTTTCCGTGCCCGACGGCCTGCATGAGCCAGGCGTGGAGAATGCTGTTCCCGCGAATGGAAATCCCCCCGCGATTCCGCTAGAATCGCACCTGGACCCCCGCATGGCAGAAACCACCGTGAAGCCACGGATTGCGCTCGGCGCAGACCACGCTGGCTATCACATTAAAGAAACGATCAGGAATTACCTCGAACAGGCGGGCTACACCTTGGACGATGTCGGAACCTGGTCGGAAGAATCGGTGGATTATCCCGATTACGCAAGAGCCGTGGGCGAACGCGTCGCTGCGGGCCAGGCCCAGTTCGGCATCCTGGCGTGCGGGACCGGGATCGGCGTCGCGATTGCCGCGAACAAGATTCCCGGCATTCGCGCTGCGGTGGCTCACGATGCCATGACCGCGCGGTTGGCGCGCGAACACAACGACGCCAATGTCCTCACGCTTGGCGGCCGCGCCGTGGACGACGCCCGAGCCATCGAAATCGTCCGCGAATTCCTCGGCGCGCAGTTCGCCGGCGGACGCCACCAGCGGCGCATCGACAAAATCACACAGCTCGAACAGAAAGAGCACGCGAAGCCCTGACCTCAACGGCTCGCGAGAAAGAAACGTCCATGAATCCCGACACCGCAGCCAATCAACGAATGAACCTGCCCCTCGATCAGGTGGACCCGGAAATCGCGGAAATCCTGCGCGCCGAAGCCCGCCGCCAGTTAACAGGCATCGAGCTTATCCCCTCGGAGAACCTTGTTTCGGAAGCCGTCCTTGAAGCCATGGGCTCGATTTTCACCAACAAGTACGCCGAGGGCTACCCCGGGAAACGCTATTACGGCGGCTGCGAATTCGCGGATAAGGCCGAGCAACTCGCGATTGACCGCGCCAAGGCGCTGTTCGGGGCCGAGCATGCCAACGTCCAGGCCCATTCCGGCACGCAAGCCAACATCGCGGTGTACATGACCGCGCTCCAGCCCGGCGATGTGGTCCTCGGCATGAACTTGGCCCACGGCGGTCACTTGACGCACGGCCACCCGCTCAATTTTTCAGGAAAGATGTACAAGTTCACGCCCTACGGCGTCCGCCAGGACACCGAGACGATTGATTACGACCAGGTGGAACAGCTCGCGCACGAGCACAAGCCCAAGATGGTTGTCGCCGGGGCCAGCGCCTATTCGCGCATCTTCGATTTTGAGCGCCTCGGCAAGATCGCGAAATCGGTTGGCGCGGTTTTCTTCGTGGACATGGCCCACATCGCCGGCCTGGTCGCCGCCGGAATGCATCCCAGCCCGGTGCCGCACGCCGATTTCGTTTCCACCACCACGCACAAGACTCTGCGGGGCCCGCGCGGCGGACTCGTCCTCTGCAAGTCGCAATACGCCAAGGAACTCGACCGCGTCACTTTCCCCGGAACTCAGGGGGGCCCGCTCGTTCACACCATCGCCGCAAAGGCGGTTTGCCTCAAGGAAGCCACGCAGCCCGAATTCCGCGAGTATCAGAAGCAGGTCGTGGTCAACGCCAGAGCCCTGGCCGCGGCCGTTGCCAAACATGGCTTTCGCATCGTCAGCGGTGGCACCGACAATCATCTGTTCCTCGTCGAGCTGCACTCCCGCGGGCTCACCGGTCGCGACGCCGAGCTGGCTTTGGACCGTGCAGGCATCACCGTCAACAAGAACGCCATTCCTTTCGACCCGCTCCCGCCGCTCAAAGCCGGCGGAATTCGCCTCGGCAGCCCTTCGGTGACCACGCGCGGGATGCGCGAGCCGGAAATGGACCAGATCGGCGCTTGGATTGCCGATGTCCTCTCTCACATCGGCGACACGCCGGTCGAGTGGCGCGTCCGCAAAGAGGTCGCCGAACTCGCCCGCCGCTTCCCGGTTTACGAGAGGCGCGTTTTCGGCGCTGATGGCGTTCCCTATCAGGCGCAAACCCAGACTGCGAATCCGTAAACTGCGCTCTCGCTTACGGCTATCTCTTTGGTTCGCAAAGACTTGGCGCGACGCTCGGGCCGCTGGTTGCATCGCGCCGCGAAAGAAATGGAAGGTGCAGTCCTCCCCGATTGAAGGAACTGGCGGCCGTTGAACTCCACGAGTCACTAACAGAACCTGTAAGTTTCCAATTCAACTAGCTCTTAAGTCCCCCTGTCCCAAGACTGTCCCCCGGTTCAGTAGATTCCGTGCTTCTACCACTTTACTCTTCTCTCTGAGGACGGGATGAACTCGGACGGTCAACTTCTTCTCCAAAAACGCGGAACCCCCGCGATTCTCCTTCGGGTTTCCTCATCCGGCTTAAGTCAACTTAGCACGCTCTTTCCTTTCGTTGCCGCATTCGCCGGCAAGAACCCCGCAACGACGATTTGCGGGCCGGGCAGCGAGGGCGAGTGTTGCAGGAGGACCTGGGATGATTGATACAGAAGCCTTCCGTGAATTCAAGCAGGCGTTAACCTTTCTTCGCGACAACTATCCCATTAAGGCGCTGCCCCACATGCGCCGCGCCGTCGAGCTCGACACCCACAACCCTTATTACCGGTCGTATCTGGGTGTGGTCGTGGCTCGCGCCGAGCGCAAGTGGGCCGAAGCCGAAGAACTCTGTGACACCGCCGTGCGCATGAAGCGCAACCAAGCGCAACTCTACCTGAACCTCGCGGAAGTTTACCTGGTCGCGGGGCGCCGCCAAGACGCGGCGGAAACCCTTGCTGCGGGGCTGAAATACGCCCGCCGCGACGTCCGGCTGAGTCTGGCCCTGAATCGCCTAGCCGAGCGCCGTAAGCCGATCCTCTCATTCCTCGATCGCAGGCACCCCTTCAATCGTCACCTGGGGAAAATACGCCATCGAACCTTGCAATATTTTGGCGTTGCCTGACCGAAAATTTTTCCTCCACAACCACCCCAACCCCGAGAGGGCGGACGGCGATTCGACTTTAGGACGCCGTTCGCCCTCCTCGGCTTCTCATGGAAACCCTGCCGAATGCGTCGGTGGGAAACTTTCAAGCAGAGTCCTCCCCATCGAATCCAAAGGTTTCTTCCTGGTTTCTTTTCGCTTTTGAGCTAGGAGAAGGATGACCCGGTGGTGAGGCCCATATCCAGCAGGAGTTTCAAACCCACGCCGATGTGATCCTCATCGAGCTTGTCGAGGCGGACGACTTCGGC
>WNGR01006202.1_pt1 | contig 12771 bp, 11 predicted proteins | sample 5407581 | NCBI WGS metagenome assembly WNGR01 (sample SAMN13153383, study PRJNA577476) | soil metagenome | isolation source: 80 cm soil or saprolite under Garry oak tree replicate 2 | place: USA:California | collected 2016-06-15 | reverse complement strand
TTGGCGTATGCGCTGGGCGGGACGGTTGGGGTATGCGCTGGCTGGGCGGGTATGCGCTGGTTAGTCGGCCAGGACGGGGTGCTCGGCGGGGGCGGGGACGATGGTTCGGATGGGGAACGGGATGTCGATGCCCTCGATCCGGTAGCGGCGGTGCAGTCGCTTGATGAATTCGTGCACGATCAGGTACTGCTTGGTGACCTCTGATGTCCGCAGCAGCACCGAGAAGTTGATGCTGGAGTCCCCGAACGTGTGGTAGCGGATCACCGGCTCGTGCGAGGGGACGGCGCCGTCCACCTCCCGCATGACCTCCCGGCCCACGTCGATGGTCACCTGCTCCACCTGGTCGAGGTCGCTGTCGTAGGCGACTCCGACCTGGACTGTCAGCGACGTTTCCTGCTCGGGGCGGTGGTAGTTGGTCATGACCGCCGCGGCGAGGGTCGCGTTGGGGACGACAACGAGATTGTTGGGCAGCTGGCGGATGGTCGTGTTGCGCCAGTTCGTGTCCAGCACGTAACCCTCATGACCGCTGTCGAGCAGGATGAAGTCGCCAGGCCGCACCTTTCCTGAGGCCAGGATATGGACTCCGGCGAACAGGTTGGTGAGGGTGTCCTGGAGTGCGAGCGCCACCGCGAGCCCGCCCACACCCAGCGCGGTAAGCAACGGGGTGATCGACACGCCGAGGCTGGCGAGCAGGATCAGGAGCCCGATGCTGAGCACCAGCACCCGGGTGATGTTGACAAAGATGGTGGCCGACCCGGAGACACCTGTGTGAGCCCGCGCCCCGGCTTGCACCGCGTCCGCCGCGACCCGGGCGGCGCCGAGAGTTACGGCCAGCACCGCCAGTGCGAGCAACCCGTGATCGACATCGGCGCGCACTCCGTGGCTGAGCGGAAGGCTGAACGCGGCGGTCCACAGGCCGATGATGACGGCTCCCCAGGGGAGGAGCATGCGTGGCAGGGCGAAGATGAGATCATCCTCCTGCCAGTGCCTGGCCGGTGTGTGGCGCGCGAGCCAGCGCAGTGTGAGCCGGATCCCGGCGCCGGCCAGCCCACCCGCCGCCACCTCGATGATTGCCGTGATCCATTGGTGCAGGCTGACTGCTTCGGTCACAACTACCGCCTCGCTCCCTCCCCGCTCGCGTATCCGACAGCGCAGCGCTGCGCAACTCCCCGGCCCGGTTTCGAGATTAACGCCAGCGGCCAGTGTGGCGAGGGTGATGACAAGATGCCAGCGGCGAACCGGGGGAGGCCCTGCCGGATAGGCTGGGCAGGCCATGACTGACACGACCATCGTTCGGCTGCTGCGCCACGGTGAAGTGCACAACCCCCGCGATGTGCTCTACGGTCGCATCCCCGGGTATCACCTCTCCGAAGAGGGGCGGCTCATGGCCAAGGCAGCCGCGGGGTTCCTGGCTGGCAGGGACGTGACGGTCCTGCTGTCGTCGCCGCTGGAGCGGGCGCTGGAAACGGCCGCGCCGCTTGCCGCGCAGTTCGGCATCGAGGTGCAGGTTGATGAGCGGCTGATCGAGCCATGGAACCACTTCGAGGGAGAGGTGTTCGGGGTGGGTTCCGGCGCGCTGCTCCAGCCACGCCACTGGCTGCATCTCCGCAACCCGTTCAAGCCGTCCTGGGGCGAGCCGTACGTCAGTATCGCCGCCCGGATGCGTGCCGCCATGGACGACGCGGCCCGGGCTGCCCGGGGGCATGAGGCAGTCTGTGTCAGTCACCAGCTTCCGATCTGGGTCGTCCGCCGGTCGGTGGAGGGCCGTCCGCTGTGGCATCACCCTGGCCGGCGCCAGTGCGCCCTCGCCAGCATCACCAGTTTCACCTACACCGACGGCACGATTCGCGGCAGCACCTACGCCGAGCCCGCTGGTGGCGGTCGCGACCAGGTCCCCGGCGCCTGAGTGCGGCGAGCGACCGGAGGGCCGGCCCGATGACGCGGCGGAATGCGTGGTCGGGCACAATAGGGCGAGCACTACCGCTTGTAGGAGATCACTTCGTGTTCGATCCGCCGCGACGTCAGCCCCGCGCGGGCCTCTTCCCCCGGCCCCCGCACCGGCTGGCAAGAGCACAGCGCGCTGTTTTGGCTGCCGCGCTGATGGCGGTGGTCTCGCTCGCGGTGGCGGGCTGCGAGGGCGGGGCGATCGGGCAGAGCACGCCCGCCAGCGACGGCCAGAGCTTCGTCAGCGGCAGCCCGGGGACGACCGTGTTTGGTGCCGGGAAGGAGCCCGCTGTGCCGCGCGTTGCCGCCGCGGCGCTGGGCGGCGGAAAGCTCAGCCTGGCGCAGTTCCGCGGGCACGTCCTGGTGATGAACTTCTGGGGGTCCTGGTGCACCCCGTGCCGGGCGGAGGCGCCGGCCCTTTCCGTGCTGGCACAGCACTTCCGTGCGGCGGGCGTCCAGTTCCTGGGGGTTGACATCCGGGACAGTCCAGCCAGCGCCGAAGCATTCAGGCGCACCTTTCACATCAGCTACCCGAGCCTGAGCGACCAGGCCGATGAGGTCGCACTCGCCTTCCGCGGCACCGTTCCGCCCGCCGGGATCCCAACCACGCTGGTCATCAGCCGCCGCGGCCGGGTCACCGCGCGGGTTGTCGGCCAGGTCACCTACGCGGGACTGCGCAGCCTGATCAGCCAGGCGATGGTGCAGAACTCATGACCGCGCAACAGTCCCGGAAGGCCGAGGCTCCGCAGGGCGAGGCTCCGGCCGCGGAGCGGGCGGAGGAGACTCCGCACGGGGAGGCGCAGCCCGCGGAGCGGGCGGTGGAGTCTCCGCCGGGCAGCAAGGGAGCCGCGGGCGGTGGTCAGGCACCGCCGTTTGGCGGAATGAAATGGGGCAGATGGGCGTGGCGACAGCTCACCTCCATGCGGACAGCGCTGGTGCTGCTGTTCTTGCTGGCACTGGCGAGCGTGCCGGGGTCGGTGCTGCCGCAGGAGGGGATCGACCCGCAGGCCGTGCAGCAGTACTACGCGGCCCATCCGTCGCTCGCGCCGTGGCTGGCCAGGCTGTCGCTGTTCAGCGTGTTCGGGGCGCCCTGGTTCGCGGCGGTCTACCTGCTGCTGTTCCTCTCGCTGGCCGGGTGCGTGATTCCGCGGACGTTCCGGCTCGCTGGCTCGGCCCGGCAGCAGCCGCCGCGGGCGCCCCGCAACCTGGCGCGGCTGCCCCTGGTGTCCCGCCAGCGGTCGTCGCTGCCGCCCGATGAGGTACTCGCGGCCGCGTCGGCGCTGCTGGCGGCCAAGCGGTTCCGGGTCCGGGCTGGCGACGGCTGGGTCGCCGCCGAGAAGGGGTACCTCCGGGAGGCAGGCAACCTGCTGTTCCATCTCGCGCTGCTGGCCGTTCTCGTGGCCGTTGGGCTTGGCGGGATGTTTGGCTACAAGGCGAACCGGCTGCTCGTGTCTGGGCAGTCCTTCGCCAACACCGTGACCTCACTCGACCAGTTCCGGCCCGGGCGGCTGGTGTCAGCCGCCAGCCTGCAGCCGTTCACGGTCACGCTGGACCGGTTCCGTGCCAGCTACGTCAGGTCCGGGACGCTGCGTGGCCAGCCGGCCGCCTTCGACGCCTACCTGGCCTACTCGGCGCAGCCCGGATCGCCGGTGCGCCGCTACGACCTGCGGGTGAACCACCCCCTCGGTGTGGACGGCGTGAAGGTGTACCTGATCGGTCACGGCTACGCGCCGGTGTTCCGTGTCACCGACGGCAGCGGCCGGGTGGTGTTCGACGGGGCGGTGCCCTTCGTCCCGGTCGAGCAGGCAGGGCTCACCTCCGAGGGTGTGATCAAGGTGCCGGACGCCAAGCCCCGGCAGCTGGGTTTCGCCGGGGTTTTCGTGCCCACTGCCATTGACGTCCGCGGGCAGCTCGCGTCCGCCTTCCCGGCACCGCTCAACCCGGCGGTGAGCATGGTCTCCTACGCCGGCAACCTGGGCATGAACACCGGGGTGCCGCAGTCGGTGTACGAACTGGACACCTCCCGCCTGAGCAAGCTGCCGATCAAGCCGCGGCCGCTGGCACCCGGGCAATCGATGAAGCTGCCGGGCGGAGCCGGGACGGTCACCTTCACCGGGTACCGGCAGTGGATCAGCCTCGCGATCACCTACGATCCTGGGCGGGTTCCGGCGCTGATCGCCGGGATGATGGCGCTGGCCGGGCTGCTGCTCTCATTCTTCGTCCACCGGCGCCGGGTCTTCGTCCGCGCACAACCCGGGGATGATGGCCAGACCGCGGTCGAGGTTGGCGGGCTGGCGCGAACTGAGGCGTCCGACGGCTTCGGGGCGGAATTCGCCGAGCTGTCGGGGGCGCTGGCGGCGGCCGGCGCCGTCCCCTCGCCGGGGAGCACCGAAACGTCCAGTCCCGGCAATCCGCCCCGCATCAGCACGGAGAGGGAGTGAGGCTCGTGCCCGTCAATCTCGGCCTGGCCCAGCTCAGCGATCATTTTCTGCTGTCGACCGTCTTCCTCTACGCCCTGGCCATGCTGGCCTACGCGGGAGATTTCGCCTATGGCCGGCGGGGTGGGCAGCGGGAGCGGGAGACCGCTGGCGTTACCGTGGCTGCTCCTGTTCCTGCCGGGGTGGCGGCGTCCACGGCGGCGTCCGCGGCCCTGGTCGCCCGGGCCGCCGGGGTGCCGGCGCCAGGCGGCGTGCCTGCGTCGCCGGATGGGGCATCGGCGGCCACCGGCGGGCCGCCTGCGCCGGTGGCAGTGCCGGCCAGCCGCTGGCGGGCGGGCGGGGTGCCGGCCGGGCCCTGGCTGCGGGCAGCGCTTGCCCTGACGGCGATCGGCCTGGTGACGCACGCGCTCGGGATCCTCACCCGTGGGCTGTCCGAGGGCCGGATCCCGTGGGGAAACATGTATGAGTTCCTGACCGCGATCACCTGTGCCGCGGTGTTCGCGTTCCTCGTCGTGGCCGTCCGGTACCGGGTCTACTCACTGGGGCTGTTCGTCATGGCACCGGTCGTGATCGGCCTGGGACTGTGCGCCACGGTCCTGTACACAGCGGCCGGGCCGCTGGTTCCCGCACTGGCTTCGTACTGGATCGCCATCCACGTCACGGCCATGATCATTGCTATCGGGTCCTACATCGTGGCGGCCGTCATGACCGTCCTGTATCTGCTCGCGGACCGGCCTGCCCGGCGCTCGGGGGACGGCCAGCAGACCGGTTTCGGGGTGATCCTGGCGCACCTGCCCTCGCGTGAGGGGCTGGACAGGCTCTCCTACCGGACGGTTGTCTTCGCGTTCCCGGTCTGGACGTTCGCCGTCATCGCCGGGGCCATCTGGGCGGACCAGGCGTGGGGAAGGCCGTGGGGCTGGGATCCAAAGGAGACGTGGTCCTTCATCACCTGGGTGGTCTACGCGGGATACCTGCACGCCCGGGCCACCGTCGGCTGGCGTGGGCGCCGGGCGGCATATGTCCAGCTCGCTGGTTTTGCCTGCCTGCTGTTCAACCTGGTCGGGGTGAACCTGTGGATTACCGGCCTGCACTCCTACGCCGGGATGGGCTGACCCTGGTGCTCACCCAGCGGGGTCCGCGCCGCCTCCCCTGATCAGCCGCTCCAGCGCGCTGATGAATTCGGGGTCATCGTCCGGCCCGGCCGGGCGCGGGGCGGCCGGGGCCTCGCCCGCCCACGCGGGTGTGCCAGCCGACGCAAACCGGCTGCGGCCCGCCGGATGACGCCGGATTGCCGCCTCAGCCGCCAGCCCGTGCCGAGGCGCGCGCCGCGGCCACCGCATCGCCCGGGCCGTAACCACCCAGGTGGCGATGACCAAGGAGGCGGTGATGAGCAGGGCGGATAGCGCGCCCACCAGCGTCATAGCCGCAGCTTAGCGGCCGTTCCGTCCCGGCTGTGGCTAAATCGGCGGACTCATGATGCCTTACCCGGCTGTCCGTAACTCGTTACGGACAGTTACGAGACGCGACGATGTCAGTATTTGGGCGTAACCTGACGGTCCTGGGGACTGGATCGCGGGAGTGGGAGTCATGCGGCTGCGGCTGTTTGCCCGGTTCCGCCGGCCCGGCCGGGCACGGTCGGCTCCTGGTGGAACGGCCGGGGCCCGGGCACCGAACCGGGGAAATGCCGCCTTCCCCTCCATGCCTGCTGGTGGCAGGCATCGCAGAGAAGAATTTCCCCAAACGGAGGCCGGTTCTCATCAAGGCGTCCAAGACGTGGACCCACCGGGCGGTGAACCGTTCGCTTCGCCCGTCAGGAACTCCCGCGCCCGCCAGGAGCGGCCAGCCAGGCCAGAAACCTCCGGCAGGCCAGAAACCTCCGGCAGGCCAGACCCGCGCCGCCCGGGAGCGGCCAAAGCCGCCGTCCGCCCCGCGCCCGGTTCGGCCCGCGCCGCGCCGGGGGCCGCCCGTGGTGCTGCCCGGCCCCCGCCCGGGGCCGCCCCCCGTGGTGCTGCCCGGCCCCCGCCCGGAACGGCAGCCGCCACGCGGCTGCCGTGGTACGAAGTCGCGCATGCCCGGAAGGTGGCCGAGGGCCGCCGGAATTGCGGCCCGCTGGAGGGGCTAATCCATCGCGAATGGGACGAAGCTGTCCTGCCCCCGCCGGCGGTGGTACGGGCAATCGACCGGCTGGCGGAATTGCCGGCCACGGTCTCCCAGGCCCTTGCCGCGGGCCTGCGGGCCATCCATATTGGTTCCGGTGGTGTGCCGGACCTGGATGCCATGGGCCGCCTGAAGGGGGTTCCGCTGCCCTCAGGGCGCGCCACCTGGGATGCTTGCGCTGGGGCCTATGGTGAGCGCAAGATCATCGTAGGGACCCGGCCGTCTGCCACACCGGACGTCGTGTGTCATGAGGTCGGGCACGCCCTCGACGATATCGATGGGTCCGGGGGGTTGTGGCAATCGGATTCGGAGGAGTTCCGCGCACTCTATGGGCGCTGCTTCCCCCGCCTGGTGAGCCAGTTCCACCGGCAGGAGGGCGCGCTGGGAAGGCGGGAGTTCTTCGCGGATGCGTTTGCTGCGATTGCCTCTGGCCAGCGGCCAGCGCTGGTTGACATGCTGGGAGGTGACAGCAGGACCGCGCTGGATGTGATGCTGTACTTCTATGTTCGTTACCGGATCTAAGTGATTCAAGATGTTCGTGATACGGCTGGCCAACGGAAATCTGATGGCTCCTGAGTCCGCCATGGATCAGGTAGGCCAGGTGATGGGTGACGCTTACGTTGAGATCAGCCCTGCGGATCCCGAGTACCAGCGGCTCGCTCGACATGCTGTGTCAGAAGAGGAACTAGCCGAGCGGCGCCAGCAGTGGCGGGATGGGGATCAAGCGCTGCGGCGTGAATTTGAGAGCTACCTCGTAAGCAAAGGCCTAGACGGCCCGCAGGCGGAGGATTCCGCTGGCGGGCCCATCAGCGAACCGCCCGGCTGACGGCCGTACGGTAGTGCCCACCACGCATGCAGCATGCGGGTAGGAAAGTCCGGCTTGGCTGGTGTCTGGCCAGCGAGCCATCTGGCGCACTGAGCACCGCCGTGTCATGGCGCAGGGGCGCCTCCGGCAACGTGTGCCTCCCCACGGAGCAGAGCGCGAACCTCTGACTCGCGGAAGCGCCGGTGCCCTCCAGGTGTCCGGATGCTGTTGATGCGGCCAGACGCCGCCCAGCGGGTAACGGTCTTTGGGTCGACACGGAAGAGGGCCGCGACCTCCCCGGGAGTGAGAAGCCGCTCACTGTTCCCGTCCACACTTCACCCCTCCTGATCTCCGTTTCGGAGCTTGTCTTCAGTGTCGCGACAAACACCCGTTTGATTCCTTGATTTCCAGAAAATTGGCGGGTTCCAATTCGTTCTTGCCCGCTCGCCGCGCGGGACTGTCCGGCCCGCATATGGTGGGCCGGTGTCAGGCTTCCCGGGAGGTTCCCCAGACGCGCTGGTGACGGTCGACGAGATCCGGGCTGCTGCCGCTCGCCTGGACGGCGTTATTGTGGCGACTCCGCTGGTGCCCTTCCCGGGGACCCAGCCTGCCCTGCTGGTGAAGCCCGAGTCGCTCCAGCCCGTTGGTTCGTTCAAGCTGCGTGGGGCCTACGCGGCGATCAGTGCACTGCCCCCGGCCGTGCGCGAGCGGGGGGTGGTCGCCCATTCCAGCGGCAACCACGCCCAGGCGGTGGCGTACGCGGCGGCGCTGCTCGGCATTCCCGCCGTGGTCGTGATCCCGGAGAACGCTCCGGAGGTGAAGATCGCCGCCGTCCGTCGGCTGCGTGCGCGAATCGTGTCGGTTCAGCCCACGCTCGCGGCGCGGGTGGCAGCCACGGAGGACCTCATCAGCCGTCACGGGTACACGCTGATCCCGCCGTTTGATCACCGTGCGGTGATCGCTGGACAGGGCACCATCGGGCTTGAGATCGCGGCGCAGCGTCCCGGAGCTGACCTGGTTGTGGTCCCCGTCGGTGGCGGCGGCCTGCTCTCCGGGGTCTCGGCGGCTATCCGTGGTCTGTGTCCCAGCGCGAAGGTGATCGGGGTGGAACCAGAACTGGCGGCGGACGCCCGGGACTCGTTCCGGCGCCGCGAGCGGGTCGCCTGGCCCCCCGCCAGCACTGCCCGGACGATCGCTGACTCGCTGCGGGTGGAGCAAGTGGGCGCGCTGCCGTTCGAGCACATCCTCCGCTACGTGGACGACATCGTGACAGTGACCGAGGATGAGATACGCGAGGCAGTGCGGCGGATCGCCGTGGAGGCACACCTCATCGCCGAGCCGGGCGGAGCGGTGGCCGTGGCAGCATGCCTGCTGCGCAGGCAGGACCTGCCCGCCGCGCGGGCACCCGTGGCGGTCCTCTCCGGCGGCAACATCGACCCCGGCGTGCTCGCGGGCCTGCTCAGCCGGGACGGTCTGGTAAAGCTTGCGTTAGGCGGAATTTTTTATGCGTGCCACAGTCGTTTACTCCGCAGCCAGGATGCTGCTGTTCGTCGTCGCCACCGCTCTCATTTATCGTGCCGGCGCGCGCGGGTGGCTGCTGCTGGCCCTTGCACTGGTGGTCAGCGGGGTCGCCAGTTACGTGCTGCTGTCGCGCCAGCGCGACGCGATGGCCAGGTCGCTGGCAGGCTCGCTGCGCGGGTTCCGGTCCCGGATCGACGCGGGCGCGCGATCCGAGGACGACGACTGAGATCTCTCGCTCGCGCGGGGAAGCGGCTGCCGCGCTGTGCGTAGCACCGGAAAACCTGTGGCGGGGCCCCGCCTGGACCGGCGATGCTCATAGGCATGTCCAACATCGTCGACCCTGCTCCTGGCAACCCGCCCACGGACCGAAGGGTCGTTCGAGGATCTGCCCGCTCGACGGGAGAGTGGGTCAGTAGACGTCGAGGTCAGGTGTGCACAGACGACGAACTCCACCTGAACCCGGCGATCACTCCGGCCGTCCGCTGGGCCTCATCCCGCCCTGTCATCGAAGAGAGCGCGCCTCGCTCATGGACAGAACACTGATACATGACCTGCCGGACCACCTCGGCCAGACAGTCACCGTGTGCGGGTGGGTCAACGTAGACGAGCGCTCGGGCCCGGAGCACCGGCTCGACTGGCGGCCTCTGGACGTGCGCCTGCCGCGCCCGGGTGACTCCCTGATCCCGGCCTGACCGGTCCGGCGAGCCCCTCGGGCGTGCAGCCCCCGTGGCTGAGGTCGCAGCGGCGTGAATCCTGTGTCTTTGCGTGGAGTGGGTTGCCGTCACTCCTCGCAGCCGGACGAGCTCGCGGGGGTGGGCAGGTGAGCTTGCTACATCCACGGCTGCGGGTGTCGCCTGCCACGCTCACGAGCGGGCGCGACCCCTATCCAGAGAAATAGCGGACCCCTGCGGTAGCAAACAAGTCCCCAGGCGGGAGCCGTGAGGAGCGGATCGGCTTACCCTTTGAATCCCTTGCCCTCTTTCGCAAAAGCTCTACGAAATCGGGCATGGTGGCAGTAGCGCGTGCTCAGCGTCGCACCTGTCCTTGGTTACCGTTAGGGTGACAGCGCACGACGAAGGGAGGGTTTCGATGACTGCCTTGCCTGACTGGATGGATCTGCCCAACGGTTTGGGTGCGGAGCAGTATGAGGCACTGCCTGAGGACATCTGCCGCCGAATCGAGATTGTCGACGGAGCCATCATCGTGAACGCTGCCCCGCGCCGCCTGCACCAGGACATCTGCCGCCGCCTCGCCAACGTCCTTGAGGCAGTGTGCAGGCCGACGCTTGCGGTGTCCACGGACGTGGATCTGCGCTTGCGGGACATCCCACTGCTGAACCGCCGCCCCGACGCCGTGGTTTATGACGCTTCGCTTCCCGACGACACGGTGCTTCGCCCGCAGCACTGCGTGCTGGTGGTGGAGGTCATGTCACCGGGCTCGGTGACCACCGACCAGACCGACAAGCCGGCGGAATATGCTGCGGCCGGAATCATGTACTACTGGCGTGTCGAGCACGATGCGTCTGAAAACATTCTGTCCGTCTTCTGCTACAGACTCGACCCGACCACGGGCACCTACGCCTCAGCGGGCGTGCACTCAGGGAAGATGACCGTCACTGATCCAGTCAGCGTCAGCATCGATCTGACCACGCTGCTCTGATCTGAGAATGGCGGCTTGGAGCCGCGCGGAGTGGGGGACTGGGCCGGCAGACCAGCACTCATAGCGAGATCCATCGTCTCCAGGGGGAGCCGACAAGCCGTAAGCAGCGGATCGGCTTACCCTTTGAATCCCTTGCCCTCTAACGCGGATTTCCGCACCGGTACTTCGGCCCCTTGGTCAGGTGAACTCGCAGTGCAGGGTGCGGTTGTCCCACCAGGGGACGGTGGTGTCGGCGGGTAGGTCGGCTTTGCGGAGGACGGGTGAGTAGGCACGCCGGTTGATCTTGACTGTGATGCGGCCGTTGTTGCTGATGATCTCGCCGGGGGTGTCGAGGAAGCGGCGCTGGAGGGTGTCGGGGGTGGCGTGGTCGTAGTTGCCGGGCAGGCGTAGCCGGAAGGCGGCGGTGAGGGCCTGGGCCATGACGCACAGGACCACGTCGAGGTCGACGTTGAGGTTGACGGCGCTGGAGAGGGCGTCGGCGCAGAACGCCTGGATGATCTCGGCGAGGCGCTGCTCGATGGTCATGCGGCGGGCGTAGCGCTCGATCAGTGCCCTGGTGGTGATCTGGTAGTCGTTGGTGATGATGATCGTGGCGGCCTCGCGGCCCAGGCCGGTGACGACCAGCTGGCGGACGGTGCCGGGGTAGCTGGTGAGCTTCACGCCGGCGGACTCGGCGACTTTCGGCTTATTGTGGCGGCCGGACCGGTCCAGGGTGATCTGCTTGAAGTCCGCGGGGGTGAGGGCGCTGATCTGGCGGACGAGGCTGGGTGAGCGCATCCGCAAGGTGGCGAATTTCACGCCGCGGTCATCGAGCTCGCCGAGGATCGGCTGCGTGGTTACCCTCTGGTCCATGATCAGCATCTTCGGGTCTGATCCGGATACCTGCTTCCAGTGGTCGCAGAAGGCGATCACCTCGCGGTTCTGGCTGGCTTTGGTGATGTCGGCGTTGGCGTAGACCAGGTTGTGGGTGCCGGTGTCTTGGGCGAAGAAGGTCAGCACGGACCGGGAACGCTGAGACCGGGTGGGCACGTAGTGCTTTTCCAGTGCGGGATCGTGGCCCCAGTGCTTGACGGCGTGGAAATCCAGGTCGAAGATCGCCTCGTCGCCGGCGGCGAGCCCGGCTGTGATCATCTTCTGGTCGAGGGCGGCCAGGAACGCGCGCTGGTGGTCGTGGGACAGCCGGTAAGAGTAGTCGGTGAGCGCGGTCTTCTTCGGCAGCACCGACAGCCCGGCCAGCAGCGCGGGCGCCGGGTCGCAGAGCAGGTCACCGGCGTGGCTGACGCGCCGGGTGGCGGTGAGCTTGAGTGCCAGCAGGGACAGCAGGTAGCCGGTGGCGGGGATCGCCTTGGATCCGGGGTAGCCGGCGGCTTTGATCATGGCGGGCAGGTCGAGGGCGACCAGGTCAGGGATGGTCAGCAGCAGCCCGGCCATGGCGGTGTAGCAGCGTTCGGGCAGCGCGGCGAAGCCGGTGACGGCGGCAGCCGGCAGCCGGGTGTCGCGGCCGGAGGTGGCCGGGCTGGCGCTGGCCTCGGCCTCGGGGCCGCGCAGCAGCCGGCCGAATCCTTCCTCGCGCAGGATGTCGCTGACGGCGGTGCGGCCCAGGGGGATCTGCTCCTGGCCGAGCCGGGTGCTGATCTCATAGATCGACAGGCCCTCGCGGCGCAGCTCGATGACGCGGGCGCGGGCGGCGTCCTTCTTCGGCGCGCTTTTGCGCCCGGGGACGCCCGGGGGCGCGAACAGGGTGACCTTTCCCGCCCGCAGGTCGCGCACCAGGGATGCCAGCGCGGCGCGGGTGTAGCCGGTGGCGCCGGCGGCCTGCTGCAGCGATGCGCCGTCATGCAGGTAGGCGCGCAGCGCCTCGTAGCGGCGCTGGTTTACCTGGCCGGCGAGCAGCTCCCATCCCGGGCGTGGGGCCGGTATCGCGGTCATGCTGTTGATCTACCACAGCGGCCCGGAGCCGCGCCGTAACCTGCTCATGCCGGTTACATGGCGGTTATGACCTGTATGTAACTGTCTGGGATACCTGGAATCAGGCGTTTCGGTATGTTAGTGCTCTATGTCTCGGCTGCATAACGATCGTCGTGTCGTCCTGTATATCCGCTACTCCCGCCTTGAAAGATTCGCTTGCAGGCGCTGATCCCAGGCCGCGATCTGATGAGATCCCTGGTCCCGTGCGGCGGCCCCGATCACAGGCCCTTGAGCGGCAGCCGCCCGGGCGGGGCCGATATACCGGAGCGGAAGCCCGCG
>WNGR01006649.1_pt1 | contig 12772 bp, 10 predicted proteins | sample 5407581 | NCBI WGS metagenome assembly WNGR01 (sample SAMN13153383, study PRJNA577476) | soil metagenome | isolation source: 80 cm soil or saprolite under Garry oak tree replicate 2 | place: USA:California | collected 2016-06-15 | reverse complement strand
CGATGGAGGAACATCTCGGTCTCATGGTCGCGTAAGCCGGCGGCGGAGGGGCCAGGACAGTCGCCGGATAACATGTCGCGCTAGCTGGACTGGCGGGCCACGGCCGACGATGATGCGCACTATGTCTACGCTGTAGCCCTCCCTTAGTCGTTATTCACGGCGCGAGGGGAGCGGTAAACTACCTCTTCCGAAAGCCGAGTGCCACGGAAGACAACGAGCCAACGGGCGCACGCTTCGATCCCACCCGGTGCCGCGCGACAATCGGGTACGCCGCCGATGCGGCTTTATAGATTCCGGCGCAGGAAGTCACCAATTTCGGCCTCGATCCGCCGATGGACTGCTGCACGGTCGACGTCGGGAGCATCCTTGCAGGCGGCAGGCAAATCGGCTGCAACCGCGGGAGGGCACGGATCGAAAAATATGAAATGGCCGCCCGGTACGGTCTCCTGTCAACCCGTCCCGATCGAACAAGGCGCCAAACGGCTCCATCAGTATGAGTGCGTTCACGCCGAGCGCATCCGGCGATCTCTTGCCGACCGCGTTGGCCAAAAAGCCATCGGTCGGCACGGCTGGTTGGGATAGGGACCGTCCGGGTTCGTCGCAAGCCATCGGATCGTCGGTACGGTCTCGGCAATAGGCAGCTAGGTGAGCCGGGCTAGGAGTCGCCCCCGCGACGATCAGCGCGACAGCCCCGCCGTAAGAAAATCCCATCATGCCAAGGCGGTTAGGATCCGCATGCGTCGCGAAGCGTGGATCGGCCAGCATTGCATTGAGTGCCTTGTGAATCTGGCGTGGTCGATCTTCGAGAGCTTCGCGAGGGCGCTTGGATCCGGGGTGAAACGGCGCGACCACGACAAAACCTTCGCGCGCCAATGATGTGACAAGAGCGGCATAAGGGAGCGAACTACCCCCCGCTTTGATCGTTCCCCCTCCGCCATGCGAGAAAAGAATTGGAAAGCGCGCCCCGGACGCGATCGGCGCATCGCGGCTGGCGACAATTGTGAATGGCCCAGCCTGAAAGGGAACTTCGGTCGCGTCAGTCGGATACGCAATCAATGTGTCGAACGGGACCACATCCTGCACTGTGATGCGCGTGATGCCAGCACGAAATCGCTGTGGATCTGCTTGTGCGGATGTGCCTGCGACCAGTAATGCGAGCACGAGAAGCAAAGCACGGATGTGCACCGCAACGCAGTTGGATATCCGATCGAGGCTCAGCGATCGAAATTCTGCACTGACCCATGTCATCGTATCTTCACCCCACAGGCGTCCAGTCAGAACATTTAGGTTGCGCGCGAGTTCACGCCAACGCTTCCTCCGAAGCGCCGTCGCAGCGGCCGCTCTCATCCACCGACGCCGTGGCGTCATGCGAATGCCGTGGGAGAAGGGACGGCAAGATAAAAGCGCCGACTGCCGTCGATCGTTCGCTGAGGCGAGCCGGTGCAACTTCAATTGTGGGTAAGGATTTTTTGCCTGCAATCGCGCCGAAGAGCGCCGAGATCTACGACGAGGCGTGGCTGCTGGAGATCGAAGCCGTCGCTATGGCGTAGCTCTAGCGGATGTTGAGTAAGAACGTCGCCACAAGGCGGCAAATGGCGGAGCGAGAGGGATTCGAACACAAGGTACGACCTCTTAAGGTCGCCCTTTTCGGCTCAAGATTGAGTGTTACCTTTCGTTTCGCTGCAAAGATGGCTCCCTAAACCGTCGGATAGCCTTGCGGAGTCAGATTTGAACCGATGACCTTCGGGTTATCAGACGGACGTGTCGGCCATTCGCGGATTATACGACGAGAGCCCCGCAATTTCCGAATGGAATCGCTGTTTTCAGCGTCAGGACGACAAGCGATCGCCGCTTCGGTTGGATTCCAGCCGCTAGCAAACGCCGGAGAAGATTTCCGGCAGGTCTACACGACCATCCGACGTGGCTCGCCTGCCTATCCGCAATTGCTCGCGGAGCGAAAACCGTTTGAAAAACCGTTTTAATTTCGTCGGCTCAAGCGGTGATTTTCTATAAGCATTTGATTTTATTGGCGCGCCCGAAGAGATTCGAACTCCTGACCCCTAGATTCGTAGTTTAACGGTGAGGCAGCGTGGCGGGCGCAGCAATGATCGTGAACGGCCCTGCGAGCCGTGATCTGACGTGAGTTGCGGCGCTCGCCATCGACCTGCGATCACAATTGAGTCATCGCGCCTCCTCCACCTTCGCCGATTTTACGCTGCGACTTTCCGCCTGCCGCTTCCACGGCGCTTCCACGAGCGAAATTTCCAGCCAAATTGGGAACAGCAAAAAGCCCTTGAAAACGATGCGTTCTCAAGGGCTTGAAGCTTGGTTGCGGGGACACGCAACCATCTCAAATTGCTATTCGAAGCAGCGGCTTGAGCAGCCACCTAATGTTGGCGGCAGACGGTATTCAGCTTGGAAGTCTCCAGATTTTCGTAATATTTTCAAGAGCCGTTCCGACATTTCGCAGCTTGTTGGGCGATTGAGATCACTACGGAATTTTTTATTGCCGCTGTCGGACTACCTCAGCACCCTCAGCCCCCTTTATTGAGGGGCCGCCGCGAGCAGATCGCGACAGGCAGGTTCAACAGGCGGGGGCGCGTCGTCTGCTATCAGGTGACACTGCATTTGATGATGCGTGACTTCCGCTCAAACATGCGAGTTATCTGCAGCGTCCCCGTAATTCGGTCCTGGCCGGAGGTTCGCTCTGGCCCACTCGGACGTCGCCGTTCGTTCACTGAACCGAAGCGGCCAAAGACGTAGACGACCAAATGATGATCGCCTGAAATTAGAGCGTCGAGGTGACTCCCATGGTTTTCTGGATAGCGAGTGTGGTTGGACAGGAGCGTCCCCATGACCAATGAGGCCATGAGCCCATTGCGGCGGCGCATGATCGAAGACATGACGATCCGCAAGTTAGCGCCAAAGACCCAGCAAGGCTACATCCGCCTCTTCGTCCTCCAATCGCAGGACGCATGGCGTGTACGCAACCGGCTAAGGACCGTCTGGAGGCAAACTCAGGCTGATCTCAGGGATAAATCAAGCCTCAGGGAGAGTTTTCGGCCACGGTGGGTTCATCATGATCGCACCACAGACCACTTCGTATACCAGGAGGAAGAGCCATGACCAACGCAACAGCGACTATCGCCAGACAGGCCCACTATTCCGTGACTGCAGCAGCATTCGAGCCAGCCTCGCCCGGCCGGACCCAGACCGGCGCCTTGAAGTCTTGGAAGGACACAATGTCATCTCGACTCGCGCTCATGGCTTTCGTCGTCCTCGGCGTAAGTGGCGCATTGGCAGACGATATGAAGATGCCGATGAATGGCAAGGACATTAAGTGGGGACCGGCGCCGCCGTTCTTTCCAGAAGGCGCGGAGTTTGCGGTGCTCTCGGGCGATCCAAGCAAGGACGGTCTCTACGTTGTTCGTCTGAAGATGCCAGCGGGTTACAAGATCCCGGCCCACAATCACCCGACAACGGAAAACGTGACGGTCGTATCCGGCAATTTTCACATCGGGATGGGCGACCATCTGGACGAGAAAAAGGGAATTGAGTTGACCTCAGGAGGGTATGGCGAGGCACCGGCGAAAATGAACCATTATGCTTGGGTAACCGGCCCAACGATTGTGCAGGTTCACGGTCAGGGTCCCTTTGCAATCACCTACGTCAATCCGGCGGACGATCCCAGCACTAAGAAATAGTTGGCAGCGCAACGGCGGCTGCTCGCGACGCGATATGCCGGCGGTCCATCTCGGCTGCATACATCATGCAGCTGGTTCAGCCGCCGGCCGATGTCAATCCGCACAGAGGGCATCGGCCAGAAAACCCATCCCCTCTGGTTGCTTGTCCGCATATGGAGGGGAAAGTCCGCCATACCAACCCACGAGCCCCTCTATTCAACCATTCAGGGCATACGGGCCGGCACCCGAGCTCTGCGACTGTATTCCAATGGCACAAGAACTGCATCGTCCTCCATAAGGGAGGCGATTGGATATGCCATTGTTAAGCCTCGATATTCGTATGCTGAGGTCATTCGTGTCGGTGGTTCAGACCGGCAGCATCACCGTTACCGCACGGCAACTTGGGCGGACCCAGCCCGCGATCACGCTGCAGTTGCAGCGACTGGAAGAACTGATCAACACGACGCTCCTGCGCCACGAGGGGCGCCGCCAGCTTCTCACCGACGACGGTGACCTCGTCCTGTCCTACGCAAAATCCATCCTCCGGCTTCACGACGAGATGCTGCAGCGGCTGGCCTCGCCGGACGTCGAGGGGACCGTGGTCCTGGGCACGCCAGATCTTTACGCAGCCTTCGTTCTGCCCGCGATTCTGAGCCGCTTTCGCAAGGCGTTTCCAAAAGTGCAGGTCGAGCTGCGCTGCGAACTGTCGACACCGCTGGTTGGACTGGTCCGCCGGGGAGAGATCGATCTTGCGCTGGTCACCAAGATGGAAGGTTTCTCCGGCGGCAAAGTCGTCGGCCAGGAGCAGTTGATCTGGATGGTCGGCACTGATTCCGACGCGCATTGGGTCGATCCGGTGCCGCTGGCGGTACTGCCGGCCGGCAACATCTATCGGGAGCATGCGATCGACAAACTGGAGCGGATCGGGCGCAACTGGAAGATCACCTGTGTCAGCGCCAGCGCCGTCGGGTTGCAGGCAGCAGCCCTTGCCGGCATGGCGGTAACTGTGCTGGGCCGCAGCGCGCTGACGCCCGGCCTGCGCGAAATCGGCGCGAATGAGGGTTTTCCGCTATTGCCGCCGGTCGATCTGCTGCTCTACCGGGCGGCCGGCCGCAACCTCGCGGCCATCGATGCGCTGTATAATTATCTCGAGAGCTATCTGGGTTCGGATTCCAGCCGTCTCGAGTTCGCCGCCGAGACGGCGAACGCGTCGATGCGGCCTGCTCTCCCGGAGGCGGCCGAATAAGGCGCGATCTCCGTCACGACCTGCCGCCTCGTTGGGCACACGTCCCGCACGGCGGCTGCGTCAAGATGGCTTGTGTCCGAGGGCCTGTCCGACAGCCCGGCGGGCCATCACCACCACCAGATGGGCGCGATATTCGCTGTCGGCATGGATGTCAGAGTTCAATCCTGACGGCGCAATCGAAATCCGCGCCAGCGCCTCGGGCGAAAAGTTGCCCGCTAGCGCGTCCTCGATGTCCCCGGATCGAAATACCACCGGCCCAGCCCCGGTAATCGCGACGCGCACGGTGCCGCCGAAACGCGCCACGAAGGCGCCAACCAGCGCGAAACGCGATGCCTGACTCCTGAACTTGGCATAACCGGCTGCGTCCGGGATCGGAAAGCGGACGGCCAGGATGATCTCATCGGGTTCGAGCGCGGTCTGAAACATCGCCGTGAAAAAGCTGTCCGCGGCGACCTCGCGACGATCCGTGATGATCGTCGCTCCAAGGCCAACCGCTGCTGCCGGATAGTCCGCCGAAGGGTCGGCGTTGGCCATCGATCCGCCGATGGTGCCGCGATGCCGGACCTGGGGATCGCCGATCAGGCCGGCGAGCGTGGCGAGGGCGGGGATCGCTGCCTTGATCTCAGCCGAAGCAGCGACCTCGGCATGTGTCGTCATCGCGCCGATGGTCACGCTGCCGCCACCGACCGTGATCGCGGTCAGCCCAGGCAGCGCGGCCAGATCGACTATGGCTGTTGGCGATGCGAGCCGCATTTTCATGGTCGGCAGCAGTGTCATGCCGCCGGAAAGGGGCCGGTTCTCACCGCTGGCGGCCAGCAGGGCGACAGCCTCGGACACCGTGGATGGCTTGTAGTATGAAAAGTCCTTCATCGCCTGCTCCTATTCGGCTGCGCGCAGCTGATTAGCGCTGTTGTAAATGATGCGCCAGATACGGCTTGGCGTTGCCGGCATGTCGACATGACTGACGCCGAGATGCGACAGCGCATCGACCACGGCATTGATCACGGTCGCGGGCGACCCGATGGTGCCGACTTCGCCGCAGCCTTTGACGCCGAAGCTGGTATGCGTGCAAAGCGTCGACAGGGTGACGATCTCCATGTTCGGCATGTTGTCAGCGCGCGGCATGCAATAGTCCATGAATGACGCCGACAGCATCTGGCCGGATGTCTCGTCATAGACGCAGTTCTCGAACAGGGCCTGGCCGACCCCTTGCGCGATGCCGCCGTGCAACTGCCCCGCAACGATCATGGGGTTGATCACAGTGCCGATGTCGTCCACCGCTACATAAGATACGAGATCGACCGAGCCGCAGTCCGGATCGATCTCGACCTCGGCAATGTGGGCTCCGCCGGGATAGGTGAAATTCACCGGATCGTAGAATGCCTGGGCTTCCATGCCCGGCTCAAGCACGTCGATCGGAAAATTCACCAGGCCATAAGCCGCGCCGACCACGTCGCCGAACGATTTCGCCCGGTCGGTGCCCTGCACGGCGAACGACCCATTCTCGAATACGATGTCACTCTCACCCGCCTCGAGCATATGCGCGGCGATCTTGGTCCCCTTCGCGATGATCTTGTCGGTGGCCTTGGACAGCGCGGTACCACCTACGGCCAGCGATCGCGAGCCATAGGTGCCCAATCCGAACTGCACTCTGTCGGTGTCGCCGAACACGATCTCAATCTTGTCGGTGGGAATGGACAATTTTTCCGACACGATCTGCGCAAAGGTCGTCTCATGGCCCTGGCCGTGATTATGCGTCCCGATCAGCACCGTGACATCGCCGGTGACATGGACCCGCACCGTGGCGCTTTCGAAGATGCCGGCACGGGCGCCGAGCGACTGGACGATGCGCGAAGGCGCCAGGCCGCACGCCTCCACATAGGTGCAGAGACCGATGCCGCGGAGCTTGCCGCGCGACTTCGATTCTTCCTTGCGCCCGGCAAAACCGCCCCAGTCGGAGATCTCCAGTGCCTTTTCGAGGCAGGCTTTCGGGTCGCCGCTGTCGTATTTGACGATCACCGGCGTCTGATAGGGATATTGCGACGCGTCGATCATATTCTTGCGCCGGATTTCAGCCCTGTCGATCTTCATCTCGCTGGCCGCGATATCGACGAGACGTTCCAGCAGGAAGGTCGCCTCGGGACGGCCGGCACCGCGATAGGCGTCGACCGGTACGGTGTTGGTGAACACGCCTTTGACTTCGCAATGGATCGCGGGCGTGGTGTAGACGCCGGCCAGCAGCAATCCGTAGAGGTTGGTCGGGATGTTCGGGCCGAACGTCGACAGATAGCCACCCATATTGGCGATGGTGCGCACCTTCAGGCCGAGGAACTTGCCGGTTTCGTCCAGCGCTAGTTCCGCTTCGCTGACATGATCACGCCCATGGGCGTCGGACAGGAAGCCCTCGCTGCGTTCGTTGACCCATTTCACCGGACGACCTGCCTTGCGCGAGGCCCAGGTGGTGATGATCTCCTCGGCGTACAGGAACTGCTTCACGCCAAAGCCGCCGCCGACGTCGGGCGCCACGATGCGCAATTTGTGCTGCGGGATGTTCAACACGAAGTTGCCCATCAGCACCTTCACCACATGCGGGAACTGGCTGGTGGTCCACATCGTGTAGTGGTCGCGGCCGGCATCGTATTCCGCCACCGCCGCGCGCGGCTCCATCGGGTTTCCAACCAGGCGATTGTTAACCAGGCTGATCTTGGCGACATGAGCCGCATTCTTGAACGCCGCTGCCGTCGCCTTGGCGTCGCCGCACTCCCAGTCGAAGCAGGTGTTGTTGGGGATGTCGTCGAACACGGCGGCGGCGCCGGGGCGGATCGCGTCAAGCACGCCGACTACGGCCGACAGAACCTTATATTCGACCTTGATCGCGTCAGCCGCTTCGCGCGCCTGTTCGACCGTGTCGGCGATCACGAACGCCACTGCGTCGCCGACGCATCGCACCTTGTCGACCGCCATCGCCGAGCGCGGCGGCTCCTTCATTGGCGTGCCATCGGCGTTGCTGACGCCCCAGGCGCAGGGCAGGCCGCCAATCCTGTCCGCGGCAAGATCCGCGCCGATGTAGATTGCTGCGACGCCGGGCAAGGCGGCGGCCGCCTTGATGTCGATGCTCTCGATCAGCGCGTGCGCGTGGGGAGAGCGCAGGAATACTCCCATCGCCATATCCGGGCGCTTGATGTCGGCGACGTAGTTGCCCTTGCCGGTGATGAACCGGCGGTCTTCCTTGCGAAGGATCGAGGCGCCAATGCCTGTATGAACATTCATGATCAGCCTCCTGCCTGGACCTGCATGGCGGCGGCGCCGGCAAGCACCGCCGCGACGATGTTCTGATAGCCGGTGCAGCGGCAGATATTGCCCTCGAGCCAGTGCCGCACATCGCCTTCAGTGGGGTTTGGCGTCTGATTGGCAAAATCGACCGCGCTCATGATCATGCCGGGCGTGCAGAAGCCGCATTGCAGGCCGTGATTGTGGTGGAAGGCCAGTTGCATCGGATGCAGGTCGGCATCGGCCGTTTTGGCGAGGCCTTCGATGGTCGTGACCGACTTGCCGTCAACAGTGACCGCCAGCAGCGTGCAGCTCTTCATCGAGACGCCGTCGATATGGACGACACAGGCGCCGCATTGCGAGGTATCGCAGCCGACATGGGTGCCGGTGAGATTGAGGTTCTCGCGGAGGAAATCGGATAGAAGCAAGGACGGAGGAGTATCTGCCTTTACTTTCTTCCCGTTGACCGTCATCTCGACATTCATGCGCGTTTCTCCTGTTGCATCTTTCGACCGGCAGTCTGTTTCAAGCGAGCATCCGGGTCTTTTCTTTTTCCCATCCGGCGATCACCACGTCTCCGACGGAGAAGGGGTCGCGGTAGAATACACGATCCGGGACATAGGCGATCAACTCGTCCTCGCCGATCTTGTCCAGGATGACCTTGACGAAGTTTCCCTGGTATTCGATGGCGCGAACCCGGCTCGGCACCTTGGCGCGTCGGCTGCCGCCGCCAATCTCGGGCCGCACCAGATCGACATCGTCGCGGCGTATCGCAAAATCCACGCGATCCCCAGCCGATGCGGTCCGGCGGACGCCAAGCGGCACCACAACGTCGCGCATCTCCTGCGACACGATGACCGCACTGTCGCCTTCGATCCGCTCGATTCGGCCGGTGAGGACGTTCTGGCCACCGAGAAATTCGGCGACGTAGCGGTCTTGCGGCTGGTCATAGACGTCGCGGGCCGGTCCGGCCTGCTTTATCTTGCCCTTTTCCATCACCACGACGATGTCAGCGATCGCGATCGCTTCAAGCTGGGTGTGAGTGACGTGGATGAAGGTGATCCCGAGATCACGTTGCATCCGCCTGAGTTCCTGCCGCATCTGCACCCTGAGTTGTTCATCGAGCGCCGACAGCGGCTCGTCCAGCAGCAACACTTTCGGGCCTGTGATGGCGGCGCGCGCCAGCGCGACGCGCTGCTGCTGACCGCCCGAAAGCTGCGCCGGCAGCCGATCGGCCAACTCCGTCAACCTGACCTTCTCGATCATGGCATCGGCAGCCTTGCGCCGTTCCTGCGCCCCCACGCCACGCACGCGCAACGCGAAGGCGATGTTGTCGCGGACATTCAGATGCGGAAACAGCGCGTAGGACTGGAACATCATCGCGGTACGCCGCTCGACCGGCGCAAGGCCGACGACGTCCTGGCCGCCGATCAGTATCTCGCCATGGGTCGGATCCTCATGGCCGGCGATCATGCGCAGGATCGTCGTCTTGCCGCAGCCGGACGGACCCAGGAAGCAGCAATAGGCGCGGTCGGAAATCTTGAGGTTGACGCCGTCGACGACCGGGGTGGTGCCGTCATAGCTCTTGACGATGCCCGCCAGTTCGATGCTTCCGTTTTCGACAGCCATAGCTCTGTTGATTCCCTAGTGTGCCGCCGGCCCGGCCGCGCGCCGCTTCTGGATTCGCGCGATGGTACCGAGACAAACGCCGATGATGACGAACGAGATCAGGGTCGTCACCGTGCCGAGCGCGTATAACGACGGCGAGGTGACGTTCAGCGTCATGCTCCAAATTTCGAGTGGAAGAGTGTTGAGCGATCCTGCGGTCAGCAGGGTGCGGGTGAACTCGTCATAGGACAGCGTGAAGCCGAACAGGGCGACCGCCACCAGGCCCGGCGCCAGGATCGGGATGACCACGAGAAAGGTGGTCTGCCAGGGGCTGGCGCCGAGGTCCCGCGCCGCCTCTTCCCAGGCGTTGTTGAGCCGCGACATCACGGCGAACATCACCAGCACGCCGAACGGCAGCGTCCAGGACAATTGCGCGCCGAGCGCGGTGGTGTACCAGCTGGTCTCGATGCCAAGCACGTTGCAGATCAGGCCGACGCCGATGCCGAGCACCAGGCCGGGTGCGACCAGGCTGCCGATCATCAGATAGAACAGCACGCTGTCGCCGGCGAAGCGCTTTCGGAACGCGAGCCCCGACATGAAGGAGATCACGACGGTGATGATGGTCACAACCACGGCCAGCCGGATCGAGCGGCTGAACGCACCCTTGACGTCGCCGGTGCGCACCTGGGTGAAGAGATCGACGAACCAGTGCAGCGACGTTCCGCGCATCGGAAACACCAGGCCGCCGCGGACGTCCTGGAACGACAGGATATAGATGCAGACCATCGGTCCATAGAGCGCGATGACATACAGGGCGAACAACGTCGCCAGCACGTAGAACGTCCAGGGACGGCCATCTCGGCTGGGTGCCAACGCGCGTCGGCGCCGGATCGGCACCGGATCGGCGTCAGCGGTTGCGAGCGGATGGTCGGTCACCGCGTCAGCTCCTTGCGGATGTCGACGGTGCGCAGGATCGCCACAACGAGCAACAACACGATGATTGTCAGGATGGTGGCGCTGGCCGCGGCGGTCGGATACTGCAGCACGCCGATGTCTTCATAGAAGGCGCCGACCACCGACGCCGACCCGCCGCCGGACATCACCTTCACGACGAAGAAGTCACCCATCACGATCGAGACCACGAAGATCGACCCGAGGGCAATGCCGGTCTTGCAAAGCGGCAGTACGATGAAGCGAACGATTTCGAACCGCGATGCGCCGGCGTCCCGCGCCGCCTCGATGGTGCGCTTGTCGATCCGGGCCATCGAATTGAAGATCGGCACGATCATGAAGATCGTCAGCTGATGAACATAGGCGATCACCACCGCAAGGCTCGAGAACAGCAGCACGTCGAGCGGCTGGTCGATGACATGGGTCTCGATCAGCGCGCTGTTGATCAGCCCTTCCTTGCCGAGCAGCGGGATCCACGAAATCATGCGGATGATGTTCGAGGTCCAGAACGGCACCGTGCAGATCAGGAAAAGCCCGAGCGCCAGCAGTGGGTTGCGAACATGGAATACCAGAAAATAGGCGATCCAGAAACCGATCAGCAGCGAGAAGAACCAGGCGAACACCGAGAATTTCAAGGTCGCCCAATACAGCTGATAGGTAAGCCCGGAAGTGAAGACGCCCTTGTAATTGTCGAGCGTGAAGCTGGGAATGATGCCGCCGAAGCCGTCGCTCTGCACGAAGCTGGCGGCGACCACGCCGATGATCGGTACGATAAAGAACGGCACCAGAATGAGAACGAGAGGAAGGATCAGCAGCCAACCTACGTTGCTCCGTCCTCCCTTGGCTTTGCTTTCCATCCGCGTTTCGAATCCACCAACGCCACATCACAGAATGAAAAACCTGAGACGGCGAGCGTCTCAGGCTTTTGTTACGAAAGCATCAGGCGACCTTGAAGTCGTTCCAACGCTTGTTCATGTAGGCGGCCTCGTCCATCAGCGTGTTCCAGCACGAGATATTCTTGACGCGCTCCAGGAAGGAGCCACCGTCGCGGACGGTGCCGGCCTTTTCCATCGGAACGCCGTACGGATCCTTGATCTCTTCCGGCGCCGGCTTGCCTTCGTACCAGAACGCCCATTCGGTCGGAGTCATGTTCTTCTTCGCCGTCGATGGCACCGGACTGTAATAGCCGTAGCGGCTGACGAAGGCCCCCTGCCAGCCGGTGTAGTACCAGTTGATGTATTCGTAGGCGGCCTCCAGTTTCTTGCCGCTCAGATGCTTCATCAGGCCGAGGCCGTTGCACCAGCCCCGATAGCCTTCCTTGTCGCCCTTCTTGTTGACGGGCGCATAGACACAAGGGATTTGCTTGACGCGGACGGCGGCGACGGCCGGCGACCACATCGACTGGATCACGACTTCGCCCGCCGCCATCAGCTGCACCGACTGGTCGAAGGTGGTCCAAGTAGCACGGAAGTGGCCCGACTTCTTCAGCTCGATCAGCTTTTCGATCGTGAAGTCTATCTCCTTCTTGGTCATGTTGCCTTTATTGCCGTACTTGATCAGGTCGGCGCTCTCGAAGCAGAGTGCGGCGTCCATGATGCCGATCGCCGGCACGTCAAGGATCGCGGCCTTGCCCTTGTATTTGGGATTGAGCAGATCCTTCCATTCGGTCACCGGATGATCGACCAGATCGGGCCGGTAGCCGATCGAGTCGGCGTTGTACACTTGCGGCAAGAATGTCGCCCAGTCGGTGACGCCGTCGTGCAGATCGGTCGAATCCGCTTCCTTGATGTACATCGCTTCATAGGGCGAGACGCCCTGCCGCGGAATCTTTTGCCCGTCGAGTTCGCCCTTGGTGAAAATCGGCAGAAAATTGTCGAATTCCTTGATCTTCTTGATGTTAATACCCTGGATCACGCCGCGCTTGGCAGCGAGTTTGGCCTGCCAGCCCTCGAGATCGGGGATATCCACGCTGTTTGGCTGGGTGATGAAGCGATTGATCGCCGCCGAGGTATCG
>WNGR01007019.1_pt1 | contig 12774 bp, 10 predicted proteins | sample 5407581 | NCBI WGS metagenome assembly WNGR01 (sample SAMN13153383, study PRJNA577476) | soil metagenome | isolation source: 80 cm soil or saprolite under Garry oak tree replicate 2 | place: USA:California | collected 2016-06-15 | reverse complement strand
AGCGGTCGACATAGCTGACATCGCTTCGGTTGAGCCTAGCGGAGAGAGATCGCCAGAGGACCAACTTCTCATACGAGAGCGGGCAAACCAGGTTCAACGGGCGCTCCGCGATCTCTCTACCAATCAACGCCGGGTGTTTATTCTTCGATTTTTGGAAGACATGGACCTGGAGGAGATTTCGCTTGTTACAGGCATGCCCGCCAACACAGTTAAGACACATCTCCATAGGGCCGTAACGGCAATCAGGACACAACTAGGAGGAAAAAATGAAAACTCCTCATCTCAATGATGAACAGTTCACCGCGTACTTGCTGGATGCTGACAGCAATCCGGCAACTACGGCGCATTTAGTTAGCTGTGCAATATGCCGCGAAGAACTGGAGCTCTTCAGGCAGTCCGTCAGCAGCTTCAACAGCCTCACGCTGGCCTGGAGCGAATCCCGTCCGGCCGCCCAAATCCGGAGAGCCGTACCGCCGCCTAGGGCCTGGTTTCCGGGCCTGGTTTGGGCTTTCGCCGCTTGTCTTATGCTGGTTGTAGCGCTCTCCGTGACATTGAACACTCATCACAACGAACATTCCATCTCTTCACATCCGATGAACGCGAATCAGCACGAAGAGAACTCTGAGGCCGAGATTGCAAGAGACAATCAACTGATGACCGAGGTCAATTTGGAGATCAATCGCCGGGAACGATCGCCTATCCTGGAGTACGGCCTGTCTCCGCAAACAGGCGAGTCGGCGAAAATGCGAACAGAATCGAGGGTCGAGTGAGAGCTTTTCAGTTTCGAACGAGGTATACCTCCCGCCTCCAGGGGGAGGCCCGCAATACGGTAACCCCGGTCCAGGGGGTCCCCCGCCAGGCCAGGGTCCAGGCGGTAGAGGGGGACCACCGCCGCCACCGCGCTCTTCCACATCGGACGGCACGACCAGCACGATGCGCGGTGGACTGCAACTAGGGCCGCCAGGGCGTTGGTGGGACGATAGAGGTTTCGCGAAAAGCCTCGGTCTCAGGCCTGAACAGAAGAAGAAGATGGACGATATATTCAACGCGAATAAGGGCACCATTCTGCTTCGCTATCAGTCGCTTCAGCAAGAAGAGGCGCGTTTGGAAGACGCTACGAGAGAGGAGCAATTAGACGAGGCAAGTATCTTCGCGGCGATCGATCGTGTAGCACAAGCCAGAGCATCGCTTGAAAAAGCGAATGCCCACATGCTCTTGCTGATCCGCCGGGAAATGGACAAGGATCAAACGGAACGTCTCGAAGAGCACCGGTGAAAGCGTTTTCGGAGACTTAGCCCTGTTAAGGCAGGCGCCAACTCGTGGCTCCTCCGTCGCAACCCTCATAACGCCTGATGCTCCCGCCTTGCGCGCCTCAAAATCATGAATACCTCTCACGGCTGACGGTTTTAATTAATTAGGGTGTGTAGTCATTATCAGAGAATTGTCGTCTCACCTTTGTGACGGTGATGGGTCTATGAAGAATGTCTCAGATACCACTGCCGCGAAGAACAACGATCGTAGAGGACTGTTTTATTGATTAGACTTTCCACTTCAAGTGCCATTCCAGTTCCTGACCGGACTCCTGCTGAATATCGCATCGACCTCGCTGTCGTATTGCCCACCTACAATGAGCGGAAAAATATTGCTGAGGTGATCGCAAGGCTCGAAGACGCTCTGGAGGGTCTTTCCTGGGAGTTGATCTTCGTTGACGATGACTCGCCTGACGGCACCCCGGAGGTCGTCCGCGCGTATGCCAGACGTGATCATAGGATTCGTCTATTGCACCGCGTGGGGCGGCGGGGACTATCCTCGGCATGCATCGAGGGGATCATGGCGACATCCGCCGACTATGTCGCGGTGATGGATGCCGATCTGCAGCATGATGAGGTCGTTCTACCGATGATGCTGTCGCGGCTGCATGAAGAGGCTCTGGACGTTGTGGTCGCAACCCGCAACTCTCAGGGTGGAAGCATGGGGCAATTCTCCGCGAAGAGACTGTTGCTCAGCAGAGTGGGGAAGAAGATCAGCCATGCCATTTGCCGTTGTGAACTGAGCGATCCGATGAGCGGATTCTTCCTGGTGAACCGGAGTTTCTTTCTGGAGGTCGTCAGTCATTTACAGGGAGGCGGCTTCAAGATTCTGTTGGATATGCTGGCGTCCAGCGAGCGTCCGGTTCGCTTGGGCGAGATCGGCTACTGCTTCCGCAACCGCAGGCATGGGGAGAGCAAGCTCGATGTAAATACTGCGGTCGAATATCTTTTCCTGGTCGTCAACAAGATGATGGGAGGGATGATTCCGATCCGTTTTGCCGTGTTTGCACTGGTGGGAGCGACCGGCCTGGCGACACATCTCGCTTGTCTTGCCCTGCTGTTTTATGGCTTTCACGTGCACTTTTTTATAGCTCAAGCTGCCGCAACTTTTGTGGCCATGACAGAGAATTTCTTTCTGAACAACCTGATCACCTATCGCGATCGAAGCTTGCGCGGGGTGCGCCTGCTGTCGGGCGTTGCTTCGTTCTGGCTGGCCTGTTCGTTCGGCGCGTGGGCGAACGTGATCTTCGCGCGCGCGCTGCTGCAGTCGGGCAGGTCATGGTACTTCGCCGGTCTGGCTGGAATCATTCTCAGCTCGGTGTGGAATTACTCCATCAGCAATCTCTTTACGTGGCAGATGCCGCAACCGCACCGCGAAATGGACGTGACCGATCGGATCGAAGCGTTGTCCGGCGATCTGGAGCTGTTCCATTGAATTCAGTTCGAGGGTACTTCAGCTCCCTGTTGAAGAAACGCACAGTGTGGTTATGCGCGTGCCTCGCGCTGGCGACTGCGATTGTTCCTTTCGCGCGGGCATTTTTCCGTGTCGAGGTGGACTACAACGAGGGCTGGAATGTTTATAACGCCAGCATCGTCGCAGACCACCAGATGCTATATCGCGAGAAGTATGCGTGGACGACGGTGAACTATCCGATGCTGTCGTTTTTTATCCAGGCACAGCTGCACCGCCTTACCCATGAGTATCTGTTCACCGCGAGAGCCGTTTCGGTGCTAAGCCTGATCTGTTGCAGCATCCTGGTTGGGGCGATTGTACGAAGGCTTAGCGGCTCGTGGCAGGCTTCTACACTGGCCGGTTTCTATTGTCTGGCGCTATTTTGCACGGATGCGGACATCTATGTCGGAATGGACGATCCACAGATGTTTGCTCAGGTGTTCTTCCTGGCGGGACTGCTGGTCTATCTATGGCGACGCGAGAGCCTCCTGGCCATCGCCTCCGCCGCGCTGCTTTTTGTCGTCGGCGGCTGCATCAAGCACAACCCGATCGACTTTCCTCTCGCTGTGCTGATGGAGCTTGCTTTGATCTCGCTGCGCCGGGCTTTATGGTTCAGCGGGTGGGGGCTCTTTTTTGCCAGTGTCGCGGTGGTACTCAATATTCACTATGGAGGGCCGCATTTCCTGAGCCAATTGCTGGCGCCCAGAGGCTATTCGGTCGGCAAGGTATTCGATCAGTTCGTGAATGTCTTTGGGCCCCTGCTTCTTCCACTCTGTGTTGCGCTGTACACGGCGTTTGTGGTGCGTAAGGATGAGAGGCGGCGGATAGCGGCGATTCTGCTGGCAACAACCCTTGTCGTTGGCGGATATTTCGGCGGCGGTCAGGGCGTTTCGATCAATGCTCTCTTCAGCGCGCTGCTGGCGATGGCCATTGTGATCGGATTGTTCTGCGCTGAAGTCGCGTCCGCGCGATGGCGATGGGCAAAGCGGCCCAAAGCTGCGTATGCGCCGTTGCTGCTGTTTGGCTGGCTGGTGATTCCTTTGATCATCTCGGGCAACTGGAATCCGCTGCGAAGCTTGCGCGAGACGGCATCGGCGGAGAGACGCTTTGACGAGGACGTCGCGCTCCTGCACAGCCACATGGGGCCTGCGCTATGCGAGAGTCTGCTGCGGTGTTACTTTGCCGGCAAGCCCTATCTTTACGATCCGTTCAATGCGACCCGCTTGATTCGGTTCGGCAAGCTGGACGCTGGAGTGATTGTCCAAGAAGTGCGCCGGCAGAGGTACGGGACAATCCAGTTCGACGGGCCGATTCAGAACGAAACAGATTCAGAGCGGTTCGATCCTGCCATCTTGGCAGCGATTGAAGAGAACTACGTGCCCGCGCTTGAGCATAAGGATGGGGTAATTTACGTCCCCAAGACGAAGCCAGAGTACTGACCGCGATTCTCTTGTTAGCTGTGCCGCATGTTCGCGGATCTAGCGCCAAACTAATCGTGAATTGCAAGTTTTAGATGCATGAGAAGCCACCTTAAGGAATGTAGATGTCGAGCCTCGACCAAATAGAACTCACTCAGCCACGCATAGCAAAGCTAACCGATTGGGCATATATCAGTTCAAACAAGATCCTTTTGATGACCATGGTCTGCTGTGCACTGGTCCTCCGAGTCGTTGTAGTGGCATCCACATTTCTCAGCGTTGCGGCACCTTCGCACGACTTCGGGCAGTTTGGCGGGGAGATGGGTTGGGTAGCCCGCAGTTTAGCCTCGGGTCACGGCTTCAGTTCGCCGTTCTTCCCCGCAACCGGGCCTACGGCTTTGGTTCCACCTCTTTTCCCATACTTGCTTGCGAGTGTCTTCCGTGTCTGTGGTCTCTACACCGCAACGTCGGCACTCGTCATTCTGTTGCTCGACAGCTTGCTCTCGGCTCTGACCTGCATTCCGATTTACTTGAGCCTCAAACATGCCGCGGGCGAGAGACAAGCCCAGCTGGCTGGCTGGATCTGGGTAATCTACCCATTCGCAGTCTATTTTTCCGGGACCCAGGTCTGGGACTATGCTCTAACCTCTTTTCTCTTTGCAACCTGTTTTTGTTTTGTACAACGTCTTCACTTGCAGGACCGTCTCTCAGCCTGGTTTGGTTTTGGCATTCTCTGCGGCATCACGGCTCTTTCAAATCCATCCGTCCTCTCGGTCTTACCCTTTCTCCTTCTGATGACTCTTTTGAAAGTCAGACGAGTAGGCGGTCGATGGCTGCTCCGCGGCATTATCACCGTACTCGCTTTCATGATTGTTGTCGCACCATGGACCATCCGCAACTACCGCGTCATGCATGCCGCTTCTCCCATCCGCGATGGATTCTGGCTTGAATTCTGGGCTGGCAATGATGGCGACACCTCCGCGTCGAACCCGGCCGGAGCCCATCCCGCCACTAATCCTGCCGAAATGCAAAAATTCGAAGCGGAAGGGGAGATGACCTATCTTGCAAACAAGCATTCGATGGCCATGAACTTCGTTCGCCATCACCCACTCTTTTTCGCGGGCGTTTCACTCCGCCGCGCTATCCGCTTCTGGACTGGATTCTGGAGCTTCAGTCCAACCTACCTTCACTCCGAACCTCTGGATGTGCCAAATGTTTTCTTTTGCACCTGCATCACACTCTTCATGTTTCGAGGAATATGGCGTTGGTGGGAAGAGGACCGAAACCACGCATTTCCTTACCTGATCCTGATTGCCGTCTTCCCCATCACTTACTACTTGACCCATGCCTCAATGGACTACCGTCAACCCATAGAGCCCCAGATTGTCATTCTCGTGACAATCGGAATATTCGGCTTCGGGACATCGACTGGATCAGAGGATTTTCCCGCCTTTTCAGGAGACGAAAGATTCGTCTCGTCTCATGCGCAGACGAATGCACTCACCGCTGCGTTCAAGAGAGACGTATCCGGAGAGTCAACTGGATTGCTCGATGGGATCGAACAAAATCTCGGCCTTTGAGCGGCCTTTCCTCCTCAATCAGGCTTTCCGGAAGATGGAGAGGAGACACGGACACCTTTAGCCAAGACCAAGCGCCTGAGCAGGACCTATTGCGAGACTTCCTTCTTGTGGGAATAGTTCCGACAGCCGGCATGTCTGCATGACATACGTCGCAAAGTCTACAATGCCTCTGTAGCTCTACGCGCCAAACAGCGTCAAAAATCCCTGGCTGTTGCACAAAGGAAAGGTAACTCTCCGTGAAGGCACTTGTTAAAAGCCGCGCTGAACGCGGCCTCTGGCTCCATGACGTTCCCGAACCTGAGATGGGCATCAACGACGTCAAGATTCGCGTCCTCTACACCGGCATCTGCGGCACGGATCTCCACATCTACGATTGGGACGCCTGGGCGAGCAAGACCATTCCCATCGGACTTACTATCGGTCACGAGTTCGTCGGAGAGGTGGTCGCCGTCGGTTCAAACGTCGCCGACATCAACATCGGTCAACTCGTCAGTGGAGAGGGCCATGTCGTCTGCGGGCGCTGCCGAAACTGCCTCGCGGGACGGCGCCACCTCTGCGCCCACACCCTCGGCGTAGGCGTAAACCGCAACGGCGCATTCGCCGAGTACATCGTCCTTCCCATGTCGAACATCTGGCAGCATAGCCCAGGCGTCGCGCACGAGATCGCCGCCATCTTCGATCCCCTCGGCAACGCCGTCCACACCGCGCTGGCCTTTCCCGTCCTTGGTGAAGATGTCCTCGTCACCGGAGCCGGCCCCATCGGCATCATGGCCGCAGCGGTAGCTCGACACGCCGGAGCCCGTTACGTCGTTATCTCCGATCCCAACGAGTACCGCCGCAATCTCGCCGAAAAGGTAGGCGTCACCCTCGCCGTCGACCCCCGCGCCACACCACTCAAAGAGATTCAGCAGCAACTCCACATGCACGAGGGCTTCGACGTCGGCCTGGAAATGTCCGGCAACCCCAACGCCTTTCGCGACATGCTCGCCAACATGAGTCACGGCGCGAAGATCGCCATGCTCGGCATCCCTTCCGAAGACATCTCCATCAATTGGAACCAGGTCGTCTTCAACCAACTCACCATCCGCGGCATCTACGGCCGCGAGATGTACGAGACGTGGTACAAGATGACCGTCATGCTTGAGAGTGGTCTCGACATCTCCGGCGTCATCACGCATCGCATGAACTGGCGTGACTACGAGGCAGGCTTCGCCACCATGCGCTCCGGCAACTCCGGCAAGGTCGTCCTCGACTGGCGCGACGTACGCTAGCCTCGCATCCCTGTCGAATAAAAGGCACGGCTTCGGTCGTGCCTCTTTTTTCATCTCAAGCACCCAAGCTATACTTCACAGGTCGCACCATCAGGAGCCTACCTTTGCAGAACCGCATCCTCGGCACCACCATGCCCGTCCTCGAGTTCGCCCTCGACCACAACGACGCCATCATCTCCGAGGCTGGTGAGCTCTCCTGGATGTCCGCCTCTATTCAGATGACCACCCACACCCAGCACGGCGGTGGCGGCGGTCTCTTCGGCGTCATCCGCCGCGTCGCCGGCGGCGGCTCTCTCTTCATGACCGAGTACCGCGCCATCGGAGCCCCCGGCGAGGTAGCCTTCGCCACCCGCGTCCCCGGTCACATCGTCCCCGTCGAAGTCGGCCCCGGCCACGAGTACCTCGTCCACCGCCACGGCTTCCTCTGCGCCACCGCTGCCATCGAGCTGGGTGTAGGCTTCCAGCAATCTCTCGGCGCCGGAATCTTCGGCGGCGACGGCTTCCTCCTCCAGAAGGTCTCCGGGCAGGGAACTGCCTGGCTCGAGCTCTCCGGCGAAGTCATCGTCAAAGACCTCGCCCCCGGCGAAACCCTCCGCGTCCATCCCGGCCACGTCGGAGCCTTCCAGTCCAGCGTCTCCTTCCAGATCCAGCGCGTCCCCGGCCTCAAGAACATGATCTTCGGTGGCGATGGTATCTTCCTCGCCGCCCTCACCGGCCCCGGCCGAGTCTGGCTCCAGACCCTGCCCATCTCGCGCCTGGCTCATCAACTCCAGGAGTATATGCCCACCCAGCGCACCGAGCAGACCGCCCAAGGTGGAGTAGTAGGTGGCCTCGTAGGCTCCATCCTCAAGGGCATGTGAAGCCTACTCCGCCCGCAGCGCCTCCACTGGATTCACCGAAGCAGCTCTTCGCGCCGGGAAATAACTCGCCAGCAGCGCCGAAACACCAAGCACCACTGCGACAGCAGCCAGTGTAGGCATATCCCACGAACGGATGCCGAACAGCAGTTTCCGCATCAAAGTCGCCGCGCCCACCGAACATACCAGCCCCGCAAAGATTCCAGCGCCAGTCAGCCACCCAGCCTCTTTCAGGATGAGCTGATACACCGAGCTCTTCTGCGCCCCCAGTGCCATCCGCACCCCGATCTCGCGAGTCCTCTGGCTCACCGAATACGCAATCACTCCATAGAGTCCCACCACCCCCAGCAGCAAGGCCATCGCTGCAAACCCTCCCACTAGCCAGGCCGAAGAGCGGTGCAGATACGCTGTCTGCGAATCGCTGATCTGCTGGTTCATCGTGGTTTCACCAATCGTTCCAATACCGGGATCGATCTGATGAATAACAGAGCCCAGCGTTGGCAATATCAACTTTTCGTCCTGCGACGTCCGAACGACGAGATTGAAATAAGTATCGGGGTCCTGATTGAATGGAAAATAGACCGCCGGCCAGCTCTCTGAATCCAGCGAGCCTTCCCTGACATCGTCCACAACGCCGACAATCTCCTTGATCGACTTCGGCGACAGGTCGGTATTGCCGAACCTCTTGCCGATAGGGTCTTCGCCCGGAAAGTATTGTCTCGCCATCGCCTTGTTGATGATGGCCACGAGAGGCTTCGACGCGTCTTCCTCATCGGTAAAGAAACGGCCGCGCGCCAGCTTCGCCTGCAGCGTCGTGAAGTAGTCGGCGCTCGCATCCCGCAGGTTCAACTCATTGTGCTCTCCGTGGTACGGTCGGCCCACAAACCGTATCCAGGTTGTATTGCCGTTGCCGCTGACAGGCAGCCTGCTGGAGATGCTCACGGACTTTGCTCCGGGTAGGCTCTTGATGCGGCTCACGATCTGCCGTCCAACCGCAACTACCTGCTCGTCCTTTCCATAGCTGACCCCGGACAACGCAACCTGTAGCGTGGCCAGATGATCCGGCTCGAACCCGAGCTCCACATGCAGCAACCGGTAGAAGCTTTTGCCCAGCAGCCCTGCGCCAACCAGCAGCACGACCGCAACGGTCAGCTCCAACACCACAAGGTTCGCACCGAACCGGCGCCACAGTGTTCCCGCACCGCCGCGACCGCCATCCGCGAGCCCCTCTCGCATCGCCGTCAGAGGCAGCCGCACAATCGGTGTCATTGCAAACAACGCCCCCGCCAGTAGTGCGATCGCCCCTGCAAAAAGCAATACATGGAGATTCAAACCTATCCCGCGCAGATAGGGCATGTTCGCCAGCATATCCTTGGAAAGAAGTTTGCTGAGCAGATTCATGGCTCCGTAAGCGGCCGCCAGTCCGAGCGCGCACCCGCCCGCAATCAGTACGATCCCCTCGGTCACAAATTGACGGATCAGCCGCGCCGGCGATGCACCCAGAGCGCCCCGGACTGCGATCTCCCGTTTGCGGCTTTCAGATCGCACCAGCAGCAGGCTCGATACATTCACGCACGCGATCAAAAGCAGTAGCGCCGCTCCTCCCAGCAGCACCAGCAATATAGGCCGAGTGTCCCCAACAATCACCTCCGATAAAGGCATAACGCTCGCACCCTGGCCGCGATTGTCGTTGGGATATTGAGTCTCCAGCTGTTTCGCAATCGATGTCGTGTCGGCCAGCGCCATCGGCACCGTGACGCCATCCTTCAGCCGTCCAACTCCGGTAAGGTTGTGGCAACTCCGTCTCTTTTCGCAACCATTGAGTTCATGCAGCGTCGCCCAGAACTCGGCACGCCCTCTGGGAGCGAATTGAAAACCCTGCGGCAATACCCCGATGATCGTGTTCGGAATACCACTCAGCTTGACCGTCTGCCCGATGACATCCTTTCTTCCACCGAACCGCGTCTGCCACGTCGCATAGCTCAATATCACCGTGCTGGCCGCGCCGGGCTTGTCCTCTCCTGCATAAAAATCCCGCCCAAGCACAGGAGCAACACCGAGAGTACGAAAGAATCCATCACTTACGCGTGCCGCAGGCACTGGCTCTACACCCGCTGGAGCATTCAGCAGATAACCTGTGCCCGTGTACACTTCAAGCGAGCTGAAAACTTTATTGAGCTTCTTCCAGTCAACATAGTCCAGATAAGAAAGGTTCGCCCGCGGAATCATCGCTACACTCTCCGTCACCTCAACAAGTCGATTCGGATCTTGATAGGGAAGTGGCTTGATCAACGCGGCATCCACAAACGCAAAGATGGCGACGCTCGCACCAATGCCTAGCGCCAGCATCAAAATCGCAGTTACGGTAAACCCCGGGCTTCGCCGCAGCTGTCGTATGGCAAAGCGAAGATCTTGCCACACCGTCTCAAACCGAAATCCAACGACCTCATGGCTCTGCTCCTTCAGCCTCGTGCCGTTGCCAAACTCCCGCATCGCCGCATGATGAGCGGCCTCAGGAGCCATGCCCGTATCTCGAAGCTCCCTCTCCTTCTGCTCGCGATGGAACGCCATCTCCTCCTCAAGTTCGTTGTTGAACCTCTCACGGCGAAGCAACATCCCTAGCTTTTTGAAGAACCGAGCAATCGAGTCCACAGCAGCCTCCTATACGTCTTGCAGCACACGGCCAATAGCCGCAATCATCTCTTCAAACTGCGATAACTCCACGCCCAACTGTTTACGTCCAGCCACCGTCAACGTGTAATACCGCGCGCGCCGGTTAGTCTCCGTCTTCTTCCACTCCGCCTTCACCCACCCCTGCAACAGCAGTCGCTGCAGCGCCGGATAGAGCGAGCCCTCTTCAACGGTCAATACATCTTCCGACAGCCGCTTGATAGAGAGCGCAATTCCATAACCATGCAATGGTGCGCGCGTCAGGGTCTTCAGAATCAGCATGTCCAGCGTTCCAGGCATCAGGTCGGATTTCTTCGGCATGGATGATGTATAGACTGTCTATGGATAGAACGTCAAGGGCCACGAAAAAGTCCCCTCAGCTCCCGCTTATTGCTTCATAAGCCCCAAACTGCCTCCTATATCCTAGAAATCGATGGCACCCTTTCTTCATCTGGCCCATGTAAACGTAGCCCGCGGCGAGAACATCGTCCTCCATGACATCAACCTCACCGTCAACACCGGCGAGCACATCGCCATCCTCGGCCCCAACGGCTGCGGCAAGTCCACCCTCATCAAAACCATCACCTGCGAGTGCTACCCGCTAGTCCGCCCCGAAACCAAAGTCAGCATCTTCGGTCGCGAGCGCTGGGACCTCACCGAACTCAAAAAGCGCCTCGGCGTAGTCGCTGCCGAACTCCCCGGCAAGCCCACGCTCACCACCACCGGCCTCGATGCCGTCCTCACCGGCTTCTTCTCGAGCTCTACCCTCTGGCCTAACCTCACCGTCACCGAGGCCATGCGCACCCGCGCCGACGAAGTCCTCCACCAGATCGATGCCGTCCCCCTCGCCGACAAGCCCGTAGGCGAGATGTCCGCCGGCCAGCAGCGCCGCATCATGATCGGCCGCGCCCTCGTCGCCTCCTCGCAGATGCTCCTCCTCGACGAGCCCTCCAACGCCCTCCACATCGCCGCCCAGGCCGCCCTCCGCAACCTGCTCCGCCGCCTCGCCCAGCAGGGAACCGGCATCCTCCTCATCACCCACCACATTGCCGACACCCCCCCCGAGATCGACCGCATCCTCATGATGAAAGACGGCCGCATCATAGCCGACGGCCCCAAAGCCGACCTCCTCACCGCCCCTCGCCTCAGCAACCTCTTCAAGACCGAAGTCCACCTCACCCATAAAGACGGCTTCCACCACGCCTGGTAGCCCCTCAGCACTTGGACAACCGGTTGGTCCCAAGCCTATCCCGTGTGTGCTAAACTTCGGTCCACCACCGGGCCAACTCATCTTGCATCTTTCGCGGAGATTCTCCCGGTCTCCAGTCTTTCATTACGTCTTTTGCATCTCCCAGGGCCCGACTTCGGACATAGTCCAAGCGAACTCTAAGATCCTAAGGACGAACGCACATGAACAAGTCAACGGGGGCCGCCGTAGGCGCAATCTTACTTGCCGGAGCCATGTTTCGCTCCGGCGGTACTCCCTCTCCGCAGCCCACGGGACAGAGTTCAACAGCATCGATTGTTAATCCCGCCGCAAAGCCTCATACCGGCGAAGGTCCTTGGCTCGCCTCCTGCAAGTACTGGACATCCGCCCGATGGAATAAGCCATCCCTTGAAGAAACCTCCCCTGAGCCTCACAACGGCGCTACCGGGTCGGACTCTCGCATCGCAGCATCCAAAGAGAGGACGACCGACTGCGAGCGTGAAAGCGACGGATGGGGCATCCCCTCGTCGGAAACCGATCATCAACCTGAGATCCACGCCATCATCGCAACCGTACCCGATCCTATCCACAGCCATCTCGCGCTCGAATTTGACCGGACCATTGACGCCCTCATGCAGGCCGCGGCAGACAACCGTTTTCTCGGTAGCCTGTACTGGCTTCCCTGGAAGGGCCATTCTGCATCAACGGCTTCAGCCGAGCCCTCCGCCACCCCGACTCAGGAGGACCTCACGCGTGAGCAGCAGCCCGGACTTATCATTCTCAAGTACAGTCCACGGGGCGACGAAAAAGACGCGGCATGGTCCGGCTATCATCGCGTCATCTATCTCTTTCTCGTAGCCGAAACCCCCGCGCTCGGCATGAATGGTACTCAGCTCCGTAATGCATTGCGATATGAGCCCCAGCTCCAGACGAAACACCAGGCCCAGCTCTCTATGGAGGGCCAGGACCGGCTCGCCATCATAGGTCCGACATCCTCCGGCTCTGCCG